>Ga0181555_1004015_pt1 | contig 11471 bp, 9 predicted proteins | sample 011ome_15_FD_145601 | JGI IMG/M metagenome (GOLD analysis project Ga0181555, IMG submission 145601) | Coastal salt marsh microbial communities from the Groves Creek Marsh, Skidaway Island, Georgia - 011504AT metaG (spades assembly) | ecosystem: Environmental > Aquatic > Marine > Intertidal zone >...
GATGAATGCTCTATGATTAGATGTGATTTACTGGATGCTATTGATAAATCACTAAGACTTAATAGAAATAGTGAAAAAATTTTTGGAGGAGTTCAAATCATTCTCTTAGGAGATATTTATCAACTTCCACCAGTAATACGAGAAAATGAAAAAGAAGTTTTTAATAATTTTTACCCAAATGGGCAATATTTTTTTCATGCAAATTGCTATGATCAAACTGAAATCAAAACTTATGAATTATCAAAGGTATTTAGGCAAAAAGACAAAAATTTTATAAATATTTTAAATAATATTAGAATTGGTAATATAAATAATTCAGACCTATTAACTCTAAATAATAAAATAATTGACCAAAACTCCAACGTTCCCTTCGAAACAATAATTTTATCACCAACTAATAGGAAAGTTGATGAAATAAACAATGTTAACCTTCAAAATATTGAGAGCGAGACATTTTCGTACAGATCAATTGAAACTGGGGACTTTAAAGATAAACCAGCTGATGAAATTCTTGAATTAAAGGTTGGAGCTCAAGTAATGTTAATCAAGAACGATAATAAATCGCCTAAAAGATGGGTAAACGGATCTATAGGAATAATCACTGATCTATCAAATGATAGTATTCAAGTAAAAATTAAAAATAAAATTCATAAAGTAAATAAAGATACTTGGGAAAAATTTGATTATTTAATAAAAAATGACAAAGTAACTCATGAAGTAGTGGCTACATTTACACAATACCCAATTAAGCTAGCATGGGCTGTTACCATCCATAAAAGTCAAGGTCAAACGTTTGAAAAAGCGATAGTTGACCTAGATAAAGGTTCGTTTGCATACGGCCAAACTTATGTTGCATTAAGTAGAGTAACCTCTTTAGAAGGTTTGTTTTTAACAAGAGCAATAAAACCATCAGATATAACATTTCAAGAAAATATAAGTTTTCTTTAATCAATCTAGTCTTAATTTTTTTTCTCTGTAAGCTATCAAAATTCCTGAAATCGCAATAAAAGCCATTCCAATCAAATTCAATAAAGTAGGCCATACATCAAAAAAAAGTTTGCCCCAAATTGTAGCAAAAAATAAATATGAATAATCCATTGGAGCAAGCCAACTACTCTCTGCCGTTTGATAAGCTTTAGCTAATAGAATATTTCCAGTAATATTTAAGATAGAACAAGAAAAGCAAAAAGTAAAAACCACAAAGGTTAATACTGGCCATCCAACAAAAACAAATGGAGCAGATGTCTGAAAAAATGTATTAGCATAAATAAATTCAAAAAATATTACTCCAAGTGAAGCTGATAAAAAAAACATTACGCCCACAGCTAAAGTAAGAGACATAACAGATTCTTCTCTACAATATTTTCTTATTATAATAATATTACAGGCAAAGAAAAAACCAGCCATTATTGGTAAGATTTGTAAAATTGTAAAGTTTACTGACCAAGGCTCTAAAATAAACAAAGCACCTGAGCTACCAATAAAAAGAGCAAAAATTCTCCATATTCCTATCCTCTCGTTAAGAAAAAAAATGGCTAAAAAGGAAACAAAAATTGGAAAAGTATATAACCCTGCAGCCATTTGGGTAAAACTTAACTTTGGCGACGCTGCAAAAAAACAAAACATACAAGTCGTCATCATAAGTGCTCGAAAATATACTGGTTTCCAATTTTTAGGAAAAAGAATAGGAACTCCATTTGTGAGCTTTGCTAACAAAAAAAGTAATAAAATATTACCAATAGATCTTATAAATTGAAGTTGCCAAAAACTTGTTTGGCTAGCCATCAATTTGATTAGGCTATCTTGTAAAGATAGAATTATGACACCTATAATTAACATAACCAGTGAAGTGAAGGGACTATCTTTTATCTGTGGGTTAAAAAAATCTAACTTCAATATTCAACAATCAATATATAGTTTAAAAAAAGGTTTTCTTATATAACCGCTCTATTTTTTCTTTATACAAAGTATAAATTTTATATCTTTTTATCTTAAGAGTTGGAGTTAACAAACTGTTTTCAATTGTAAAATTTTTATCAAGAACTATGAATTTTCTTATTTTTTTTGTTTGAGACAAGCCTTCATTTATATGATTAACAATTTTTTGAAAATTATCTGTTAAATTATTAGGATTATATGAATTGGTATTTAATAAGTTTTCATTTGGTACAATCAAAGCTATCAAAAAAGGTCTGTTGTGACCATAAATGATAGCTTGTTCAACTTCTTCATAAGATAATAATAAATTTTCAATAGGAACTGGAGCAATATTTTCACCACCTGAATTAACAATCATTTCATTTATTCTTCCAGAAATTTTAATATATCCATCTTCATCTATTGAGCCTAAATCACCTGTATGAAGCCAGCCATTAATTATTGTTTTATTAGTATTATTTTTATCATTCCAATATCCCTTCATAAGAGATTCACCTCTTACAATTATTTCATTTTCTTTTGATAATTTAACCTCTAAACCTTTTATAGGCACCCCCACAGTATCAATTTTTATTTTATTAATTGGATTACATGATATCAGAGGAGAACATTCAGTTTGTCCATAACCTTGTAAAATATTTATACCTAAAGAATGAAAAAACAAACCTATCTGTTCATTTAATGCGGCTCCACCTGAAATGAAGGCTTGTAAATTACCTCCAAATTTTTTTTGGAATTTTTTTCTGATAATTATTTCTAAAATATAATTTTGTAAATTTTCAATTATACTTAAATTAAACCCTTTAAACTTTTTTGTGCCGAGTTCTATTGTTTTAGAAAATAATTTTTGAACAATTTTGTTCTGATTTAAAAGCTGATTATTAATTTTTTTGTATAAAACTTCATAAAGTCTTGGAACAGCTGTCATTAAAGTAGGTTTCACAGCCAACAAGTCATTGACTATTTGATCACGGTTATCATTGAAATAAATTTCAGCACCAATGAAGATTGGTAAGAAAAAACCTGCTGTATGTTCATATGCATGAGAAAGAGGAATAATAGATAAAAATTTATGATTTTTGACTTTTATTTCTTTTACTAACTCATTTGCTCCAATGATATTTGAAATTATAGATCCATGAGTAAGCATAACACCTTTAGGCTGACTGCTGGTCCCAGAAGTATATATTATACAAGCAACGTCATTTTTTTTAATTTTTTGAATACTTTCTTGAACTAATTTTTGTTTATTTTTAATTTTTAAACCTAGTCTTATTAAGTCATTATATGTATAGAAATTTTGTTTAAATTTAAATTTTTTTGATTTTTTGATTTCATCTACACAAATCACATACTTTATATTATTTAAGGTTGGTAATATTTTTTCTATAAGTGATAATAATTTAGAGTTTATGAAAATTATTGATGTTTTAGAGTGAGATAATAGATATGAGATCTCTTCTTCATTACTAGTAGTATAACCAGGCACTGTTATTGCGCCTAAAGAGATAATGGCTAAGTCAATCACGCACCATTTATAACTATTATCTGCAATGATAGATATTTTATCATTTTTCTTAACGCCTATTTCATTCAAACCCGAGACTAAATTTAGAATAAGATCACTTGTTTCATGCCAAGATACATGTTTCCATTCACCATCTTTTTTAAAACCAAACAAATTTCTATCACTAAAAGATAAAGAATTTTTAAAAAAAATTTGGGGTAAATTATTCATAACAGCCTTAGAGTTTTTTCTATATTATAAGCATATATTAATATGAACTAATATTTATATTTAAAAGATAATTGTATTTTGACAAAATATTGTATGTTTTTAACTTTATATAGCTGGGAGTTATAATAATTTATAAAATTGTTTTAGTATTAACCTTTGCTGTAATTTTGATTTTAGGAATAAAAATGTTAAAAAATCCTATTAGCATTAAAAGTGATTTTGATCCTAATTTGATCAGCTTAAATATTAATGAATACTTAGAAAAGTCAGAACAGCAATTTTCTGATATTATACAGGGTGTTTCAAAAAAAATTATTTGGGCTAATAAAACAAATACCAAAACACCAATATCATTAGTTTATATTCATGGATTTACAGCCTCCTCAGAGGAGGTTCGTCCTTTACCTGACCTAATAGCTAAAGACATAAATGCAAACCTATACTATACAAGATTATCGGGACATGGCAGAACTTCAAATGCCATGGTAAATTCCTCTATACAAAATTGGATGAATGACTTACATGAAGCAATTGAAATTGGCTCAAGAATTGGTGAGAAAGTAATAATTCTTTCATCATCAACCGGCGGCACAATAAGTGTTACTTCTGCATTAAATAAAAAACTTTCTAGTAAAATTTTAGGTTATATTTTTATATCACCTAACTTTGGAATTAATAATAAATTGGCAAGTCTAATTGCTTTCCCATTTTCTGAATACTGGTTACAATTAATCCTCGGCAAAACAATGAAACACAGTCCTAGAAATGAAAATAACAAAAAATATTGGACAATGTCATATCCTACAAACGCTCTAATTCCAATGGTGAGATTAGTCAATGAAGTTAATAATAAAGATTTTAGTAATGTTAACAAACCTGCACTATTTTATTTTTCAATGGAAGATAAAGTAGTAAATCCTCAGAAGATAAAAAAATTTATATCTGGATGGGGTGGAAAAAGAACAATAACAATTGTTAAACTTTCAAAAGATGATGATAAGTACTCACATGTTTTAGCTGGCTCTATAATTTCCCCTAACCAAACACAGCAAGCAAGAAAAACAATGGTAAATTGGATTGAAAGTTTGAATTAGATAAAAATTTAAAAGAAATTTATTGGTGATCCCTACGAGATTCGAACTCGTATTGCCGCCGTGAAAGGGCGGTGTCCTAACCATTAGACGAAGGGACCACTTAAATAAGTTATTAACTTTAATTTAATTAAAAATCAAGCCTCATCTGAACAAATGATATCATCTAGCATTAATTCTACAGATTTACTATTGTTCCAAGTATCAATAATAAGGCTTCCCAAAAAATTGAAGTTTTTATTTTCAAAATCATACAAAACCTTATCTAAACTACTATTTAAAAGATTAAATTTTTTAACCTTTAATTTTTTTGAAGAACCATCATTAATATAAAATGAGGCATGCTCATTATTAAAACCAAATCTTCTTAAAGATGAAATTTTAGCGTTAGGTATAATGAATTTTGGTTCTTCCATCTCTGATCCCCATGGCCCCAATAATTCTAACCAATCGGCTAATTCATGAGTACAAGCTGAAACTGGTATAACAGATGATGCAATAAAAGAAGCTCTTGGAATTCCATCACTTAAAAAATCATTAACTTTTTTATTAATGTAATCGTTAAGGTTACTAATTTGTGTTTCCTCAATTGTAAAGCCTGCTGCCATATCATGACCTCCACCAGAACTTATTATTTTAAGTTTTAGAGCTTCTAGTATTATTTTACCTAATGGAATTCCATAAACAGATCTTCCCGAACCTTTACCTATACCCCTATTATTTATTGAAATTATACAAACTGGTCTGTTGTATAATTCTTTCATTCTGCCAGCAACTATTCCAATTATACCTTCATGAAAATCTATACCACTTACTACTATTGCACTCGGTATAATTTTATTATTTTCAAGGATAAGCCTTTCAATTTTACCGATAACTTTTTTTTCTAATTCACTAGTTAAAAGCCTTCTCTTATTATTAAGATCATCTAGCCTGGCTGCATATTCGATAGTTTTATTTTCATTTGTTTCTTTTAAAAGATTAACACCTAATTGTCTTTCAATTTTACCGATAACTTTTTTTTCTAATTCACTAGTTAAAAACCTTCTCTTATTATTAAGATCATCTAGCCTAGCTGCATATTCGATAGTTTTATTTTCATTTGTTTCTTTTAAAAGATTAACACCTAATTGACTGTTACCAATTCTTCCACCTGCATTTATTCTTGGACCCAGTGAAAAGCCTAAAGATTGCGTATTAGGTTTTGAACTTAATTTACTTACATCTGATAAAGCTTTAAGACCAAGATTTTCTCTTTTCATCATTATTGACAAACCTTGTTTAACAAATGCTCTATTTAATCCTTTTAGAGGAACAACATCACAAACAGTTCCCAAGGCAACAAGGTCTAAAAATTTCATTAAATTAGGTTCTTTTTTCTTTGAAAAGAAACCTCTATTTCTTAATTCTCTATTTAATCCAATTAAAAAAATAAAAACTACACCTGCAGCACACAAATCTTCAAAACCTTTTTGGGTATCACTTCTTTTAGGGTTAATAATTGCATATGCTGGTGGTAAAACTTGATCTGGTATATGATGATCTATTACAATCAAATCAAGATTTACTTTGGTCATTGCCTTTAAAGGTTCAAAAGAAGAAATGCCACAGTCTACAGTAATAATTAACTCTGACCCTTTATCATAAAGAGACTTTAATGCCTGTTCATTTGGTCCATACCCCTCTAAAAACCTATCTGGAATATGAATATAGGTTTGGCAACCACAATCTTCTAAGTAACTTGAAATCATGGCAGCTGAAGTTGCACCATCAACATCATAATCTCCAAATATTCCAATAGGTCGAGATTTTATAATTTCATCAGCAAGTCTTTTCGCACCTTTTTCCAAGTCTTTGAATAGATATGGTTCGGGTAACAAATTCTTAAGTTTGGGTTTAAAAAAATTATCAAAATTATTTATGTCAATGCCCTTAAACATTAAATAAGGTGATATAAATTGTGGTACATCATGTTTTTGAAACAAATAATCAGAGAATCTTTTAGTAAAATCGTCTGATACAATTAGGTGCCAATCAGCATTGCTGATAGAGGGAGTTTTATTGAAAATTACAGTTCTAGACAATTTTTCATCTGTTTGAATTCAAGAATAAATACTTAGACATAATGGCTCAGAAATCACCCCATCTAATTCAATGATTTTATTTAATGCTTTTTTCAAAATATTATTTTCAGCTTCATGAGTGATAATTATTAAATCTGCAGTTTTATCTTTTTGATTTGATTTTTGAATAAAGCTTTCAATCGATAAGTTGTTGCTTTTAAATATAGATGTTAAATCAGCAAGAACACCAGATTTATCAATAACGTTTAATCTTAAGTAAAACTTATATTTTTCTGTATAAGGTACTGTTTTAAAATTATTTTTTAATTCATTTGCCGGTCGGCCAAATGAATTAAACTTTGTATTGTTAGCGCAATCTACTATATCAGCAAGGACTGCAGAAGCTGTAGGTTTTCCTCCTGCACCTGGGCCACTGATCATAACGTTACCAGCTAGATTAGATTTAACTTGAACTGCATTTGTAACACTTGAAACGCTTGAAAGACCATAATCTTTAGGAATGAGCCATGGCTCTACTGAACAAAATAAATTTTCATCACCATTAGTGTTAGTAATAAGTTCAGTATTACCTAGTAATTTAATTTTAAAACCAAGCTCGTCACAGTAAGCAATATCATTTAGTGTAATATTTCTTATACCTTTAATTGAGAGATCATTAATATTTGGCATTTTACCATAAGCAAGGCCAGATAATATAACTGTTTTATGAGCAGCATCAATTCCATCAATATCAAAAGAAGGGTCCGCTTCAGCATACCCATTTTTTTGAGCCTCAGCTAATACATCATTAAATCCTTTTTGTTCTTTTTCCATTTCAGAAAGAATATAATTTGCAGTACCGTTTAATATGCCTGTTAATTTCTGAATGTCATTAGCTATTAGACCCTCTCTAATTAGCTTCAATATAGGAATTCCACCTGCTACAGATGCTTCAAAAGAAAAAAACAAATCATTTTTTTCTGCCAAAACAGCCAACTCCTTGCCGTATTTGGCAATAAGGGCTTTATTAGCTGTTATTAACCCCTTTTTGTTTTGCAATGACATAAAGCATAAATCTTTTGCAACCCCCTCATCACCACCTATTAATTCTACAATTAGGTCAATATTTGGATTTGAGATCATTTGAATTGGGTCATCATAAAAATCAATATTATTAATATTAACTTTTCTTTTCTTATTTTTTGATCGTGCTGAAACAGCAATTAATTCAATATTAAAAAGATTTTCTTGAACTCTAAAACCATTAATAACTTGGTAAGCAACCTCTTCTCCAACATTACCAAGTCCTGCAATTCCTATTTTAATTGAGTTCATCATATTTATCCTTTTAGTATTCAATTAACTTATAGAGTAAATTTTAAATAAAAAAAAGGTGTGACAAGCACACCTTCTAATATAATTATTTTTACTTACGTTATCTTTTAGAGAATTGAAAACTTTTTCTAGCTTTCGCTCTACCGTATTTTTTACGTTCCACAACTCTAGAATCTCTTGTTAACATACCAGCAGCTTTTAGTGGCTTTCTCAAATCTGGCTCAAAAAGACTTAGCGCTCGGCTTAATCCATGCCTAACAGCGCCAGCTTGACCAGAAAGACCTCCACCCTTAACAGTTGCAATAACATCAAATTGATCTTTTCTTTCCGCAATATCAAATACAAAGTTTAATTGCATTTGTAAAACTGGTCTAGCAAAGTATTCAATCATTTTCTTTCCATTAACTGTGATACTTCCTGTTCCCCTTTTTACCCAAACTCGGGCTGTTGATTCTTTTCTTCTTCCAGTTGCGTATGATCTACCAAGAGAATCTATTTTAGGTTCACTTTGAACATCTGGTTGATCAGAATCATTTAATTTGGATAAATCACTTAAGTTATTAATATCTTTATTTTCTTCAGTCATTTTTAAACCCTTAACTATTCTTTCTGTTCATAGATTTTACATCTAGAACTTTAGGTGATTGCGCTTCATGAGGATGTGTATTTCCTGAGTAAACATGGAGTTGCCTCATAACTTGACGGCCTAAAGGACCACGAGGTATCATTCTTTCAACAGCCTTTCGAATGACACGGTCAGGGAAACGGCCATCAAGAATTTTGTCGGCTTTTCTTTCTTTTAATCCACCAGGATAACCAGTATGCCAATAATATGTTTTTTGTGTTCTTTTATTACCCGTTAATAAAACTTTTTCACAATTGATAACTATAACATTATCTCCACAAGCCATATGAGGAGTAAATCCCACTTTATGCTTTCCCCTAAGTCTATTAGCGATGATTACTGCCAGACGCCCTAATACTAGACCTTCTGCATCTACCACAAACCAGTCTTTATTAATATCACTAGGTTTAGCTGAAAAAGTACCTTTTAAAGCCATTTTAAATCCTTTAAGTTGTAGTTATTAAATAATTATAAATTTAACTTTTTTTATCTTTATTATTAAAATTAGTCAACATAATTATAAATAAAAAAACTTATATATTTCAATAGTTTAACGTATTGAGTATAATAATACCACATTTCAATAGCTTAATATTTAAAAAAACTTATATTATAAAACTTATTGTAAAACATAGGAATTTAGGATTAATTAATAATTAAAAATTTTATGCTGGATTGTTAAATGGATATAACGGACGATTTCAAAAATATTTTAAAAATTGTTACTGATAGTAAAGAGCTTGGCTACAAGGAATACAAAAAAGCTTTTGAAATCATAATGTCTGGCAAAGCAACTGATGCACAAATTTCATCTTTTTTAACTGCAATCAAGATGCAAGAGCATAACCCTACAGTCATTGCAGCAGGAGCTGAAATTCTTCGAGAAAAGTGTTTAAGAATCTCTTCTAAAGAAAATACTGTTGATGTAGTTGGTACAGGTGGAGATAATCTAGGGACATTAAACATATCAACAGCAGTATCATTTGTATTATCTGGAACCGGCGTTTCTGTTGCAAAACATGGAAATTATGCAGCAAGCTCTAAATCAGGTGCAGCTAATGTTCTCAAAGCATTATCTGTAAATATTGACTGCGAGATTAATGCTGTTAGCAAATGCCTTGAAGAAATTGGTATTTGTTTTTTATTTGCCCCAAAGCATCATACGGCAATGAAATATGTAGGTAAAATTAGACAAGAGTTAGGGATTAGGACTATTTTTAATTTACTTGGACCATTGTCAAATCCCGCTTTTGTAAAAAAACAATTGCTAGGGGTATATGATAAATCATTAATTATTCCATTTGCGGAGTCCCTTAGAACTTTAGGGTCAACTAATGCCTGGATAGTTCATGGTAGTGATGGTTTAGATGAAGTATCTATTACTGGAGAAACTTATTGCGCTGAATTAAAAAATGGATCAATAAATGAATTTTCTATACTGCCATCTGATATAGATCTTCCACTTGCAAATATTAGTGAGATTATTGGTGGTGAACCAGAAGAGAATGCAAAAAAAATTCTAGAATTATTCAATGGTAAAAAAAATGCTTTTAGAAATGTCGTAATTTTAAATACAGCATCGGCATTAGTAGCCACTGGAAATGCAAGTAGCCTAGAAGAAGCTGCTTTAATGTCTATTAAATCACTAGATGAAGGTCAAGCATTGCTTAAACTAGAAAAGTTAATTGAGTTGACAAATGCTTAAGGTACAAAATTACTATGACAACTAAATTGCAAGAAATTATAAATTATAAAAAAGAAGAATTTTCTTATAGAAAAGAACACACTGACGAATATAAGCTAAATTTATCTATTGACAAACAAGAGAAACCAAGAGGTTTTATAAAAAAACTTAATAATTTAAAAAAATTAAATCTCATAGCTGAAATAAAAAAAGCATCTCCAAGCAAAGGTTTGATCAGAAAAGATTTTGATCCTGTTGAGTTAGCAGTGTGTTATGAAAATGGAAACGCCTCATGCTTATCTGTATTAACTGATGAAAAGTATTTTCAAGGCCATAATTCTTATATAAGTCAAATAAAAAGTAATGTTAAACTTCCAATTTTGAGGAAAGACTTCATGGTAGATCCATGGCAGATCAAGGAATCAAGATCTTTAGGAGCAGATTGTATTCTTTTGATAATGGCTGCATTATCTCTAGATGAAGCACTCTTGTTAGAAAACGAAGCCATGGATTATGGTATGGATGTATTAGCAGAAACACATACTATTGAAGAAATTCGTATGGCTAACAAGCTAAAAACTAAATTAATTGGAATCAATAACAGAAATTTAAAGACTATGGAAGTCGACATAAATACATCATTAACACTTAAAAAATATATCGACCCAAACAAAATAATAGTTGCAGAAAGTGGTCTAAAAAATCATGCTGACTTGTTGCTATTTAAAAAAAATAATATTCATAATTTTTTAATTGGAGAAAGTTTAATGAAAGAACAAAATCTAACCCTAGCAACAAAAAAATTATTAGGACTATCAAATTGAAACAAGATAAATTGACCCACTTTGATGAAGATGGAAACCCTTCAATGGTTGACATTAACTCAAAAAACATGACTAAGAGAGTTGCTATTGCATCTGGTAAAATCAAAATGCAATCAGAAACTCTAAAAAAAATACTAAACATCAAAATTAAAAAGGGTGATGTTCTTGCCATA
>Ga0181555_1004039_pt1 | contig 11426 bp, 8 predicted proteins | sample 011ome_15_FD_145601 | JGI IMG/M metagenome (GOLD analysis project Ga0181555, IMG submission 145601) | Coastal salt marsh microbial communities from the Groves Creek Marsh, Skidaway Island, Georgia - 011504AT metaG (spades assembly) | ecosystem: Environmental > Aquatic > Marine > Intertidal zone >...
CTTCGCCTTTGCGTTTGGACAGTCTCTCAAATATAAAACGGTTCGATCGTTTTTCTCGTATTCTCTCAGTCTCACTATTTCCTCGCTCAAACCGTGCGTCGTCTCTTTCGAGCCTTCGTCGTAACAACCCATGATTGAAAACGATGATAAAATGATGATGATGATGATGAAACGTGTGATTTTTTTAAGTTTTGTGTCACCCCCAAAAAAAACAACAAAAAAGACGGACAAAGAAAGGACAAAAATGCATCATCCTTGAAAAATTGTTTTCTCCAAGAAGAGAGAGAGAGAAAATACGAGAAACGAAAAGACAGCAACAGCACAAAAATAAATATCTCTCGTAGAGAATAAATAAGATGAGTTGTTTTCTAAACATGGTGACGTCTTCGGACGTCATCGTGCCCAGAAGAGAAGAACAGCAACATCAGCATCATCATCATCAGTATTATAACGGTGGCGAGTACGGAGGCGCGATGATGACGACGAGTGTAGCGCCTCGAATACGGGTTGAAATCGCGAACGGGATTCGGAAAGGCGAGAAGTTCATCACCGAACTGAGCGGATGCGAACGGGTTCGAGATTTCGTGTCCATGAAGTTATGCAAGAACGAATATTTGCGAGGAAAAGAGGTGAAAGTGTACTTGGACGAGTACGAGTTGTTAGGGGACACGAGCGTGGACGTGTTAGGGCACGAAGATAAAATATTCGTGGTCGTTTGCGACGACGAGGGTGACGAGATGGAAGAGGAGGAAGAAGTCGACGACGGTTTTGCTCGAGTACGAGCCGAGTTGGAGAAGCGCGAAGAGGAGAAGAAGAAGGAGAAGAAGAAGAAGAAGAAGAAGACAACATCAAAGCTGAAAAAGGAGACGAATAATCGAGGGACGCGCATTGTAAATCAACAACACGAACGAAAGCAGAAGAAACATAATCTCGAACACTCGCTGCGGATGGCGCCGACGATGGTAACGATGAAAAAGGTGCAGAAGAAGATGGCGACGGTTCCATCGAAAAAGGACGAGCGTCCGAGACTTGCCGCGCAGGTGGTCTACGCGTCGAGTTCCGAGGAGGACGATGACGACGGTGACTCGCACGGATTAGAAGAGTTATCGTCCGACGAAGACGGGGGAGATCCGGAGTTTTTTGTACGAAACGTGGGTGTGCAGAAAAGCTCACGTTCGTTAAGGAAGAATGGCACGCCAAATTCGAAAGAGAAGAGAGCTGAATTACCGAAGAAAAAGAATTGGCAGTCGCGCTTATTACGAAATGCAGAGAAACCAGATTGGATGTGCAGAGGAGCCGGGTTCAAGTGGTCTTGCACAGAGAAGAAAGCGCCGGGGAAATCGGTTTGCGAAAAGCATTCGAGGATGCCGAAGTGGTCCAAAGCTCCTGTCGCCCCACCACCACCGCCCGCAAAAAAAGCTGGGAAAACGCTCGAAAAGCTGGAAAACGCTCGAAAAGCTGCCGCTTCGAGTGCGCTTACTTGCGAGAAATGCGGCAAGGTTTGTAAAGGTCAAGGTCCTCTGACGATGCACGTGCGATCGTGTAAAGGCAGCGACTCGAGTATCGCCGCGTCGCCAGCCGCCGATGAAACGAAGAAAGGTGGGCAACCTCCCTTGTTGAGAGGAAAGCGCGTTCCCATCAAATTGCTTCGAAAATGCGCGAGAAATTGCGGCGTGAAATCAATATTAGCAGAGCTTGTGGTGAACTACCGCATTGGTGCGCGCTCGAATGTGCCTGTGACTGCGATGGTACCAGCACAAACCCCGGTCGCGACGGCGATTGCGCCTATCCTAGCATCAGTCGCAGATGCCGACAAAAAGCTAAGTGATGTGATGGCCATCGCGAAGAAGAAAGCTGAAGATACGAAAAAGCGTCTGGAACACGAGCTACGAGTTGAGGGAGAAAAACTCGAAAAGGCGAAAAAAGAGGAACTGGAAGAACGGAAACGCCTGGAAGAGTTAAAGAGTAAAGCCGAAATCGAGCGATTAGAAGCTGCGAGAAAGATGGAGGAGGAAAAAGAAAAGCGAAAAGCAGAGGAAGAGCGAAGAGTCGCCGCAGAGGCGGAAGCGAAAAGAGTCGAACGCGTACGAGTCGAAGAAGCCTTGAAGATGAAAGCCGAGCAAGAAAAGAAGGCAGCGGCTGAGCGCGAGAAAGTAGAAGCAGCTAGACAAAAACAAATTGAAGAGGCGCGATTAGAAGCTGCGAGAAAGATGGAGGAAGAGGTTCGATTGCAAGCTGCTAAGAAGAAAATGGCAGAGGAGGAAGAAAAAAGGCGCCACGAAGAGCACGAGAAACTTGAAAAAGAGAAGAAAGTGAATGATGAAGCTCGCCGCGGTAGGAGCAAGGACGCCACCGTCGAAAGACAAGAAAAGGAGGTTGAAGAAGTTACGCCTTTGATGAAATCGAGCATCGTGCTGAAACCGGGCGAAGTTGCTTGCGGTGCACCCACGAACAAGCAAGTTATGTGCCCGTATCCTGCAAAAACCTGTCCATGGCACATCCACGGAGACGGCGATGACAAGGATGACCAAGTTCATCACAATCGTCGTCATCTTCTCACTTCGGGCGATATCGGTCCTTCGCTGAAGGGAAAGTGGATATCAGTCTTATGGCCAGATACCGGAGAATGGTTCGACGGTGAAATTTTGAATATGAACAACTCCACCGCGAAACTGTGGTACCCAGCGGACGACCTCGACGATGCCACGCTCGGTGAAAGGGAAGATATCAATTTAGAGGAGGCTATTGAAGGCAACGAAATATCTTGGCCGCTGGTAGCAAGAAAGCCTTTGACTTTGCAAGCCAAGTTGGTCGACGAAACGTCTTCCCTTGATATATTGAGAGACTACATTACTTCTTGTGGCGGAAAATTAGAAGGCAACTGGTCCGTGCAAGTTAAAGTGCGTCAGAGCGGCCAGTCTGCGTTAACTGGACACGTCGATCACTACTTCTTTTCGCCAGAGGGGAAAAAATATCGCTCGAAAGTTGAAGTCGCGCGCGCTCTGAACGTCCCAAAGCTTCCGAAATCAGCGAAGAAGAGAAAGGTAGTGTACAATAAAGACGACGACATCGGCACTCCGCCGCCAAAGAATCGCAAAGAAACGCATTCACAACGACTGTCGGATAAAACAGCAGCAGTAGCAGCAGCCACAACAGCAGCAACTCCGTACGGGTACGGGTCCCCGGAGGCCTCTCCCGACTATTTTCTTCAACGAAGCTTTGATGGTGAGACGAACCTCAGCGACTCGTTTTTGACGAATACTACTAATATTAATACCATCATCACCGACGCGATCACCAACGTCGACGAGAAAATAAACCAACAACAGGGAGGAGAATATAATAACAGAAACACTACCGACAGAGACGACAACGCGTCGTCTCCGTTGCCGCCGCTGTTTAAGAATAAAAGCGGCGAGAGGATGGAGTTAACCGTGCACCAAAACGACGGATGGATGTAGGTGTACGCGCGCACGCACGCGCACGCTAGCGCGAGAGAGAAAGAGAGAGAGAGAGAAACGAGAGAGAGTCATAAGAAAACTTTGTACAAATAATAATAACTTGTGGTAGTACTACTGCGGTATATGCGCTCGAAGAATATATTATTGAAACATAAAGTGTCTTTGCATTCCGCCATAAAATATCTTGAATCTCCCCTCGGGGAAAACGAATCGAAGCACCATGAACACATTTTTACCGGCGAACATGTTGACGAACAAAGATAAAGTCATCTCTCTTCGAGACGATACCGTCAAAGTCTCCGATGAAATAAAACCTCCTTCTTCCTCGTATTCCGCGCGAGTTAAAGTGCATATTAAGCCACTGGGTATCAAGTTCGTTGAGAAGATCGATTCGTCTGCGTGTCCAACCATACGCGACTTTGTCGAGCGACAGCTGTGGAAAGTCCAGGAAATACGAGGGAAAGAAATACGAGTATACGTGGAAGAATTTGGAAACGAAGAGGAAGGGTACGAGTTGTTCGGCGACACGGAAACCTGCGTTTTAAAACCGGACGAATTGTTGACGGTGAAACTCGTCTCGGACGACACCAAAAAGCAGAAGAAGGCGAAAACAGTCGAGAGAACGCGAAAAACGAAGAAAGTAACGTCGACGACGCGGATGGTAGATTTCTATGAGGAAGGGAAGAAAAAGCGTAAAAAGCGCGAGGAAGAAAACGCTGAGAAGGATTCGTCGAGCGAGGACGAGGACGGAGAGAATGAGTCGATTCTGAAACACCAAATCGTGCACTCCGCAATAGTCAGAGCGGGTGCAAAGGGTATACACGCAAAGGATCTCTCTGAAAGAGAGAAGGTCAAGTTGAATACTGTGCGTGCAGTCCAGCTAAAAGGCATGCAAGAAGGCATTTACAAACGGGTCTCGCCTGGCACGTATGCGATTACGTCGAAAGGAAGTGAGAAGGTGATTAAAAAGATGAAGAACTCTCCTAACTCTGTGCTCACAATCTCGACACCGACGAATGCGAAAAATTTTACCACGATAAAGTCGCCGCTCACGACTCAAAGAAAACTTCTCACGACTGACGACATATCGTCTCGATTGACGGGAAAGATGATTTCTGTAAAATTTGAAGATCCGCCCGAGTGGTTTGTTGCAACCGTACTATCATTCGATGTGATCGAGCAAAAATCTTCGCTGTTTTATCAAGACGGCGATCGAGAGCTTTTGAACATGGCAAAAGCATGTCGTAATGGCCAACTTTCGTGGGTAGTGCACGGCGACAACGGCACGTCTAAAACTCATTACCGTTTACCCCCTCCCTCTCCAATTACGGATTCTGAAAAAGCTCAGCGCGCACTCGAGAGGTTACGTAGCTACATCAAATCTTTAAACGGTACTTTGCCCGAAGGATGGAACGACGTTGACATCCACTACTATCGCAACGGCGTTTCAGAAAATTACTTTATTTCACCAGAGGGCAAGAAATATAAAGGACCTCGGGCAGTAGCAAAAGCTTTGAACCTGCTATGAGCGCACGCAAAAAAGGAGAAGTAATGTACCACCACTAGTAATTCTAGACTTTCGTAGAGAAACGCGCATTTTAAAAGAGAATACCACTTGCTAAATACACATACGCTACGTTTCATGGCTAAATTATGCTATTATTATCATCATCTAATTGCGAACTTCTCTTTTACTCTCATCATCATCATCATCACTTGGAGGCTTTTTTTGATTTTTTCTCCTTCTTCTCTTTCTTTTCCTTCTTTTTCTTCGAGACAGAATCCGTGGAAGACATGCTCTGAGAGTTCTTGGTTTTAAACCCGAGCGTCGGCTGCAAAGCGTCTGCAAAAGAATCGATCGAGTTTGGATCTTTCACTTCCTCGTACTCGAAAGCTTTTGCCAGTTGGTCGATCTCCTCTTCGTCGTCGTCTTTGCCGCCACTTTTCAAACCAGCACTCGTGGCTATTTCTTCGCGTTGTCTTCTCAACCGCACCTCTTCGGCATCTTTCGCCTTATCGGCGGGCGTCTTCACTAATTTGGAGCCTCCAAAGAACGGGTCCGTTTTTGGAACGGTTCGAATAAACTCCGCGCTCGTTGGCGAACTCACTTTCTTCGTCTTCTCATCATCGTCATCGTCGTCGTCGTCTGAATCGTCCCATCCATCCATACGAATCGCAGTGGACTTTTTCGGCGTTCCGTCGTCGTCCCAATCTCTTCCGTTTCGATCATTATCGCTATCGTCGTCGTCGTCGTCGTCGAAAAAGTCGTCTTTGCCTCCATTCTTCTTTTCCGCCGCGTCCAAAATGAGCTTTTCCATCGCGCCGAGCGGTTCTTCGATTTGCTTCCCGCCGACGGCGTTTACTTTTCCGCCGGGCAAATGCGAAAACTGTGGCAACACCTTCACCTTCATTTCCTCTTCGGTCGATTCTTTGAAGTTTGAGTTTTTCTGTTTACCCTCTCCGGCTAAACCAAGCGTCGCAAACTGTTTAGCGTTCTTCGCGAGATTTTCGGCAAGCTCCGCGGGCGTTTGAGCAGCGACAGCTGAAACGCCAGCGTACGCCGACGATATCGCCGCCGACGCTAAAACCAATGGAACTTCACCAATCTTTGTGTTTGATAGCTTCGCAAACGTAAGCGCGTCTTCATCTTTATCCTTGTTACTACCACCACCACCACCACCGCCGCTAAAACTACTTTGCTTTCGCACCGTCGCAGGCGCCGCGACTCCCGCCGAAGGTGCTTCACCACCCCCGACGTTACCTCGTTCATGCGCCATCTTCGCCTCGTGAGAATCTTCAATCTTTCTCTGATGTTGCTCGTACGAGCCCGACGTTTTCATCGTCCTCAACGCCTCTTGCGCTTGAACTATGTGCGACGTATTCTGTTTCAACTGACTCTCCAAATTCGTGCGTTTCAAACACAAAAACGGGACGTGTAAAAACGTGCTCAACGCTTTCAACCCGAAATTATTCAACATGCTCGTCTCAAATACAAACGGTCGGATTGGCCTGGTCTCAGAAAACAATCTCGCCACTTCCTGCTCGACGTCGTCTATGTGCAAAATCCTCTTCGACGCTGGGTAATCTCTAAAATTCAAGCAAATCGCCACCGGCAAATGCGTCGGTACTTTCTCAATCTCCCTCAACACGTACTCGTACGTCCACTTTTTACTCGGATCTACGCAAAATATAGCCGCGTGTGCGTTTGAATACACATCAATCATAGTCGCGTCCAGCGGAAACGTGTGCGCGCCTTCTTCGATCCCTCCGTTGGCCTCGCCAACCGGCCCGTTCATCAAAGCCGCCCTATGCGCCAACGTCAAACTCTCCGAAATTTTCCTCGCGTTCGCTTTATCCACCACGTCCCACACTTCCAACATGATTTCGTCTCGTAAAGATCCTTTCGCTTTCCACTCCACGTGCGCGGTTTTTATCTCGTTCGTCGGCTGGTACTCGGAGATGAAATCGCCTCCTCGCAATCTTCTCAACAAGGCGGTTTTCCCAGTGGCGGAATCGCCTCTCAAAACGACTTTCACGTTGTACTTCTCTCCGGTTTTTTTAAATCTGTTCGCGATGGCTTGGTCCATTTTCGCAATTTGACGTCTGTTTTGTTGTTGTTGTTGTTGAGAAGACGAAGAAGAGCTCATCATCATCGATCCTAAAGGATTCGACGCAAACGCGGACGAAGAATTCGACGATGAGGAGGAGGAGAACGGGGATGAAATCGCAGGAAGCCAGGAGTACCAAGACGTCGAAGGAGAGCTGGTGGAAGCGAGAACATCGTTAGTGTTTCGCTGCTGATGCGTTTCCGGAGTCGACGACGACATCGTGCGTGGAAGGTCGCGTCGTAATTAATATTTGGGTGGAAATTAAATGGAGAATGTGATGCAAAATCCACGAGTACCTAAAAGAACACACACACACCGCTATTACGACTTTCTTTCGCACTTTGCAACAGAAGATGTTTTTTGTCTGCAGTTTTCCAACTCGAGACTCAAATCGTCCAACTCTTTCTCCAACGCTCTTCTTTTTTGTCTGAGCCGCGCGATCTCGTCGTCTTTCGTCTTCTCGGAGTTCGAGAGACGTTCGACGAAAGACTGTAACCGAGCGACGGCGGTTGCGAGTTCGGCTTTATCTTTTACCAGCTGCGAATCGGTTTCGGATTGGAATTTTTCACACTCGATGAGGCGTTTATTGGCTAAAACGAGTTGTGATTCGAGATCGGAGACGAGTTTGGCGGTTTGCGTGTGTTCGAACGAAGCGCGTTGGAAAAGCAGACGTTCGCTTCGCTCGTCCTCCTCTCCCGTTTTCGTCGGCGACGAAGCGCCTTCTTCCAACTCTTCTTCTTCATCCTTCGCGAAAAGCTTCCCTATCAGAGCATTCACGAGCACATCTCCATCCATCTTCCCTCGCAATTTCTCCTTCTCCTTTTCCATCTGCTCTTGTATCTCTCTCGCGTTCGTTTCCGCTTTCCTTTCCACTTCTTCTTTCAAAACTTGGAGCGTTTTCTCTTTTCTTTGTTCGTTGAACAGTAACCGATCGACTTCCACTCTCAATCGCATTCTCCCGGCTTCGACTTCGATGAAATCGTTCGTCATCTTCGCGTTGAGTTCACGCATAAATTTTAACTCGCGTTCGAGTTCCCTCGTGTGCGCTTCCGAGAGTTTTTCTTCTTCCTTTTTCGCTTTTCTCTCGCGTTCGAGTTCTGCGTTTTTCTCGTCTGCTCTTAAAAGCTGTTCGCGCAAAGCGTTGAGTCGCGAAGGGAGAAACATTTCAGACGACGCGTGTTCGGACGTTTCGTTTTGATGAGCGTTCGATTTCGCGTTCATCTTGGTTCGAGAAGAAAGAGAGCGCAGGAGAGAGAGAATCAGAGTTTCGCGCGCTTAAGTGCTTACGCGTATTTTGTGACGAGACACCCGACTTTGAATTCAATTTTCTATTACATATAAACGCGCGAGGAGGAGGAGAAGGAGGAGAGTTATCACTTCTTCACTAAGTTCTTCGCCAACAGTGGATTATTACTCGCAAACTGACTCAACTTTTGCTTCTCTCGCATCTTCGCCTTCCGCATCTCTTCCTCTTTCACTTGCTCGGGAGTCAACTTCCCGGTGGCTAAATCCTTCGCTTTTTGTGCCTCTTTTAAAGCTTTTTTCTCCGCCATCGCTTTCGCGTCTCTTTCGGCTCTTTGCGCGGGCGTTAACGATTCTTTGTTCCCTTTCGCATTTTTATCGTTGCTGCCTTTCTTGGCGTTCTTTTCGCGAGCGAGGTCGCGAGATAATCCTCGCGCCATTTGACGTGTGACGTGATGTGTGATTTCAAGTGACGAATAAAAAAGAAGTTTCCCCTCAGAATGTTCTTGGAAAATAAAAGACGATGATGACGATGATGTTAAGAAGTGCGTCGAGAAGACGCGCCGCTTCTCACTCGTCGTCCTCCGAGTTGTTCTTTTCTCTGGTGAAGAAGAGTTCGTCGTTCACGACGACGGGTTTAAGAGGTGATGTGTTTTACGATGATGATGATGATGAGAAGAAGAGCGTCAATACCTATTACCCGATGATGATGATGAGAAAAGAGAACAACATTAACGACGCGAAAAGGAGGAGGAGACATGAGAGGATGTTTTCCTCCTCGTCAGCGTCGACGTCTTCTTCTTCTCCTAATACTACTACTAAAGTCGACGATATCCTCAAGCAGTTCTTGTCGTTAACCGCCGAGGAGAAACGAGACGTGTTTCAAAGTCTGTTCGGAAAAGGAGGAGAAGAGAGGAAAATTTTAGCCGAGAAGGAGAAGAAGTTGTTCGCGGCGTTCGATAGCGACGGGGATAAAATGTTAACGCCGCAAGAGTTTCAAAACTTTCACCGGGCATTTTTGTGGCGACATTTACAGCAGGAGCCGGAAGTAGGAAACGAGGACGGAGAGCAGAGGAGTAGCGGGAGTAGCGGGAGTAGTAAAGAGATCACCTACGCGCAGCTTAAATCGGTGGCGCTTTCGCAGATGTACCCGTTCATCGGGTTTGGTTTTTTAGATAACGCTTTGATGCTTGCGTTTGGGGAAACTATTGAATCATCGGTCGGACTGTCGCTGGGTTTATCAACGATGGCGGCCGCGGCGATTGGGAACACGTTGTCCGACGTCTGCGGCGTCGGGTTGGCGAATAAGATTGAGTATTGGTGTGCAAAGTTTGGATTGACGGAAGAGGTGACGATGACGACGGGCCAGGCGAAAGAGATGCGGGTGGTGGTGGCGAGATTAGGCGGGGCGATGACGGGAGTAACCATAGGATGCATCGTCGGATCGTTCCCGCTCTTGCTTCATTAGCTTTATTTATTACTTTTTGTAAACGTATTTATTATTGTATTGTTTTAATTTACACGCATCTGTTCGACGCGGCGTTGCTTTAATCTAACTAAAGAGTTCCGCTCAGGCCCGGAACGTGTATCCCGACCGCTCAAACTCTTGAATTTCTCGCCTCGAGATGAGCAAATCGCAACCAATTCGCGCGTGCGTAATACCGGCTCTGCAAGTAATCTCTTTTCCTTTCAATCGGTACGTCAACGTGCAGCAGTAAATCATTTCTGACGCACCCGCGACGACACCGTGCACGGCTTGTTTCTCCCATCTCGACTCAGTCGGACGTCCTAACGCATCGCACAGACCGAGCGTTTGCGCGATGTGCTTTTGAATCAACGTACACCCACCGTTCCCGGTATCTAAGCACGCGCGATACTTTCCGAGCCACTGCAATCCCATGTCTCGAACTTCTACGTACTCGTCCGTAGATATTTGAAAATCTTCCGCGCACGGCCCTTCCGCAGGGATGTACATGGGCGGCTGCCAAAACGGATTCTCGTTCGCATTCCACTCTTCTGCGCTCGTATTCCCTTCTTCTTTTTTGTCCTTCTCGTCAGCGGGTTCTCGAAACCCAAGCAACCGTTTCTTTGCGCGTTCCAACATCACTCTCCTCCTCTCAACTTTCCTCTTCCTCTCCTTCTCTTTCTCGTCGTCAACAACGTCGTCGTCTATCACAATGGGTTTCATATCTTCCTCCAACTTTCTCTTCTTACTCTCTTCGTTCCAAGCGAGTTCGGTTTGCTCGTAGGATTTCGTCAACTTCTCTCGATTGACGTCTCTCCCTGCAAACATCGGCGACTCTTCGTCCTTTTCTTCTCCCTCCTCGTTCTCATTCTTCTTCAAACTCTTCTCCAAACTCTTACTCGGTCTGCTCCAATCGAACATGTCCACGAACGCGTTGTTCGTCCTCTTCGGCTTCTCCTTCTTTTCCTTCTCCTTCTCGATTCCATCGTCGTCTTTTCGTTCCATCTCTCGAATCTCCTCCTTCGTCATTAAACTCGCGCCTTTCACTCTCTTTTCCCCTCTGCTCAACTTTTCCCACACCGGCTTCTCTATACCTTTGAAACAATCGTAACACTGCTTGTGATGCTTTGGCGCATCCGAGATATCCGTTCCACAATCTCGACAATATTTCTCTTCTTTTGCGATTTTAGAACCGTCGATGTGCGTTTTATTCGTACACGAAGACGCGAGGTGCGTGGAACGTCCACAACGCGTGCACGGCGCATTTTTCACCTCATTCGACGGTGGATTTGGTTTCTTTTTCTTATACTTATTGTTGTTGTACGTGGACTTTTTCTTGAAGTCCGCGAAGGTGTGGATGGGCATCGAAGAAGTGGAGTGAAATGAAGCAATTTTTGGTGGTTTCAAACTTTTTTTGCATGCGTTTTTTTTCTTTTTTGTTCTTTTTAGGTGTTCACATTTGTGGTGGTCGTCCTCCCTCTCTTTCGAGGGGTCCAGACTTCCTTCAAGTCATAATACTAGTATTATTAAACAGAGCTATCGTCTCGCTATCAACCGTTACGATGATGATCAATCGCGTGGATGTATAAATTCTATAACTTTCTCCTAATAACGCGCGAGTGCGCAATGTGTATGCACAGTATCATCATT
>Ga0181555_1004052_pt1 | contig 11392 bp, 9 predicted proteins | sample 011ome_15_FD_145601 | JGI IMG/M metagenome (GOLD analysis project Ga0181555, IMG submission 145601) | Coastal salt marsh microbial communities from the Groves Creek Marsh, Skidaway Island, Georgia - 011504AT metaG (spades assembly) | ecosystem: Environmental > Aquatic > Marine > Intertidal zone >...
CTCTGCTCCGGACGACGACAAAAGTGGTCTTCGCAATCGGAGGAAAAACGGTGGTGATGGTGTAAAAGAGAGACGAAATGGATTATCATCATCAGAAGCCGCAAGAAAGAAGAAAAAAGAACGACGAGATTCCTTGGACCAGATGCGAAAACGGGAACAAAATCGGATACCTTTGATCGAACAATCGACGAAATATATCTTTTACGCTCTGCTGGTGCTTCTGTTGGCCTTGGTTATTCCCATCGTGCTGAGGCAGTTGGCGAATAAAATGGTTGGTTTAAACGATAAGAAGAAGAGCTCTTCTTCTTTCTTTGGTGCCAAAACGTTGTTAAAAAAATGGTCTCTGATTGATTCAAAGTCCACGGATACGAAGTTGTTGTTAGGGGACATGTACCGAGCGGACATGGATACGGACGAAGCGATCGAGACGTTGAGAGAGGTGACGGTGAAATACGACTCTGCGTTGAAACAACAAGAAGAGGAGAAGAAAAGCGGTAGCGGGAGTAGCGAATCTTTAAAAGCGAAGAGCAAAGAAGCGAGCGTACGATTAGCGTTGGCTTTGTTAGATAAAGCGGACGGGAACGCGGCAAAGAGTCCGCTAGGATTTACGCACGATAAGACGCCGTTGGTAGAGGCGAAGTATAACTTGAAGAAAGCGAAAGCGATCGAAGAAGAGTTGCAAACTAGAAGAAAAGATGGCGGAAAAGACGACGACGACAACGATGAAGACAATAAGAATGTGAATAAGATTGAGATTGAGGTTGCTTTGTCGCGAGTATATCAACACGAGCGTGATTTTCCATCCGCGGTTGCTATTTTGAACGAAGCGTTGGAAAAGAAACCGTCGAGCACGGAGGCGAGATGGCAGTTGGCAGTCGCGCACCAAGGCGCCGGCGACTGTCAGTCGGCGTTGGAGCAATATCGCGTGTTGATTGAAGACGCGAAAGTCAAGCACGCGCACGTGTATTTGCGAGCGAGCATGTGTTTACTGCACGGACGCAAAAAAGAGGATAACTCGACGAAACCGTTGAAAATGCATTCGATTTCTGGGAAAGGCGTCAAGACGAAAGTCGATCCGAGTCCAGAGGAGGTTGTGCAAGCGATTTCATATTTAGAGGCGGCGACGACGATCGATTCGAGCTTAGGACACGCATGGATGCAGTTGGGATTAGCGCATGTTCTGCGAAACGCACCGAGAGAAGCCATCGGACCGTTGGAGAGAGCGAAGAAAGAACTTGGGGAGAACTCGTTGACGGCGGACTTCCACTTGGCGGCGGCGTATCAGCAAGCGAACAGATGTAAAGACGCGATTCCGTTGCTTATGAACGTGGCGCAAAAATCTAGAGAACAACACGAACGCATGATGCACATCGATAACATGAAAGATGGGAGAGCGCAAAAGTTAGAAAGTTCTATCCCCGCGCACGAAGCGTTCTTAAGAGCCGGTGGGTGTAAGTTTCTCATGGGCGAAGTCGACGGCGCCATCGAGTTGTATCGCGAAGCGTTGGTCTCCTCGGATAAATTCGCACCAGCATTAGTAAACTGGGGTATCGCGTTAGAGCATAAAAAAGAGTACGACAAAGCCGAAGAAAAGTACAAGCTGGCGGTGGAGAAGAACCCAAATATGGCGGAAGCGTACGCGCGATGGGGCACTTTGAACTTTGGACAAGCGAGAACGCTCGTGCAAGCGTTCGTCCATAAACGGCGCGAAGAGAAGAACAAGAAAAAGGTCTGGAAAGACCCGGAGGAATCGAAGGAGAGAAAAGAACTTGGAGCGTTAATCGATGCGGCGTTTTCGAGGTTGGAGAAAGCGGCCGCTTTGGACCCGAATCACTCGATTAATCAAAGACTCTCGTTTATGAGGCAACAAGCGAAAGCGTTGATTAAAGAAGTCGAAGGTAAGAATGCGAAAATGGACGAGCCGTGGGATTTGAAAGAGGAAAGAGAAAGTAGCCAGCAACAGCAGCAGCAACAATAATAAGGACAAGATGAGTAGTAGCGTATTAAGCACAAACGCGTAACGTATTTGTCGTGTTATTAATCCTAAATAAAACATACACCTGCAACAACGAATATCATACGCTTTGTCTTTCTACTTACGCTTCTAAAACTTCCTCTTCTTTTTTTTCGTCAACGCTAATGCTATTATCATCGTCCATCTTCCCTATCTTTTTATTCTCGCTCCTTCGCCTCAAATCGTCCGTTTCTAAACGCAAAATCAACTCTCCTTTTGTTCCGGAGACTTTCAACCCTCTCGTTTTCAAGTCGTGTTTCAACTCCATTCCGGTTCTTCCGAAATACGGTCCGAAATACGCCACGCCATGCTCGGAAACCAAACCTTTCTGCTCCAAAACGTTAAACACGCGTTTGCAAACCACGTCATCTCTGACGATATCCCCGTATTCGACGTCGTTGTTCTTCTGTAACGTCTCTCTCGCGTGACCGTACGCCGCAATTAACAAACTCTCCGCTCTTCCGTGATCCTTCTTCCTTTGCAACATATCTTCCGATTCCGGGAAGACCATCTTCGCCATCTCGATCGAATCATCTTTACTCGTTTTCTTACCACTCAACCCCAACGCGAGCTTCCACGCCTGAGGTTTCACCACCTCCACTCTCGTCGTCTCTGGGTTCACGCACGATTCTAAAACACCTTTCCATAAACCAAAATTGTATCCTTGCACGAACGCCGTCTGCGCGCTAAAGCCGAACTCGACGCCGCCTTCTTCCACGAATACGACGCTCGAATGTCCACCATTCCCATCGCTCGGCAAGTCCAGCTCTTTCACTTTTTCAATCATTTTTGCCACGTCCAATCGTATCCTCTTTTTCCCGTTCACCGTAACCGTCATCGTCGGCACGTCCACAATTTCAACCGTTTGCACGTCTCCGGCAAAGTCACCCCTTATTATTGCCAACGCCCCTCCTGCGTCGGAATCGCACCCGACCACGGCCCATTTGTACCGTTTCTTCCTCGGCGCGTCGTTCACTTTCTCGTTTTCGTTATTGTTACTCTCGATGACTTTGGCGACGATTTTGACTCTTCTTCTGCTTTTCTCTCGCAACAGAACAGACACCGACGACGACGATTTTGAAGAAGGGGATAATAGATTTTTCTGTGCTCGTCTTCTACTCAAACTGGAAACGTTCGTTGCGAATGATGATGATGATGATGATGATGAACACGACGATGATGATGAAGCAAACGTCCGTTGTTGTTGATTAGTATGCGCGGTGGAAGGAGACGATTGAAATGTGAGCGCGCGCATCATCATCGAATGATGTAGGAGTACTAATACGTCTCTTTGGCGTCGTCTGCAGAGGAGGAGATGAGACATTTAGAAATGTGAAGAGAGTTCGTTTTAAAACGAAACACACAAACGTCTCTTTTTTTTCGACTGGTCTCTTCTTTTGGTTTGTACAAAATACTGTATGACAGTAGTTCATAGAAGAGATAATAAAGTTCTCACTTATTACAACAACAAGAATGATGATGATGATGATGATCATTAGTATTAACGATGATGATAACGATGATAATAAAACAGGTAACATATATATAATACATCCATTATTCACATGCGCTCGGCGGCTTTGGGAAGCTTTCAAACGCTTTTTGTGGTTCTGGTCTTTTTTTTTATTTGCGAACAACAACAACAAGGCACTCTTTTTTTTTATCTGGAAGAAACGACTGCGTCCCAGGAAGGCAACGGGCAGAAACCTTCGGAGATCAAAACGTACTCGGATTTCGCGAAACGCAAGCGAGACCCGTCTTCGAGCATCTTCGTCATCTTATCCGTGACGACTTCGTCGTCTAAGAAAATCGTCGACCCGGGTAACGGCGAGACGAATAAATTTTCAGCATTCAACGTAAATCGAACCGCGTGATTGACGCCCATTTTCAACACGCCTTTGTGCCTTTTCAAACACTTGGAAATATCGAACGGTTCCAACGGGCACTCCAAATTTACATCGCACGGCTCGTCTTCGTCCATTCGCGCGTCCATGCACCCAGGTTTGTCTAATAAGAAAGTGAATTGACACGCCGCGCTTTCTTCTTCTTTTTTCTTTTTCTTCATCAAAGTCTTTTGCTGACTCACATAAGATGATGATGATGCGCGGCGTCTGTTATTTAACGCCGGAGAAACGCCCGTCGGTTGAAGACAAGAAATGTAAAGCATTGCGAGCGAGCGGCGAAAAGAGCAAATCTGGGTGCTCTCGTGGTGAGTTCTTTGGTGATTGTTGCAGAGGAAGGAATCGTGAGCGTGTGTGAATGTTGTTGAGCGTCAAAATTCTAAAGCACGACACGTCGGATTTTTCCTTTTCCTGTTTTGGTGTTGGAAGATGAGATCCTTTTTGTCCTCTTTCTTGTCTCGCTGCGTGTGATGGCGTAAAATACATTCATTTAAACAATCTTCTTCTTCTTGACTTCTTCATTACAAAAACTTCACCTTAATAATACTAATAAACAAACAAATTATTCGAGCTATCCACCACCACGGGTAGGCCACTTGGCACCCAACGGTTCCTCCACAAAAGTCCGATCTTTCAACCCGAGCGCAGTGATCACCTTTTCGTACTTCAACGGCTTGGTTCGACGAAGATACTTCAAAAGTTTCTTTCGTCTCTCCAACATTTGCGATAAACCTAATCGACTGTGCTTATCTTTCTTGTGGACTTTTAAATGTTCCGTCATGTACGCGATTTTAGCAGTGAGAGCGGCGATTTGGACATCGGACGAGCCGGTATCCGCCGACCACCGCGCGTGCTCTCTACGAACTCGGGCCAACTCAATCTTGTTGATTTCAGCTTTAGAAGCGGTTTCAACGCCTTTGAATTTGCGAACCATTTCGCGATAGCTGCTCGGATCAAGGCTCAACACCTCCCCGTCCGTGGACAAAAGAGATGTAGGAGTGGTGGAGACGAATCTCCTTCCTCGAAGGAAAGAATTGTTGTTTGTTTCATTTGTTGTTGTTTTTGTCGTCGTCGCCGTCGTAAAGAACGATGCTGCTGCTGGTGGTAAAACCAAAGCTCTCTTTTTATCTACTACGGTTGTACTTGTTGTTGTTGCTAAAAGTCGATGCCCCCCTTCGATGAAAGACGAAGAGCGACCTCGCGCGGCTATTCTCCTCCATAAACTCATTTTCAATATAATTCTAATAAACTACTAATATAAGTCAAAGAATATATGAAATTAAGCGGCGTTGGAGTTCGGCGACTTCTTCTTGCCCGGACCGACGACGACGTTGACAAATCTTCTGTTGTAAACGATGCGCTTGCCCGCTCTTCCCTTTGGGCGTTTCTTCGTTTCTTGTTTGGCAACTATTAATAATTTGGTTTCAAAGAGAGTGGTGTAGTGAGGGAAAGAAATTATGTTAGTCATATGTGATATCGACAAAAGATATGAACCGAAGTGAAAGCGATGAAAGAGAGCGCACTGACGCGTGAACATAACCCAACGCGATCTGTTCCGGTGAGGTTCCGATCCCACGTAACTTCGCGACACCTCTTTGACGCCGCATTTCCGAGCGCCGATTTTCACCGTCGCTACACGAGAGAGGGCTTCCCACAAAAGGTGCAAAAATTACGCGTATGCGCGCGAGGGATTCGATAAAAAAACCTCCACGCGAACGATTACAAATCACTATTCTCGTTCAAAACGACGTACCCTTCGGAGTTTGACCTCGGACTTTACCGGCACGAGCGAGCGAACCGTGAACTTTTCCCATTATACGTTACGTTTATGCACGTAAGATTGAGTTTTTTTTATGCCGGATTTCGCGTCGTCTTTTCCTCTTCAGTTTTTGTTTTTTTCGACGGATCAAAACGTCGATTTTTATAGCCGTTGTTGCCACTTTTTTAGCGACATCATCCTCGCCGACTTATACACACACACACACACACAAGAACAACAAAAATGCCTTCCGACGAACAACAACTCGCAGAACCACTCCTCGACGACGGCGGAAACGACCGATTCGTTTTGTTTCCGTTGAAGTACGATGCCGTTTGGGAAATGGTACGTTTATCATACGATATCATTTCTTCTATTTTCAAAAATCTTTCTGTTTTCGAAGCGTTTGAAATTTGTGCGTGTGCTGACGTTCTCTCCTCTCTCTCTCTCTCTCTCTTCCTATTATCAATTACAGTACAAGAAAGCGCAAGCGTCGTTCTGGACCGCTGGTACGTTTTACTTCTTCTTCTCGTTCGTTCTTGTCTCTGTTCTTCTTTAGTTCTTCTTCTTCTTTGCTCTCGCTTTGGACATTTCAAAAATTAACCTTCTTCTTCTTTCCCTGAAACTCTCTCTTTCTCTCTCCGATTTCAACAGAGGAAGTCGATTTACAAGACGACATGAAGCACTGGGAAAAGCTCACCGCGGACGAGAAGCACTTCATCTCGCACGTGTTGGCGTTCTTTGCCGCTTCGGACGGGATCGTCTTGGAAAACTTGGGCGTTCGTTTCATGAAGGAGATCCAAATCCCGGAGGTACGTTTTTTGTTTTGTTTTTCCCCCCTCTTTCCAAGAGAGAAATGTGTGCATCCCCGCGCGAATTCGTATTCGTATTCTCTGCGCGTTCTTCATCACGCGAACGTGATACTCACCGAAAACCACTCTTTTCACAGGCGCGAGCGTTCTATGGATTCCAAATTGCCATCGAGAACATTCATTCTGGTACGTTTATTCGATGATCGTTTTTAAACGCCGCGCGCTCCTCTCCTTCATGATTTTTTTTTCCGTTCCTCCTCTCTCTTTCTTTCGACACCTTTAAGAGGATGACGTCAAGGGGAAGAATAAAACTAACATATGCCGAAAATAAAAATTTTCTTTCATGAATTACAACAGAAATGTACTCTCTCCTCATCGATCAATACATCAAAGATCCGGTGGAGAAGACGAGATTGTTCAACGCGGTCGATACGATCCCGTGCGTGCAAAAGAAAGCCCAATGGGCGTTGAAATGGGTGCGTGATCTCGTTGCGCGTTTTGTATGTCGTTTACTTTTGCGCGAATAATGTGCGCACCCTCGTTTGAAACTTTTTCTTTGATCTGTGAATGGAAACTTACCCTTTTAAATTATAACGTATTAAACGAAACAGATTGACGGCTCTGAATCCTTCGCCGAACGTTTGGTCGCGTTCGCCTGCGTCGAAGGCATCTTCTTCTCCGGCTCTTTCTGCTCTATCTACTGGCTCAAGAAGAGAGGCTTGATGCCGGGGCTCACCTTCTCCAACGAGTTGATCTCCAGAGACGAAGGTTTGCACAGAGATTTTGCGTGTTTGCTTTACACGATGTTGAACAACACGCCGGGCGAGGAGAAGTTGAGAAAGATTGTTACCGAGGCGGTTGAAATTGAGAAGGAGTTTGTGTGCGACGCGTTGCCGTGCGCGCTCGTCGGCATGAACGCCGACATGATGAGAGATTACATCGAGTACGTTGCCGATCACTTGCTCTCGCAGCTCGGCTTTGCGAAGGAGTACAACACCGCGAACCCGTTCGACTGGATGGAATTAATTTCTTTGCAAGGCAAGACGAACTTCTTTGAGAAACGTGTCGGCGAGTACCAAAAGTCTGGCGTCACCGGCGGGTCTGGCTCCATGTCTACCTTTGCGCTCGACGAAGACTTTTAATGTTATTATTCTTTAAGCAGCGGCAGCAGAACCAGCAGCAGCACAGCAAATTAGTTTGGGAGAGAGAGAGAGAGAGAGAGAGAGAGAGAGAGAGAGAGAGAGAGAGAGAGAGAGAGAGAGAGAGAGAGAGAGAGAGAGAGAAATTGTAAATGTACAAGGACGTGAAGAGAGGAGGAGGAAAAGAAGAAACGAGTTGGGAAGAGACGCGTGGAAGTGAAGAAGAAGAAAGAGGAGGAGGAAGAGACCAACTTATTTCAAAGAAGGAGAGAAAAGAGGTGAGGAGTTTTCCCGAAATTGAGACGGGGAAACGTGCGATTACATAAATACTACTATTATTAGCGCGCTGATAAATCCTACGTAGCGTTGTCAGTGAACCGAACAAACAAATACTTAAATTATTATTACTCGTACGAGTATTCGTATTTTAACTCTTTCAAAGCGGCTTTCTATGCTAAAACTACAAATTTCCATAACTAAAAATCCAATCTCTAAAACTAAACTCTCATCATACCGTCGCTTTGTCACGATTACGTCTCGTAGTTCTATATCGCTTCACCGCGCGGAACTGTCGTCGAGCTACGCAATACAAAACCGTGAATATAGAGACGAGGAGTAGATATTTCCATGTGTCGATATCCTGGTCTCTCGCCCCGAACATCTGCGACCTCGCGTGGCCTTTCCTATTTATCTTATTACTCCCTCTCAGTCTTGCACCTGTTCGAAGTTGACCGGCGCCACGAAGCGACTGGTAGTCATGATTCGTGTTAACAGGAAGTACTGAATCCGAAGGAGAAGCCGATAATGCAAATGTTGTTTCTGCTTCTTCTTTTTTTCCTCCATCGCTCAGCGCCGTTCTCGACGAACCACTTCCATCTTCCTCTTTTCTTTCTCCGACTGCGGGATGCGCCCGCATCAAATGCGCAAAGCTCAACCCTGCTCCCGCCCACGACTCGACGACATCATCGTGCTTCTCCTTTGTGACTGGATTAAACATTGCGAAGCAATCGTCAAAGTGCGCCTGCGTGTCGCCATAAATTTCCCACGTAAACGCCGCTGGAACTTTCACCACATCAAACGCGTAATCCGTTACCGTCCCGTGCGCTAAATATCCGACGCCTTTCCCTCCGCTCCCAGTCACGCACCGTTTCCCGCAGTGCATTTGATTGATCTCCTCACCAATCTTTCTCGCAAACTCTGGATACTCTCCTTTCGGTTCCTCGTTCTTGTGATCGTACGGCGTAAAAATAGCCTCCATCCCCGAGTGCACGTTTACCCAAGCGTGCGGTTTCACGTCTTTAAACAATTTCTCCAAAACTTTCGACTCGGGTTCTGACATCGCGTAAGGGCCTGGAAACTCCTCGTTCGGATCGTAATCTTTCTCTTTGACGCCGAAATTTACCGGAAAATTTCTATTCACGTCCACACCTCGACCGTTCTTCCGTTCGCAAAACTTCTTTGACTCTTCCACCATCGCTCGGCCGTTGACGTTTTCAATCGGGATGATGGTAAACGTCGTTTGTTTTAACGATTCGAGGAAAGAGTGGCGGTCAGTCGTCGCTTTCTGCATAGAGAATGCACTGCTGGTGTTGCTACTGTTGTCTTCTTCTTCGTCGTCTTCTTCTTCTTTTGCCGCGGCCTCGACTAACGTCTCCATAAATCGAAACGCCGTATCCACCGTAATCAACTCTCTCCCGTGTTCTCCAAAGTCAAACATCAGTCTCGTTTTCTTCCTATTCTCATTTCCGTCTAAATTAATCGTCACCACGGGGATGATCACGGAATACGACTTCGCGTTCGCGTTCCCGCCAAATTCGGCGATTTTATCCCCGACGCCGTTCGCCGTCGATTTCTTCACGTATTTCACCCGTAACACGGATCGATAATCCGTTTCCAACTTTACTAACTTTTCTTTGATTGCGTTTTGGGTGAGATAATAGGAAAAATCGGGTTTCGCGCGCGTGTTTGGTTTCATCTTCTTTCTTTCTTTCACCACCACCACCACTTTGTTTTGAGAGAGATGCTGTTACTCTTCTCGATGTTCAACAACAACGCCCCGTGTCTCCTCTCTCGTTCTCATCATCCGAACCGTTTTAAAGAGTTCTTTTGTATTCTCTCTCTTCTCTTCTTTTTTCTTTTTTTTTTCTGATGATTCATATGTCAAAGCAAGAAGTTGAATCAAAAAACATCACTCCGCAGCAGAGTTAAAAAGTAAACAACATGTCTTCGACGACGCTTAAAAATGATGACGAGAAGAAGAAGAAGAAGCAGAAAGACGAATCCAAAAATGAAGAAGAAAAAGGAGGAACAATCATCCCATCTTCGGTTCGCGCGGACGGTTCGGTGCGTAAACCCATCCGCATCCGCGCGGGATACGTGAACCAATTTGAAGTCAAAAAGTACGTCTCTCCGGCGCTGAGACAAGAAGAAGTTAAAGAAGAAGAAGAAAAGAAGAAGGCTTCATCGAGTGCGAAGAGTAGTAGTAGTAGTAGTAGTAGTAGTAATAATAATAATAATGAGAATAGCAGTAGTAATAGCGCGGTGATCTCTGCTACTTTGAATAACAACAACAACAATACGACGGCGGCGCAAAGGAAGAACGCGAAACGACGAGAGAAGAAACGACTGGAGCAACTGCAAGTGGAAGAGCAAAAGCAAGAGAAAACGATACCGACGAAGAAGGAAGAAGAAGAAGGAGCAAACGCAGAACAGGAGGAATACTTGACGACGGAAATCAAACAGTTACGAAAGCAATTGCAACAGTGCGAACGGATCGAACGGAAACGCATCGAGGACGAGTCGAAAGTTAGGCCGAGCGAGTGGGTGAAACTCGGCGAGTACGACGAAACCGTCGACGCTTTAGAGAAGCTGCAGAGAGATTTAGCGAACATGCAGTTTCCAGCTTCAGAGGAGAAAAAGGAGAAGAAGGAACGCAAAGAGTGAATAGTATCGTTTAGAACACCTTTTAATTGTATTTTGCTAATAACTCGCGCGCGCCCACTTCGTCTATTGACAACGAATCTCTTCTCTTTTTCTATGCATGTGTTTTACAACTCGCCGTCGTCGTCGCGACGCGTCGAAGCGCTCCTACCGTTGCTCCTCTTCATCTCCTCCGACTTCCTTCTCCAAATTTCCATCTCGTCCTCGTGGTTCAATCCTAACTTCTCGTGCAATTTCTGTCTCTTTCTATCCCTGTGTTCTAACTTCCTCTTCAAATGTGACTCGTCCGCGAGTAACTTTTTCTTGTGCTCGATATCTCGCACCGAACTCGCCGCTTTCCTGTTTTTCGGTTTCTCGTACCCGTAAAACACGTCTCGGACGATCGTTTTAAGACTATAATCCGCATTCGATAACGACAGAAGAGGATTAAACACGTTTCGGTGAAACGCTTTCCCCACGTAGAAGATAACGATCGCGTAACACGCGCATTTGATCGCTTTTTCAATCGCTCTCACGAGAAGCGACGGTGGCGGGTCGATGTTGAATTTTGAAGCTCTTCTTCTTCTTCGACTGCTACTGTCATCACTACTTCTCGGAGAGTGAGGCGGGGAAGTCGCCGCGAGCGTTGGTTTCTGTATTTCTTGTTGTTGTTGTTGTTGTTGTTGCATCGCAGGCAGCGATGGCTCCTCTTCCGCGATAGAAGACATCATCTTTCTTAAGAAAGAAGAGAGGAATTCTTCTTGTGAGACATAACTCTTTTCTCTCTTGCAAGCCTTTTTCTGTTTGCTCTTTTCTTCTTCTTCTCACATTTTTCAAGCAAATTTTTT
>Ga0181555_1004053_pt1 | contig 11392 bp, 8 predicted proteins | sample 011ome_15_FD_145601 | JGI IMG/M metagenome (GOLD analysis project Ga0181555, IMG submission 145601) | Coastal salt marsh microbial communities from the Groves Creek Marsh, Skidaway Island, Georgia - 011504AT metaG (spades assembly) | ecosystem: Environmental > Aquatic > Marine > Intertidal zone >...
GGAGAGTTAAATACTTCACCTGATCGCCAAGCTTGATATTGACGTTAGCAAACATGCCCGGCAGAATTTTCTTATCTGGGTTGGCTAGTTGAGCCTCAACCTGAATATTGCGGGTATTGGTGTCCACCTTTGGGCTAACTGCCGTGATCTTGCCCGTGAAACTCGCATCTTTAAATGCATCAGTTGTCACCACCACCTCTTGGCCAACCTGAATTTGCTCAGCATTATTTTGTGGCAAATTGAAATCTACAAAAATTGGATCCAAAGTTTGCAGCGTTAGCAACTTATCCCCAGGGTTCACATACTGACCTGGATTGATGGCCACAATACCGATGCGCCCACTAAATGGCGCTTTGAGGTTCTTCTTGGCTACTAATGCAGTCTGCTGCTCTACCTGGGCTTGCTTCGATTTCGCATCTGCAGCACTCGTATCAAATACGTTTTTGCTAATTGCCTGAATTGCCAACTGCTGCCTATCGCGCTCATTAATCACCTTAGCTAAATCTGCCATGGCCTTTAATGAATTTAACTGTGCGACATCAGAAGTGTCATTTAACTTAATCAGTAAATCACCTTCTTTAACGTCCTGCCCAGACTTAATGGGCACCGTTTGCACGAGGCCGCCCAATTCTGTACTGAGCTCAACACCCCTAAATGCACGCACATTACCAACGCTCGTTAACTTGGGCTGCCACTCAGAAGACTCAATCACCATGGTGGAAACCGTTGCAGGAGGCAAGCCCATACCAGCAATGAAATTCTTAATTAAAAAAGTCTTCAGCTGATTAAAGCCAAAAATCAAGCCCAGCAACAGAAACACACCGCAAAGCATGATGGTCATGCGACGTGGTAGCGGCTCCATAGCCATTAATTTTTCATGGGCTTTAGTGCCACGCCATTTTTGCCCCATGCGAGCCCAAAAAGCTTTTGCCTTTTCCCAAAGGGCAATGGCTCTCTCGCGCAATTTCCACTCAATTGCTTTGCGTTTTGTCCATGCCCATAAGGCAAGAACTAAAGCAATGAGCTTGTTCTTAATTTGTTCCAGAAGTTTCATTTTGATCTTTGTTCGCTATGTCTTTTGGTTTAAAAGCGGGGCCTTCACGATTCCACCAGCCACCACCCAGCGCTGCAAATAATGCTGCTGTATCTGAGAAACGAGTTGCTTGTGCAGAAACGGATTTCACTTTTGCTTGTTGATATTGATTTTGGTAATAAAGCACTGCTAAATAACTTGCTGTGCCTAACTTGTATTGCTGCTGTACTAAATCCAAAGTTTCATAGGCATAACGCTCTGCATCTGATGCTGCCTTAAGTGCCTGAGCACCAGTCTCTAGAGCACGTAACGCATTAGCCACTTCTTGAAATGCATTTAAGACGGTTGCCTGATATTGAAAAGCTGCTTGCTCGTAGTTAGCAATTGCGCCACGACGTTGCGCCAATAGCTGACCACCTTGGAAAAGCGGCTGCAAGATACCGCCACCCAGAGTCCATAAAGATGAGTTAGGCCCAAATAAACTGCTTGATGTCAGTGCCGCAGCGCCAATCGATCCGGTGATATTAAATTGCGGCAATAGGTTGGCCGTTGCGACACCGACAAAAGCGTTCTGTGCTTTCAATTGAGCTTCTGCAGCACGCACATCAGGGCGCTGGCGCACTAGACTGGAGGGCACTGAGAGTGGCAACTTCTCTGGCAATTTTAAATTTGCTAAATCAAACTTCGCGATATTGGCATTGCTTGGAATCTCACCCACTAATACCGCTAACTGGTTACGCGCAAACGCCAAATTTCTTTCGTAGTTGAACAGATCTACTTGAGAGCTGGAGACTAGTGTGCGCTGCGATGTAACGTCAACTTTTGAAACCGTACCAATCACTAATTGCTTCTCGGTTACTTCAGCAAGATTAGTTTGAGCTTTCAAAATTTCTTCTGTGGCTTGCATCTGTGCGCGAAGAGCCGCCTCTCTAACGGCACTTGTCACCACATTGGCAGTTAAAGAAAGATAAGCACCTTCCAACTGAAACTGCGCCACTTCAGCTTGCGCACGCGCCCCTTCAACCGCTCTACGCGCCCCTCCAAATACATCTAACTTATAGGTAACATTGACTGAGGTGTTGTAAAGGTTATAAGTATCAGTGCCATAGTTCAATCCATAAACAGCTGATGGTTGCTTCTGTCTTAAAGCATTTGCGCCAACGCCAATAGCCGGGAAGTACTGCCCACCAATTTGTGCATTGACGTTTTCTTGGGCTGCGCGGAGTGCTGCATCAGCTGCGCCTAAATTTGGATTTTGCTCAAGCGCTTTTTTAATAAGTGCATCAAGCTCGGGAGATTTATAAAGCTCCCACCATTGGGCTTCAATATCAGCGCCCTCAACAAACTCTTGGTCACTACCGCCAGGTACACCAGGGGCAGGCGTGAGTTTTTTGGATAGCGGGGTTTCAGTATATGAAGAGGTCTTAGGCGCCTCAGGTTGCTTAAAGTCCGGCCCAACCGCGCACGCAGAGAGAACCGCCACACAAATGAGTGGGATTAACTTCAAACTTGAGCTTGGGCTTATCAACGAAAACATGAGTTGCAACAAATATCCTCTTTTACAAGAGTTATTAGAACACAAAAATGCAATCAGGACTCCGTAAAGTCCTGATTTATCTACCGAATTTTGTTCACAACTTTAGGCGAATGTCAAGCGGGCCGAAAAATTATTCAACCGTGACACTCTTGGCTAAATTTCTAGGCTTATCTACATCAGTACCGCGTGCACAAGCAGTGTGATAGGCCAACAACTGGAGTGGGACTACGTGCAGGATAGGTGAAAGATTGCCATAGTGCTCCGGCAAGCGGATGACGTTAATGCCATCACTATTCACAATTTCGGTGTCATGATCAGCAAATACATAGAGCTTGCCGCCACGTGCTTTTACTTCTTGCATGTTGGATTTGAGTTTTTCTAGCAACTCATCTTTTGGAGCAACTGTCACAACCGGCATCTTATCGGTCACCAATGCAAGTGGTCCATGCTTTAACTCCCCAGCAGGATATGCCTCTGCATGAATATAAGAAATTTCTTTCAGCTTTAAGGCACCCTCTAGTGCGATTGGGTAATGCAAGCCACGACCTAAGAAGAGCGCATTTTCACATTTAGCAAAAGCATCACTCCAGGCAATTATTTGCGGCTCAAGCGCCAACACTGCATGCAGGGCTTTAGGTAGATGACGTAATTCGCGAAGTAATTCTTTTTCTTTTTCAGCAGAGATTCTGCCGGCACGTTTCGCCAATGAAACTGCCAAGAGATATAAGGCCAAGAGTTGTGTAGTAAATGCTTTCGTTGAAGCAACACCAATTTCAGCTCCAGCTTTGGTCAAGAAATGCCAATCAGTTTCACGAACCATGGCACTACTAGCCACATTACAAATTGCTAAAGTGTATTTATGTCCCAAACTCTTGGCATGACGTAAAGCAGCCAAAGTATCAGCCGTCTCGCCAGATTGTGAAACAACAACAATCAACGTTTTTGGATTAGGAACGGTAGTCCGATAGCGGTACTCACTTGCAATTTCAACTTGTGTCGGAATACCGGCGATGTCCTCTAACCAATATTTAGCAACACAAGCAGAGTAGTAGCTGGTGCCACAAGCCAAAATCAAAATTTGATCGAAGGCTTTCCAGTCTTCAGGACTTGCATTAAATAAACCGGGACCAAATTCAGCAATATTGGCCAGCGTATCGCCGATTGCGCGAGGTTGCTCAAAAATTTCTTTTTGCATGTAGTGCTGATACGGCCCCAAATCAACCGAGTCAGCTTGCGCAGGCATAGGCTTCAACTCTCTATGGGCAGGCTTGCCCGCCTGATCAATCACCTCAACACCATCCGCCTTAAGAACTGCAACATCACCCTCATCCAAATACAGCATGGAATGAGCACGGCCGGCCAAAGCCAGGGCATCAGATGCTAAAAAGTGCTCATGGTCCCCGATTGCTACCACTAGAGGTGATCCGACGCGCGCGCCCACCAGGGTGTTTGGGTTGTCTTGGGCAATTACGCCGATAGCATAGGCGCCATGCAATTTTGGGAGCACTGCTCTAACTGACCGTGCAATATCTTTTTGTCCACTAGCAACATATTGCTGATGAACTAAATGAGCGATCACTTCCGTATCAGTTTCAGAAGTAAACACATACCCAGCAGCTTTTAATTCTGCACGAAGTGATTCGTAGTTCTCAATAATGCCGTTATGAACAACCGCGATCAATCCATTGGAAATATGTGGGTGAGCATTTTGTGTATCTGGCTTGCCATGAGTTGCCCAGCGAGTATGGGCAATACCAAGCGTACCAATAAAATCCTTGCCTTGCTCGGCTAACTCAGAAACGCGTGCAGTAGTACGCGCCCGTTCAATTGGGTGTTTAGCATCATTACCGTTGATGACCGCAAAACCACAAGAGTCGTAACCGCGGTACTCTAAGCGGCGTAAGCCCTCAACCAAAACATCAACAATATTTTTATGGGAGGCTGCGCCAACAATACCGCACATTATTTTTTACCTTTTACAGTTTTCTTAACTACTTTTTTAACCACTTTCTTCGTGGTCTTCTTCGCTGATTTTTTTGCGGCTGGCTTTTTAATAGCGCTCTTTTTTTCTTGCTTTACAGGGCGCTGCCACTGCAATGAAATTTGCTTTGCTCTCGATACAGTCAACTGATTTGCTGGGGCATCTTTGGTGAGTGTCGTACCAGCACCCAATGTGGCGCCACGACCAACACGCACTGGCGCAACGAGTTGCGTATCTGAGCCGATAAAAACATCATCTTCAATGATGGTTTGATGCTTGTTAATCCCGTCGTAGTTACAGGTAATCGTACCGGCACCAATGTTGACTCTAGACCCAACAATAGAGTCACCAACATAAGCTAAATGGTTAGCCTTGCTATTGGCCGCAATTTTGCTGTTCTTGACTTCAACAAAGTTACCAATATGAACGTCGTTTGATAAATCTGCACCTGGACGTAAGCGAGCATATGGGCCAATCAGAGATTGATTGCCTACTTTTGCACCATCTACATGGCTGTATGCATGAATCACTACGCCCTTACCAATAACGCTATTGCGAATCACGCAATAGGGGCCAATTTTTGTACCAGCGTCTAAAGTAACGCAGCCTTCAAATACACATCCAACGTCAATTGATACATCCGTACCGCACTCTAAAGTACCGCGTACATCAATGCGTGCTGGATCAGCAAGGGATACGCCCGCATCCATTAATTGATTAGCGATATTAAGTTGATGAACGCGCTCAAGTGCAGCCAGTTGATCACGACTATTGACGCCAACAGTCTCAAACTCATCATCGGCCTGTGTTGTCCGAATTGGTACACCATCTTTGACTGCCATGGCGATCACATCGGTTAAGTAATACTCGCCCTGTGCATTACTTGCACGCAAAGCCTTTAACCATTTTTTTAATGAGTTTGTTGGCAGCACCATGATGCCGGTATTAATTTCTTGAATCTGTTTTTGCGCTGGAGTTGCGTCTTTCTCTTCAACAATCTCTTTTACTGAGCCATCGGCATCGCGCACGATACGGCCATAACCAGTGGGATTGCTTAAGTTTTGGGTAAGGAGTGCAAGCGCACTATCTTGACCTCGCACACCATCCGCTAACTTTGCTAATTTAGCGAGAGTCTTTTTTGTTGTCAGTGGAACGTCACCGTACAAAACTAGTGTGGGCTCTTGAACATCTAATTTTGGTAACGCCTGCAGTAAAGCGTGACCGGTACCCTTTTGCTCGGCCTGAAGTGCAGTCACCACTTTGCCAAAGCTTGGATTTTCTTTGCTGGCATTTAATAGAAATGATTTAACGTCTGCCGCTCCATGCCCAACAACGACAACGGGGCCTGTTTTTGCCTTCTTATCCTGCAGCGAAAGTGCGGTACTGAGGACGTGCTGAAGGAGGGGTTTGCCTGCTAGATTTTGCAGGACCTTGGGCAGAGCGGATTTCATCCGCTTTCCTTGCCCAGCAGCCAAAATAACGATATTCATAAAGGGGGATTATAAGTCCCCTGAATCATGGTTCCACAGGCTAATTCATCTAATTCAGCCTCATCAATTGCCTTGTCGCCAGCAGATCTAGCGGCAATCCCGGAGAGCTCGGTAGAAATTTCCAGGTTTTTGAAATCAAAAGCTTCCCCATCCATCAAATGGGACGGGACGATATGGTGCATAGAGCGGAATAAGTTTTCCACTCGACCTGGGTGCTTTTTCTCCCAGTCGCGCAGCATTTCTTTCATCACTTGGCGCTGAAGATTGGGCTGACTGCCACAGAGATCGCATGGAATGATAGGGAAGTTCATATCTGTCGCATAACGCTCTAGCAACTTTTCGGGAACGTAGGCTAAAGGACGAATGACGATATGTTTGCCATCATCGGATCGCAACTTTGGTGGCATGCCCTTGAGTTTGCCCGCATAAAACATATTGAGCATCAAGGTTTCTAAGATGTCATCACGATGATGTCCCAATGCAATCTTTGTTGCACCTAATTCATCTGCTACGCGATACAAAATTCCGCGACGTAAACGTGAACATAATCCACAAGTAGTTTTACCTTCAGGGATCACACGCTTCACAATGCTGTAAGTATCTTGCTCTTCAATGTGATATTGAACACCCAAACCCTTTAAGTAATTGGGCAATATTTCTGCAGGGAAGTTGGGTTGCTTTTGATCCAAATTCACCGCGACGATTTCAAAATTGATTGGTGCACGCTCACGCAACTTCATCAAAATATCGAGCATGGCGTAACTATCTTTTCCGCCAGATACGCACACCATCACTTTATCGCCATCTTCAATCATGCCAAAGTCGCCAATGGCTTGACCAACCAAGCGACAGAGTTTTTTCTCTAACTTGTTTTCTTCGAAGACAACTTTACGAATATCGCCCATAACTATTACGTTCTTTTCTGCACTGTTGCTCTAAGACGTCTTAATACGAAATACTTCAACACCCACTGAGTGGCAATCTGGATACACATCAGGCTTAGCTGTACTAACGCGCGCAGCTAACACTTTAGGATGCAGCAGCATGGCTGTCACGATGTCATCACAGAAGGTTTCCTGCAAATGAATATGGCCCTGAGAGGCCCTAGCCTTAATGGTTTCACGCATAAAGTCGTAATCCACCACCTCATCTAATTGATCCTGAGTTGGCGTATTCATCGCCAAAGGAATATAGAGATCTACATTCAAGATAACGCGTTGCTCTGCTTTTTTCTCAAAGTCATGAACACCGATGTTGATATAGATTTCATAGTCACGCAAAAATAAGCGACGGCAGTCAACAAGAGCAGGGTGAGAAAGAATAGCGTGCATGAATATTTGCTTTATAAAAATACTTAATTGGTTTTGAACATCACGTCACGAGTGGAGGGTAATAAATGCTGTCCACCATCTACATATAAAGTGGTCCCAGTAATAGCGCTAGACTCCGCTAAAAATACTGCTGCTTTTGCAATATCTGCAGGTGTTGAAGATTTTCCTAGTGGTGTCATTTGATGCGCCTTAGAAAAACCGTCATTCGTTTGATCGCCAGATGGGAGCGAGATTCCAGGCGCCAACCCCACTACTCGTAGATGCGGCGCAAAATCCATTGCCAATAATTCAACCGAAGAAAGTAGTGCTGCTTTTGACAGCGTATAAGACAAATAATCTGGATTGAGATTAATGAGTTTTTGATCTAGCAATTGAATTACCGATGGAACAACCTCTGATCTGTTTGACTTGCTTTTTTGACATTCAAACATCAGTTGAGATAACAAAATTGGCGCCATCAAATTGACCTGCATATGCTCTTGTAAGCTTTTTCCGCTTAAAGGGGTATCTGAACTGGCGCGATCATATTCAAAAATAGAGGCACTATTGACTAAGCAGCTCAGATGCGGAAAAGCATTGCTAACGGCTTTAAAAAGATTGTTCGTTGAAGTCTCATCGGCTAAATCTGCCTGAAAAGCCTGAGCTTTAACTCCAAATCCCTGAATTTCTTCAACGGTTTGGGCGGCCTCTTGACCTGATCGCCCATAATGAACAGCAACATCCCAGCCCTGACGGGCAAACTGCAAGGCAATTTCTCGACCGAGACGCTTTGCGGCGCCAGTCACTAAAACTGCCTTTGGTTGCTGGGATGGGGATGTTGAACTAGGGTTCAATTAAATTCTCTTAGACTAGCGAGCTATGGATATTACCTTGACCAGCCTTGAAACGGAGCATAGTGCGCTTCTAAAGGCCAAAATAGCCTCTCAAATCGCCTCCCAGGGCGGGTGGCTGCCCTTTTCTCGCTACATGGAAATGGCCTTATATGAGCCCGGTATGGGCTATTACAGCGCAGGGGCCCATAAGCTAGGTGCCGGGGGTGATTTCACCACCGCCCCTGAGTTGAGCCCCTTATTTGGCGCGGCTATTTGCTCGACCCTCTTGCCGGTACTTGAGGGCCTCAAAGACAAAGGCTTGCCCACACAAATTTTAGAGTTTGGTGCAGGCACTGGAAAGCTAGCCACGTCCATACTCACACGCCTAAATGATCTTGGATTTCAATTAGACCGCTACGACATTATTGAAATTTCGCCAGATTTAGCGCAGCGTCAACAGGAAAGCATTAATGCAACGGTTAAAGAACTTAATCTGAAAACGCAATGCAATTGGCTTAGCGAGTTACCTAAAAATTTCAAAGGCATCATTCTTGCCAATGAAGTGATCGACGCCATTCCGTGTGATGCCATCATTTTTAAAGATGGCTTTTGGTATTGGCATGGGGTTGCCTTCGAGAATGAGGCTCTCACTTGGAAAGCGGGTTCACCCGTTGAACAAAAGTTGCTTCCCGAGAGTTTATTAAGCAGCAACTTCTCTGAGGGCTATGTCACCGAACTACACACACCGGCAAATGCTTGGATGCAGCAAGTTGCAAAGCATTTAGAAGTTGGCTTGTTTCTGACATTCGATTATGGCTTTCCGGAGAGCGAGTACTATCACCCCCAAAGACTTGAGGGTACGCTGATGGCTCATCATCGTCATCATGCGATTCAAGACCCCTTTTATCTCCCAGGTCTTTGTGACCTAACAACGCATGTTGATTGGTCACAGATTGCACGTAGTGCATTGACAGAAAATGTAGATGATGTGTATCTCACTAATCAGGCTGCATACCTACTAGATGCAGGCATTGGCGATATCGCACTTGAGATTGGCGATCCCAGTGACCCAGAAACATTTCTTCCAATCTCCAACTCTCTACAAAAACTATTGTCCGAGGCGGAAATGGGTGAACTGTTTAAGGCCTTTGCATTTTCCAAGAACTTAGAAAGTTTGCTACCAGGTCATGTCCTTGAAGATCTGCCTGGTCTACGTGGCAGAAATAGACTCTAGTAACTTGTTTTAAGAATTTAGCGCTGCAGTAATTGCAGCCAATCTTGCGGACTCAAAGGCGCTACCAATGCGCTCGCCATTTGAGCGATCCTCTGCTGCAATGCTTGCAATAATTTCTGCGGTATTGATTGCTTGGGTGTTCTTCATTGCATTTACTAAAGGCAAGACATTCATCCCCAGCTTGTCTGCAAGATTCAGAATTGCTTGAGCGCGCTCTGGCTTGCGCCACAGATCTGCACGGTTAAACCAAGCCAAAATATCTGTAGCTTGATAAGAATGATGGAGGTGTTTATTTACTAAAACTCTCAGGTCACTAAAGATTTCGCAGAAATCACGCACTTCAATTGGCATACGAACACAATCAGCCCAAGAGCGAATTTCACCAGCAGGCAAATCCATCAAGGTAATTGCGCAACGCTCGTCCAAGCCATTGCTGGCGCATGAGAAATGCACAATTAAGGCCTCGCGAAAAGACTCTTCAGATAACTTGGCGACCAATGTCGTCGGTAATAACGTACTAGCGGCACCAGTATTCAATAGAACCTGAAACAAATGCATGGGCTTCGCAGCAACCAAGCCTCGAGCTAGCTCCTGCCAAATACGCTCGGCTGACAAAGCCTTTAACTCACCCGACTGAACAATTGCCTTTAACGCCATGAGTGTTTCTTCTGCTACGCTAAATTCCGGGAAACGCGCAGAGAATCGAGCGATACGCAATAGACGTAGTGGATCTTCTGCAAATGCATCGGACACATGCCGGAATATTTTGGCAGCCAAATCTTCTTGACCGTTATAAGGATCAATAATTGGTCCAAACTGTTTTCCGTCTGCACCTACCTCTTGCGCCATTGCATTAATTGTTAAATCACGACGCTCTAAATCTTGCTCCAAGGTAACGGAAGGATCGGCATAGAAATGAAAGCCTTTATAGCCATGGCCCGTCTTGCGCTCAGTGCGCGCAAGCGCGTATTCAGCCTGAGTCTCTGGATGCAAGAAGACCGGGAAATCTTTTCCTACAGGGCGGTAGCCCTTCGCAATCATTTCTTCTACGCTGGAGCCGACCACAACATAATCAATATCGTGCACAGGCAAACCCATCAGGGTGTCCCTGATAGCACCGCCCACTGCATAGACTTTCATTACTGCATGCCCTCTAGGCTGCGACGACTCATTTTGAATACATCTGCCAGTGCATCGACACTGTTTGCGGGCAAAGTATTAGGTAATTGCATCGAGGCAATATTGTCACGAGACATTAAAGTGGGTCCGGGCAAGAACTCAAATGCGAGCGCCTGTAAATAGCCCACAAAAGCGGGTACCGGAATAATGGCGCAACTTGTTTTTGCTCTACGAGCAGCAAACTCAACGATTTCTTTCATCGTATAAACCGTTGGGCCCACCAAATCATAAGATTGATGAATTGTTTGTGGCATTGATAAGGATTTCACAAAAGCAGATGCAACATCATCCACACTCACTGGCTGAAACTTAGCCTGATGGTTGGCTAAAGGCATAGCAGGGAATAACTTAGTCAATTTAGAAAACAAATTAATAAATTGATCTTGCGCACCAAAGATGACCGATGGTCTAAAGATGGTCCAATCTAAATTGCTTGCCTTGACTGCAGCCTCACCATCGCCTTTGCTGCGCTGATACATCGAAGGGCCATTAGAATCTGCGCCCAGTGCACTCATGTGCAAATAGCGCTTTAAGCCATGCAACTGCATCGCAGTAATAATATTTTTTGGCAAATCTACGTGAGCCGCCTTAAATACTTTTCCATAAGGCTGAGCTGGCTTGTCATGCAAGACACCAACCATATTGATCACTGCTCCATTTTTATCAATACGCCCACAAAGACTTTGCAGTTCATCAAAATCATGAATATCAGCATCTTCAACGTGGACCTTAGGCAGCATTCGTAATTCACGTGCGGCAGCCAAGTGGCCTGTTGGAATCAATACAGAATAGCCT
>Ga0181555_1004056_pt1 | contig 11390 bp, 14 predicted proteins | sample 011ome_15_FD_145601 | JGI IMG/M metagenome (GOLD analysis project Ga0181555, IMG submission 145601) | Coastal salt marsh microbial communities from the Groves Creek Marsh, Skidaway Island, Georgia - 011504AT metaG (spades assembly) | ecosystem: Environmental > Aquatic > Marine > Intertidal zone...
ATTAAATAACTGAAAAAAAGCGCTAGTGTAGCCCGAGATATTTAATAAGAAACGTTGAAAAGGCTATAAGCCTTATAGAATATGGTGGTTATAGGTGGACTTGAACCACCGACCCCAGCATTATGAAAATGTTTTTATACATTATCCCCACACTTCCCAACAACTCTATTATAATCTATTAAACCCTTATATAAAGGGATTTATACGGGCGTTGATTTTCCTTGTAGATATTTTTAAAACTGAATATTTACCTGCCAAATGGTAGCCCAGTGGTAGCCCATCAATTTTTAAGGATAAATAATAAGAATGTTGATAGAGCAGTATTTAACTATGCCACCGACCCTAGCACTGGTTATTTACAGAGTCGGTGATTTATGAATAATTTCACAGTCAAACAGATAAACGTTTTGCCACTACCAAGCAAAGGGAAGCGGTCAATTTATTATGATGGTGACGTCAAGGGTTTAGCGCTAAGGCTAACCAGTTCAGGCACAAAGACATTTTTAACCATTAAACGGGTGAACGGTAAAAAGGTTTTTACTACGCTGGGACACCATCCTAGCATGACTATCCAGCAGGCTAGAAAACAAGCAAGAACCACGTTAAATATTATTAGTGATGGCATAAATCCAAACAGCAAAGCCAAAGAAGACAGACTAAAAAAAATCACTCTCAATCAAGTATTAGAAGACTATATAACTTCACGTGGTACAAATCTAAAGGCAAATACCACTATAAATTATTTATACACGTTTAATGGCTATCTTAAAGACTGGGGCAATAAAGAGCTATTGAACATTAGCCGAGATATGGTGGAAAAACGCCACCGCAAAATTACCAAGCAATCGCCCACACGAGCAAATACCACAATGCGATTATTAAGAGCCTTATTTAATTATGCCATTGGTGAATATGAAGACGCAAAAGGTAATCCGATTATCTTACACAACCCTGTATCAAGACTAAGCCATATTAAGGCGTGGAATAGAGAAACGCGCAAGCAAACTATTATTAGAACCCACGAACTAAAAACATGGTGGAATGCTATCCAAGAATTACCAACGCACAAACTCAATATAAGGAATATACACGGCACAACCCACAAACAACCAAACCACAGCAAAACAGCAAGGGACTTTTTTATCTTTGTATTAATGACTGGATTAAGAAGGCGTGAAGCCTCTAATCTAATGTGGACTAATATTGATTTTAAAAATAGAGGGCTTACGATTGAAAACACCAAGAATCATGAAACCCACACCCTACCTCTAACTGATTATTTAATAACACTTCTTAAGCAACGCAAAGCCAATACAGACAGTATTTTTGTATTTGAGGGCAACGACCCCAGCAAACCAATTAATACACTTCAAAAACAAGTAGTAAAGGCTAGAACCATTAGCGGTATTTATTTCAGTATCCACGATTTAAGGCGTACCTTTATCACCATAGCCGAAAGCCTAAGCATTAGAGAATACACGCTAAAACGATTAATGAACCATAAGAACTCAAGGGACGTAACTGCTGGTTATATCATTAAAGAGATTGAAAGTCTAAGACAACCGATGGAAAAAATAGGCAACTTCATACTGGGGCAAGTGAAATGACTATACAAAAAATTATAACTCATAAATGTACAGGCTACCAAAAAGGCATTAAGCACGTATTTGAATATGTTGATGATAATAGAAAGGTGGATATCAAGACCACAGCAAAAATTATTTGCAAAATTAAAAAACGTTTAGAGTTTTATTCTAAATCAACAAATGAAGAGATAAAGAAATATTTATTTTTTTGGAATAAGTGGCTAAAGTATGATTTAGTACCAGATGGAAGCGATATAAGTTTTGAAACCACCACATATCAATATTTTGTTAAAAAAAATTACGAACTATTAGAAGATGGAAAACTATTAAATCATAACCAAGCATTATTTTTACTCTTAGGATTGAACGCCTATGCGCTAGGTAAAACAATAAAGAATTTTCCTAAACTTGATTGCGATGAAGAGCCATTCCATCTTGCCGAAATGGAACTTTGGCGAACAGACCAAAACCAAGTATTAAGAACAAGCGCTTTTGTAGATGGTGGAAAAATTACCAGTGAAAACCTTTTAAAGTTGGCAGATAAATACGATTTTTTTACCAAACAAGATGAACGACTACAAAATAGAAATATTGCCAAAAAAGTAGCAGAAAAATTACATAGATTGTTAAAAGAGGCTAATTATATTACTGGCAAATTTAATGAAATATGGCAATGGGAAGCAAACAGAAATCAATTATCTTATTTAGCTAAACAACTAAGCCAAAAACGAATATTAAAAGGTGAATGTCACAAAGAGTTAGCAAACTATATTCAAGACCCTAGCAAAGCAAAAAGACCGCTTGGCAATATCAAAGCGCCGGCCAATACAGAAGCCATTGATGGCATCATTAAACAATTAATAACGTAGAACCGTAATTTACTTTCTGTAATTTTTTAACCGCTAACTCCACCTATATCAACAATAAACGGCGTAGAACATCAATACTACGCTGTAGCCTACCTATTCAAACTTAACCCGTCACTTTAACCTTGTTTTTAACAATTAAGCAGTATCAATCCTTAGTTGTTATTTTTAATCATATAAGGAAAAACAGATGGATAAATTACTCACACCGAAACAAGCAGGCGAATATTTAAACGTATCAGAAAAAACACTGGCAAATGCTAGATGGTCAGGCATAGGCATAAAGCTAAATTTTTTAAAATTAGGCCATAGTGTCCGCTACAAGCAATCAGAACTAGACAGATACATTGAAGCCCATACACATACCAACACTGGCGAAGCTAGAGGGGTAACACACGATGTATAAGCTAAATAACAGATGGACAATATCCAGTGATAAATACAATTGGATATTGACCGAAAAATTTAAACCAGCAACGGGCAAACCCTATAACAGGAATAGCTACTTTGGCACGCTAAAACAAATTAGCAATGCAATCATTAACGCAGTGGCAAAAGATAGTCTATCAGGGCAATCTATCACTAAAGAGAAAAACACACCCACAATAAAGCCTATTAACCTCTTAATGGAAAATATTGCTAAAGACCTAGAGTTATTTTTAAAGGGGGTTATCAATGAAAAAGCATAATAAGAAAATGCCACTACAAACTTTGACGGGTCAGAGTGGCAAATACCAAACAAATGGTGAAAATAATCATACCTTAAGCAAAGGATTAAAAGTCTTAAGCTGGATTTATGACTGGACAGCTCAAGGGTTAAATTGCACAGCTTTTGATAGTTTTAAGCATAACTCAGACACTATTTTTACCACTCGTGTATCAATGCTTTGCCATAGGTACGGGCTTGAAATACCGCGCAAACGGGTTAAAAATCCAAGCACTGGTAATTCTTACAACGAGTATTGGCTATCTGATAACGACATTATCAAAGTCAAAAAAATACTGAATAAAGATTAAGTAAATACGCTCATTAAGTGGGCGTAATCACCCTTATTTTTAGAAGCGGTATTGACACAGCGGTATTGACACACTCAAACCACCACAACCATTACCAGTACAACAAATAACGGTTTTAGAAACCACTTATAAAGGGTGGTATTTTCTATTATCTATATAAAGCTATTAATCATGAATACGCTAAACAGAAAGAGAATATACAGAGATGATATTCTGAATTACAAAGGAACTAGTAAAATGAAAATTACAGCATGTGAACAGATAAAAATTCAACAAGGTAAACAAGGTGCTTACTTTGAAATAATTACTTCAACTATTGAACAATTAGACTTAGCACTAAAAATACATAAACGTGTTTTAGTACACCGCTTTGATTTACACCCAAATAAATACACTGGAAACAATGAGCCACTATCAAAGTTTATGAAACGATTAAAGCAGTGGATTTATCGTCATTACGGAATCAACAGTATTGGCTATATTTGGGCAAGAGAACAAGAACGTTCAAAGCAACAGCATTATCATGTGGCTATCTTTTTAGATGGCAATAAGATACAACATCCAAAAAAACTAAATGCCCAGATAAAAGAAATGTGGATGCCTAATGGTTATATGCCTGTCATACCAAAGCCTTACTACTACATCAATAAAGACGACAATAAAACAAGGCTGGATGCTATCTATCGTCTTTCGTATTTAGCCAAAGTTAGGGGCAAAGGCTATAGAGACCCTCAAGCTAAAGATTATCAAGCTAGTAGATTAAAAGCAGATTAATAGAGGCTAGGGTATGCCGTCGGGGATAAATATCCTAGAGTGTAATGGTTTGGTATTAGAGGTGCATTACCAATTAAACTTGGGGGTGGGATGTTTTATATTGAATAATTAAAAGTGATATTAATTTTACAAGTCTAACCAACCTATGATTCTTTCCTTGCTTGCTTATTGTCAAAGACTCTAACACTTTAGTATCAAGAAACACAATCAAAGGACGTTAGAGTTTCATAATTAACTATAACTAGACACCCAAATAAATATGCTTTTTAACTCATACGAGTTTACAATGATATTAGTAATGGTCAGACTTACCCATGACTTTATTCACATCCATCGGAGGTAACTCGCGGGACACTAATCTTGGATTGTTTTAGAAACGAAAAAACTGCCAAGGGTATAGATTAAAATAGACTAAATATTAATCACGTGATTCATTGAAACGGAGTACATTTTGCAGCACCTTGAGCACCCTTTAGATGTAAATAAAATCCTTAGAAAAAAGAAATCTATAAAGAAATATTTATTATTACAAGATGATTTAATTGAAAAAAATATTGCTATCTTAGGTGGCTCTACCACTTCAGAGTTAAAAAATATATTAGAGATTTTTTTACTAAAAAATGGAATTAAACCAAAGTTTTACGAGTCTGAATATAACAAGTACTATGAAGATGCTTTATTTGGAAGTGATGAATTAGATAAATTTAACCCAGATATTATTTACATACACACAACTAATCAAAATATCATAAAGTACCCAGAGTCTAAGGACACTTCTGAAGATGTGGCTATGCTTTTAAGCAATGAGATGCAAAGATATAAGTCAATCTGGAATTCTTTATCAAAATTTGATTGCGCTATTATCCAAAATAATTTTGATTACGCAAAAGATAGAAGTTTAGGCAGTCTTGATTGTTATGATATTCATGGCAAGACTTACTTTATCAATAAGTTAAATGATGAGTTTTCACTGAATGCGAGAAAGATAAAAAATCTATATATTAATGATATTAATTATTTATCCTCATATATTGGCTTAAGATATTGGTTTGACCCATCACTATGGTATCAAGCGAAATATGCCATAAGCATGGAATCAATTCCAGAGCTGGCTTTTAATATTGGTAAGATAATTAGCTCTATTTTTGGAAAGTCTAAAAAGTGTTTAGTTCTTGACCTTGATAACACTTGTTGGGGGGGTGTTATTGGGGATGATGGACTTGATAGAATTCATATAGGCACTGAAACGGCAATCTCTGAGAGTTATACAGCATTCCAAAAATATGTCAAAGAATTAAAGAATAGGGGCGTCACTCTTGCTGTTTGCTCTAAAAATGACTTTGAGAATGCTAAAGAAGGTTTTAGTCATCCAGAAAGTATTTTAAAATTTGATGATTTCACTTCATTTAAAGCTAACTGGAATCCAAAAAATCACAATATTTTAGATATAGCGAAATCAATAAATATAGGGGTGGATAGTTTAGTATTTATAGATGACAATCCAGTTGAAAGAGATATTGTTCTTTCGCAAGTGCCTAGTGTATCGGTTCCAGATGTAGGTAGCGATGTAGTTGAATTTATAGCACATATTGATAGAAATGGGTACTTTGAACCAATATCGATAGCTGATGATGATATAAATAGAAGCCAGTATTATGAAGATAATAAGAAAAGAGCTAAGAAGCAAGCTACGTTTAAATCTTATGATGAATTTTTAGTTTCACTTGATATGACTGCTGAAATTAAATCTTTTTCATCAGTCTATTTAGACAGAATTACACAACTTACAAATAAAACTAATCAATTTAACCTAACCACAAAAAGATATACAACTGGAGAGATTGATACCATTACTTTAAGTGATGAGTATATTAAAGTTTATGGGAAGTTAACTGACAAATATGGAAGTAATGGTTTGATAGCTGTATCTATTGGAAGAATTGAAAATAGAGCTTGTCATATAGATTTATGGCTTATGAGTTGTAGGGTTCTGAAAAGAGATATGGAGTTTGCTATGCTCGATGAATTAGTTAGTAAATGCAAAGACCAAGATGTATCTGAAATAATTGGTTACTATTATAAAAGCTCTAAGAACAGCATGGTTTCTGATTTATATGAAAAATTTGGCTTTAATTTGCTAGAGAGGAATGATGAAGACTCTGTTTGGAAGCTGGATATTACAAATTACGAAATAAAAAACAAATTTATAGGAGTTAAAAATGACTAGAAAAGAGTTATTTGATGGAGTTCAAGATATATTTAGAGATATATTTGATGAAGATGATATGGTCATTGAAGATAAAACAAGTTCAGACGATATTGAGGATTGGGACAGTTTAAATCATATTAATTTAGTTAGCGCTATTGAAAAAGAGTTTGAAATTAGATTTGCTTTAGGGGAATTAATGGCATTAAAAGATGTGGGTGCTATGATTGATTTAATGATAGAAAAACTAAAATAATGTATGAATGAATATAAGTTTTCAGACATAGAAATTGGGCTTGAAGAATCATTTGAAGTAAAGATAGACGCTTCCAAGATGGATAAATTTTTAGATATTTCTAATGACATTAATCCTTTGCATGTTGATAGCAATTATGCCAAGAAAAAAGGCTTCCCTGGTAGGGTAGTTTATGGACTGCTCACCTCTTCATTTTATTCAACATTAGTTGGTGTACACCTTCCTGGCAAGCATTGTATTTTACAAGGAATAGATATTCAGTTTTCTAAGCCAGTATATATTGGTGATACGTTAAAAATATCTGGAAAAGTTAGCTACATAAATGAAGCGTATAAACAGATTGAGATAAGAGCTTTTATCACCAATCAAAATAATGAGAAAGTTTCAAAAGCCACTATAAAAACTGGAGTTTTAGATGAGTAAAGATATTATATTAATTATTGGTGCATCATCAGATATAGGATTAAATTTAATAAAAAATGTTAGTGATGAAGCTTTAATTATAGCTCACTACAATAGCTCCAATGGGAAGCTATTAGAATTATCAAAAAATATTAACAATGAATTAGTTACATTAAAGGCTGATTTATCAAAAGAAGATGAAATCAATAAATTACTAGATGTTATAGAGTCCGATTACGGAATTCCAAATAAAATTATCCATTTAGCCGCGCCAAAATTTGAAAATATTAGATTTAAAGATATTGTTTGGGAGGGTTTTCAAAATGAAATAGACATCAGTTTAAAGTCCATAATACTGATATTGAATATATTTTTACCAAAAATGGCAAAGTTGAAGCAAGGCAAAATTGTGATTATGTTATCAAGTGTAGTTATCAATGTTCCACCAAAAGCATTAACCCAATATACAACAATTAAATACGCTATGCTTGGGCTAGTTAAATCATTGGCAAGTGAATACTCAGATAAAAATATTCAGATAAATGCAGTGTCTCCATCAATGATTGAAACAAAATTTTTAGATAATATAAATGAAAAGTTAGTTGAATTAAGCGCTTACAACCACCCACTTAAAAGAAATGCTCAAGTAAACGAAGTTACACCAATAATTAAAATGCTTATTTCTAATGAGTCTGATTATATAAATGGTGTGAATATACCAATTACTGGCGGGAGTGTCTTTTAATGATAACTATCAAATTTGCCACAATTGAAGATACTAATGTAATCATGAATTTTATTAATGATAACTGGAAAGAAAATCATATCTTAGCAAGAGATAAAGATTTTTTCCTATATGAACACCAAGATAATAAACGAATTAATTATGTGATTTCTTATGATGGAGATAAAATAAATGGTGTATTGGGGTTTATAAAATATTCTGAAGATAATAGTGATGTAGCAACTGTGATATGGAAAGCATTAAAAAGTGATACTAACCCTATGCTTGGTATTGAGTTATTGGAATTTTTAAGAAGTAGCTCTGAATATAAAGTAGCATTTAGTCCAGGAATAAATGCTAAAACAATTGGTATATATAATTACCTTGATATCTATACTAATTACCTAAGTCAGTTTGTTATTATTAATGATGTAATCAAAAATTATAAAATACTGAAAATAAAAGATACTACATATTCAAAAAAGCTAAACTTTATAGAAAATACAAAATATAGCTTTAAAAAAATTGGACAACATCAATTAGATTTTAATTTTAATGATAGTCATTATGTTCCACACAAAGATAAAGAGTATTTTGTTAAAAGGTATTACAATCATCCGATTTATAAATACACTGTATTTGGAGTATATTACGAAGAATCAATTACTTCAGTAATTGTGACTAGGGAAGTAATTGTAGAAAATAGTAAAATTTTACGAATTATGGATTATCTTGGTAACGATAACGACATAATATATATATCTAAATATCTATATCAGATAGTCATAGATAATGATTACGAATATATAGATTTTATGTGCTATGGATTTAATGATGATAACTTAAAAGAGGCTTGTTTTACTAAAATTAATTTAGAATCAAATGATTTAATTGCTCCAAATTATTTTTCTCCTTTTGTTCAAGAAAACATAAAAATAAATTTTATGGCTGATACTAAAGAGATAGATAAAATTAGAATTTTCAAAGCTGATGGCGACCAAGATAGACCCAGTTAAAATAAAAGGAATTATATAAAATGAATAATTTAACAATAGTAATGTATCACTATGTAAGAGATTTGAAAAACTCACGATACCCAGATATAAAAGGTTTAGATATTAATTTATTTAAAGAACAAATTGATTATATGCGAAAACATTACCACATTATTACAATGGAAGAAGTGATACATAGTATTGATAACCAAGTTAAGATACCAGAAAAATCTGTTTTATTAACATTTGATGATGCTTACTCCGACCATTATAACAATGTGTTTCCTATTTTAGACAAGTATAAGCTTCAAGGTAGTTTTTACACACCATCAAAAGCTATTACAGAACATACAGTATTAGATGTGAATAAAATTCATTTTATCTTAGCTTCTGTTGAAGATAAATTAAACTTAGTAAATGATTTAAAAGAGTTAGTGAAATTTTATCAAAAAGAATACCAACTTGAAGATTTTGACTATTATTACAAAAAGTTAGCACAAGCAAGTCGTATGGATACAAAAGATGTAATATTTATCAAGCGATTACTTCAAGTAGAATTAGTTGAAGATTTGAGAATAAAAATCGTTGATACACTTTTTGAAAAATATATAGGTATGAGCGAAGATGCTTTTAGCAGAGAACTATATATGAATGAAGAGCAACTGAAACATATGCTTAGAAGTGGTCAGCATATTGGAAATCATGGTTACAATCATTATTGGTGGAATAGTTTAAATGAAAAAGAAATGAGCCGAGAATTAGATTTATCTATTAGCTTTTTAGAAAAAATAGGCGTAGATATGAATAACTGGACAGCTTGTTATCCTTACGGTTCTTACGATGACCAATCTATTAAAATGCTAAAAGAAAGAGGCTGTAAGTTAGCCCTTACTACCGAAGTTGATATTGCTACAACAAATAAAGATACTAGATTTATTATGCCAAGATTAGATACTAACGATATACCAAAAAATCAAAATGAAAAAACTAATGATTGGTATAACAAAGGGTAAAACATTTTAGATATTTCAATTCCCTCAAAGAATCTCATCACTTAAACAATTATATTAATATATACTTTTAGAGTATCACACATTATTTCCATCACATAAACTCAGAAAATTAGATATTAAAAGGGCTGGCTTCACAAATAAAGTTTCGTGCTAATACCCTTGAAGGACCTATGAATTTAATACAGTCCTCCACATTGCAGCAATGCCCTTCATCCAAATATACAATTAAAAAACCTATAAGTACTATAGCGCTTTTCTTGGGCCGTCAGGTGACGCAAAGTGAATTTCAATTGGCTCAACAGGCTCAGGCTCAATGTAGATTTCTTGAGATTTAAGCTTAGAGTGTGTGTATTTAGCAATCTCTTACCAACAACGTATCCTCTGCCCAATAGAGGCATCATCTGACTCGGCTATATTGATTAGCCTCTCAGTTGGGTTAACATCTAACTTTAATAACAGCTCATCTGCTGCTTCGCTCTTATGGGCTACTCAACAAACTGAACCGTTAGATTCATTGCCTCTTGGTTAAAAGGTGCTTCTTCTGCCTTTATCTTAGGGTAGGTATATTTAGCTATTTCTTTATAACAGTTAATTCTTTGGTCAGTAGTAGATTCAGCTGATTCTTCGATTTCAACAAGTTTTTGAATAGGGTTAATACCAAGCCCTAATAGAAGCTCACTAGCGCCTAGTAGAGTCTTTTTATTTTTTGTGCCAGGCTTACGACCGCCGACCTTTGAATGACCTGTTTTAAACATAGTGCGGAAATAGTGGTTATTTAGTAAGTATTGTAAACAAATTAAAGGTTAAACCTATACAAAAAACCAAGCTATTCATTTCACTCATTAAAAAATTATATCCCTCAAGAACTTATTACTTCTCTTAACATCATAAGGCATTAATTCAACAAAATATTAATTCTTACAATAGTTTAGAATGGGTTTATGAACAAATCTGAACACCTTAAAAAAGAACTACTATCATCTCTAACCAAGAACCTTGGTATTGTCTCAAGTGCTTGTAAAGCATTAGGCATTAGTAGAACTACTTATTACAAATATTACAATGAAGATAAAGAATTTAAAGAACAGGTTGATGATATTGGTGAAGCAACTATAGACTTTGTCGAAAGCAAATTGTTTGAATTAATTAAATCTGGAAATGTTGCCTCAACAATATTCTTTTTAAAAACCAAGGGAAAGAAACGCGGTTACGTCGAAAAACAAGAAATTGAAGATAAAAAACAGCCAGAAGCCATTGAAATACACTTTGTTGACGGAAACGGAAAAAGAACACCAATTGATGAGAAAATAGCTTCATAGAAGAGTTTATTAAGATTAAAACCAAAAATGGTTTTTTTGCCAAACGGTAGCCCAAGGGTAGCCCAGAATATAATCTGAAACCTTAAAACCCTTGAAAGCCTTATAAAATATGGTGGTTATAGGTGGACTTGAACCACCGACCCCAGCATTATGAATGCTGTGCTCTAACCAGCTGAGCTACATAACCAAAGAGCGTGTATTATCAATAGATTTGGCAATAATGTCAATAGCT
>Ga0181555_1004058_pt1 | contig 11386 bp, 5 predicted proteins | sample 011ome_15_FD_145601 | JGI IMG/M metagenome (GOLD analysis project Ga0181555, IMG submission 145601) | Coastal salt marsh microbial communities from the Groves Creek Marsh, Skidaway Island, Georgia - 011504AT metaG (spades assembly) | ecosystem: Environmental > Aquatic > Marine > Intertidal zone >...
CTTGGTCGTCCTCGAGCACGATGTGCACCAACTTCGCGCCTTCGCTCCCAGGCGGAATAAATGTAAGAACCTTTTGCGACTTCATGTCGATCACACACGAGCATCCGCAAAATTTGATCAAGTTTTCTTCACCGATGCGATTCGAGCACACGAAATGCGCCTTGGTTCCTCTCAAAGGCTCAAGACGCGCGAACCAATAGTTCACCACGTCCGCCGCATCGACCGGCGCGCGCTTCAACTCATCTGTGTCATTCGGATGCGCATTCGTCCACGCCGACGAAAACAGTAGCAGCTGGTGCATACCATCATCATTTACTTCTTTTGCCACTTTGACCGCATTCGCGAGCTCGTACGCGTCCCACGGCGCTTTAAACTGATACGGATTAATATCCATGCAAATGCCTTGCGTGCACAGCACGTTTGCCGTGCCTCGAGCCACCACTCGAGCTCCACTCGCGCTTTCTTCGCACATGACCGTCCTCATCTTCACTACACTCGTCGTAAATCCTTCACCTTCGTCCGCCCACGCCTCATCCATGTCATACAAGTGCGCTTTATGGTGGTGCGCCACCACGTCGCCCGCCGAGTCAATCATCGTCTGCGCGTTGAACAGCGACCGCCCAACCGCGCGCACGTACCCAACCACCACGACGCACCGCGCGCGCGTGGCTAAAGCTCGCGCCCACGTCACGCACTCGCCATCGCGCTCTCCCGCGCCAGTCTCGCTCAGCGCCAGCGCGCGTTCTGCCGTGAGCGCGTACTCGTGCGCAAAGCACTCAGCGCACAGCACTAAAGCAACGTCACCGCCGCCGCCCTCGACGTCGTCCAACGTGCGCTCGACGATGGCGGAGACGCGCGCGAGATTCTCTTGCTTGGTGCGCGCGCCCGGGTCGTTTTGTACGACGCACGCCACGAGCGCGGTGCGCCGGCGCATCTTTGAGGATGCAGCCAACCGGCTGGCGGCGGCGCGTCATTTCCGCGACGCCATTCCGCGACGCATCGCATCGCTCGCGCGCGCCTGGCGCCCGTGGACGGTAGAGTGACGAGAGATGATTTCATCCCTGGCGTGGGTGCCTCCGGGCGCGAGCGCGGTGGTGCCAAAGTACGCGGATGTTCCCGAACACGAGCTCGAGGCGCTGGCGGAAAAGGCGCGCGCGCGCGTCGCCGCGCGCCGCGGGCGTGGGTCTGAGTCGGACACCGATGACGACGACGAGGATGAAGATGATTTAATCGACGACGATGAGGATGATGACGAGAGCGGGTCGGATTGGGAGGAAATCGAAGCCGACGCGGAGGATGAGGATTTGGACGAAATGGCGGCGGATTTCGAAGACGCAAAAGAAACGACGTCTAGAGCTGTCGCCAAGGCGCTGGCGGTGAGTAAAGCGGCGAAAGGCATGGTGGACGACTTGGCAGAGTTGAATATGGATGCGTATGACGACGAAGACGACGATGAGGCAGCCACGGGTCGGTTGTTTGGCGGCGGTAAGTTGACGCACTACGAAGGCAACGAAGAGGATCCGTACATGACGATTAAAGATAGCGATGATGATGAGGAGGAAGAGCCAGATGATATGACGATGCGTGATACAGATTTGGTAATTTTAGCGGCGAGAACGGACGAGGATGTGTCGCATTTGGAGGTTTGGGTGTACGAAGAAGCGGGGGTCACGGGGAACGAAGAGACGAATTTATACGTGCACCATGATGTGTTGCTCCCAGCTTTTCCTTTATGCGTGGCGTGGATGAATTGCTCGCCCAAAAGTGGTACGGAAGAGGTGAATTGTGCGGCTATTGGTACGATGTACCCAGGAATCGAGATTTGGGACTTGGATTGCGTCGATGCCGTAGAGCCAGTGACGACGCTCGGTGGATATTCAGACGAAACAATCAAAAGCGCCGGGAAAAAGAAGAAGGGCAAGGAATCTAAAGCCTTGAAGGGTGGCTCGCATGAAGATGCAGTCATGGGATTATCGTGGAATCGTCAATTCCGAAACGTTCTTGCGTCGGCGAGCGCTGATAAAACTGTGAAAATTTGGGACATCGCCACCGAGACGGCAAAGAACACGCTCAACCATCACAAGGATAAAGTACAAGCGTGCGAATGGAATCCTTCAGAGGCGTCCGTTTTACTCACTGGTTCGTACGACAAGACTGCTCAAGTTGTAGACGTTCGTACGCCTGATGGTGCGTCGCTGAAGTGGACGGTGAGCGCGGACGTTGAGAGCGCAATTTGGCACACTTCTGAGCCAACGCAATTCCTCGTCTCAAACGAAGATGGCATGGTAATGTGCTTTGATACGCGCATGGGATCTAATTCGGATTGTGTCTTCAATTTACAAGCACACGACAAGGCAACAACTGGTTTGAGCATGTGTGCTGGTGCAGCGGGGTTGCTCGTGACATGTTCCACTGATAAAACTGTCAAGTTGTGGGATCTTAATGGCGGTAAACCGGCGATTTTGTCTCAACACTCGCCTCAAGTCGGCGCTATCTTTTCATGTGGGTTCTCGCCATCCGTGCCTTATCTCGTCGCCACTGCTGGCTCTAAAGGTACTGTTGCGGTGTGGGATATCATGTCTGAAGCTGCGGTGCGTTCGGCGCACGGAAAGAGCCTCGAGCAGTATTATCGCGTCAAGGAATGAATTTTTAATATCACCTCTACAAATTTTAGTCGTCTAGTTGTCTATCTCTATTGTTGTTGCGCCACTTGCCGTGAGAGCGTTTCAAATTTATCTTGCAACTTCTTTTCACGCTCACGAGCGTTTTCAACGAGCTCGAGCCAAGACTCGATGCGATTCGGTGCCGCGCGTTGTTCTTGCACGTGTAAAATGGCGTACGAGTTTGCCTCCGTGATGAGCGTCTTGAGCTCAGCGACAGCATTCGTGAGCTTTTTGCACAGCTCACCATTGCGTTTTTGAAGACCTGCGGTGAGCAAACTACACTTTTGCTCCAACTTGGCCGCGCGTTTCGCATCCTTTTCCATCTCACTGCGAACGTTTTCAAAAGCCGCTTTCGCGGCTTCGAGTTGTTGGTCCTTGGTTGCATCCTTGGCGTTTACGTTTGCGTTCAAACTAGGAACGAAAATCATCTTCGTACGTTCAATATCTAACGCTTGGGAGTACATATCGGCAAACTCTTCTCGAGTCAGCTTTTGTTCTCGTAACATCTCATCTGTCTCGGCGTCAATGAGCCCTCGCGCGGCGACGATGGCTGACTCCTCAAAGTCCTCGATCGCCGGCGTTGATTTTGGCTTTTTGCCATACTTGGAAATGTCATGCGCGAGTAAGGTGAGGGCTTCTTCGTTGACGAGCACAGAAATTTCATCAGCAGCAAGAGCCTCGACCGCACCGTTTGGTTCATCCGGTCGCGGTAAGTCCCGTTGCACGGCTTGTGAGCGCTTGCGCATTTGCATCGCTTGATACTCCGCCAAAGCGGCCGCCTCTCTCTCGCGAACATCCGCCTCATCTTCAACCGTCACATCAACCATGTCTTCGTCTTCCGGCGCATCAGGAAGATCGATTTGATACTCGTTTTGTGGTTTCGGAAGAGACATGAAGGAACTCTTTAATGACGCGCTCGTCGACGCGCTTTGTGCTCGTCGCTCGCGGGCGCTCATGTCACCAAAGTGCGCCGCGTACTGATCGTTAATGTGCAATTCGTCTCGCATCGGCGTTTGACCGAATGCGGGCGTAGCACCCATCTGCGAACTCATGTCACTACGTGAAGGCGTCGGTGCCGCTTTCGCCTGGCTCGGTGTGGCACCGGCAAAGTCAGATGGCATCACCGCGGCTGCTTCTTCGCCGCCGCCAAAGAGCGTGGACTGTTGCCTACGTCTCGCCGCCTGTTGTTGCGCTTCGCGCAAAATGGCATCACCTTCGACTTGAGGAGTTCGCATGGGCGTGCGATGAGCTAATCCCGACGACGAAGCGGGCGTCTGCGCGTACGAACCCAGGAGCCCAGCCGCCGGCGTCGCGCCGCCGTCAAGTAAACCGACGCCACCCTTGCCCATCTTTGCGATGTCTTCGAGCTCTCTATCGTTCACTTGTGGCGTTGGAAGCATTAGCTTCGAACGGCGAACGAATGATGCATCATTGACTTTCAGTGCCTGATTCACTGCACCCGGCATATCTCGTCGCTCATGCATTTTTGCTTGCGCCGCCGCCGCCTTTTTTTTCTCCTCGGCAATTTCAGCGGCGCTCTTCTTGCCCTCGAGATCAGCTAAAGACACCGGTTTAAACACCTTAGCCGCTTGAGCTTTGTGGAATTCTTCGTCTTCTTCTCTTGTATCGTATAAAACCGCATCAGGTTTGCGTTCAAAGGCGATTTCGGCGTTGTAATCTACACCCCGTACTTGCTTTGCGCGACGCACGTGCGCGATTCCCGCGGCCTTCAACTCTCTCTTCTTTTGTAATTCGGCCAACCGGCGCGCCTCTTCGAGCTGTTTCTCGCGGGCTTTTCTTTTCGCTTTTTTACCCTTTGTGTTTGCCAATCTCGCACGTGCCTCAGCCAACATTTCCTTTTCATCTTCATCCATGTCCACCGCGTCGGGCTTCGCCGGCTTGGTTTCTGGATTGGGGTCAATTTCCCCAGGTCTCAGCCGTCTTGGGTCATCTGCCGGGTCGTACTCTTCATCTCTCGAACACGCCGCGTCGAGTAACTTTTCGTAACGCTGCAAACATTGCGACGGCGTACGCCCGACCACGGGAGCGATGGTTCTCCACTGCGTGGGCATCAATTTGGCCAAGTGCAGCAACTTCTCATCCTCCTCTCTGGTCCATTCCGTCTTCTTAATGGATGGATCGAGCCACTCATACCAACGAGCCTTACACTGTTTAGAGCTTTTCCGGTTCAACAGCGACGCGATACGGCTCCATTGGTTTTTACCGTACTTCATGACTGCCGCTTTAAGGATCTCATCTTCGGTGTTTTTCCAGGCGCCGCCTTTGATTTGGATACGCATCGCGCGTGATTTCACTCAAACTCTCGCGTGGAAGCGTATGTTCTGAGTGCTCTGAAGCGATACCGATCGTTCACGCGCGCGACTAAAGTTTCGGCGTGTGGGACAATGCCGATCGCTGTGGTCCAAGTGGTTCTGGGGTTACTCTCGCTGCCGTACTGTTGACGCCGCCAGCCGCGCGTACTAGATGAGAGCGTGAACGAGTGAGCAACGGATGAGGTTGAGACAACGGTGCAAAATATTAAAGATTACATGACGTGGCTACAAAGTATTATTTCCGACGATAACGGAACGATATTATAAATAAAACCAACCGTGCGCTTTCACAGCGCGCGCTCGGGCGAATATTAAGACTGAACGCTCAGTCGCTTATTATGTGTGCCTCGTTGAGACAAGCCTAGACATGGTTGGCAAAGTCGCGGCCTTTCTTGACCGAGCCAGAGTGATCTTCACCAGAGTACGCCTTGGCGCCGTGCATGGAGATGTCCAAACCAAGCTTGAGGTCATCTTGACCCGGAACAACCGGCATAAACTTGCCGATAGCCTTGATGGTGGCGTAGCCGATGATGAACGAGTACACGGCGCAGCCAGTGACGGCAAGGAGTTGAATGCCGAACAATTTACCACCAGCTTCGAAGCCAGCGACGTCATTGTTGGCAAAGATGCCAATGCAAAGGGTACCGAAGAGACCACCCATACCGTGGACGGCCCAGACGTCGAGCGCGTCGTCGAGTTCATACTTCTTGGTGATTTCGATGCACGCGTAGCACCACGGCACGCAGAGGATACCGATGACCAAGGCAGCCCACGGCTTGACAAAGGCAGCGGCAGGGGTGATAGTGGCCAAACCCGCGATGGCGCCGACGCACGCGCCGACGAGCGTCGGCTTGCCTTCGAGCTTCCACTCGAGCAACATCCAGAAGAACAAAGCGGCAGAGGCGGAAATTTCAGAGTTCATCGCGGCTAACGCGGCGGTTGGGCCAGCTTCAAGAGCAGAACCGCCGTTGAAACCGAACCAGCCGAACCAGAGCAAGCCCGTACCGAGAGCGACGAAAGGAATGTTGTGCGGCGACTTGTCCACTTCGGCGCCCTCCATCTTCTGGCGGTTCGGCAACGCAACAACAGTCGCAAGCGCGGAGAAACCAGCAGTCGTGTGGACGACGATACCACCGGCGAAATCCTTAACACCGTTGCGCGCCATCCAGCCGCCACCCCACACCCAGTGGCAGAACGGGAAGTACACCAAGTGCACCCAGACGGCGATGAAGATGAGGTACGGCACAAAGCGCACGCGATCGGCGAACGCACCAGTCATGAGGGACGGCGCAATCACGGCAAACATACCCTGGAAACCCGCGAAGACGATTTCAGGTATGTGGTCGCCAGAGGGCGTTGCAAATTCACCCAGCGTGTCTTCCAAAAAGTAGTGATCCGCCGGCGCGCCGATGAACCCAGACCCCTTGCTCGTGCCAAAGCACAACGAATACCCCCACATGATCCAAATAATAGTCACCAATCCCATCGATGCGTAGTTTTGCATCATAATAGTCAACACATTCGACGATCGCACGAGACCACCGTAGAAGAATGCCAACCCAGGCGTCATTAAATTCACCAGCGCCATGCTGACGAGGACGAACGCCGTGTTCCCAGAATCAAACGCCATGGCGAATGCGTGCGAGCTGTGATCCACGCAGGCGAATATGCGCGCGCGTACGTCGGTGTTGACCGGCGAGACGTTCGGTGAGTGTGCGCACGCGAGCGCGAGAGAGGTGCGCTCTGCCGCCGCGAGGTCTCGCGCGGTGTCGACCGCGCGCGCGACCTTTCGCGCACGGAGTCCCCCGTGTGCGTGATCCTGACCGGTCGTTCGCGCGCCACGTGTTGGGTGTCAGACGCGATCGCGCGGGTGTCCCGCGAAAAAACGGTTCGCATCCACGCAGTATTGCATACCTCTTATAACCTCTATAGCATATATGTGATCGCACGTGATATAGATATTTACACACCACCTCCAAGGGTCACATGTATCCTATTGTGTATATATTAGACGTGGATGCGTGTATTTTTAAATGAAAAAGTAAACCCCGTCACGATGGTGGTTCTGCCGCAGGGGGACGAGCCGCGGCCGTCGTCGTCGTCGCGACCGCGCGCGACAGAGCGCGACGACGCCGCGACGCGACGATGGCTTCGCGCGGCGACCGCGGTGGCGGTGCGCGCGTCAATGCATTCTCTCGCGTGATCGCCACGCTCGGCGCTCGCGCGAGCGCGCGCGATGCCACGATGCGCGTGCGCGAGACCGCCGATGGGTGCGCGGCGCGGCTCGATGACGAGCGCGCGCGCGTCGCGCGGGACGTCGCGCGCGCCGTGGCGAGCGTGCGGCGTGAGGTGAGGGCGACGGCGACGCCAATGGTGAGCTCGCGCGACGGTGGCGGTGGGAAGGAGAACGATCCGCGCGCGCGTGGGAAAGCTGATGGGGCGAGGTGCGTAGAGTCGTTAGAGCGTGTGTTGAGTCGCGCGCTGGTGGTTCAACCGCGCTTGATTCGTGCGATGCGCGGCGCGCGGCGCGTGAAGCGCGATGCGTGTGTTGATGTGTTTGTGTTGCGCTGTGTGTGTGTGCTGGATGACGCGTGCGAATCGCGAGTGCGATCGTTTGAGCGCGAGTACGGGTGATTGACGTGGAGAGTATTTTCGCGCGCGAATAGTAGCGGACGAGCGAGCGCGACGCCAACGACGGGAAAGAAAGGATTGAGTGCGCGGAAGCCGAAGGAGAGTGTGGCGAGGAAGAGTGGAGTCACGCGTGCGGCGAGCGTGAGCGTTGATGAGGGTAGTGGAGCTTTGGAGAAGGAGGTTGCGGCGGAGGCGAAGACGCCGTCGCGCGCGAAAGTTCCCCTCGACGCGCGCGCGCGCGAATCTCGAGACGGTCAGGGTGTGAGCGGTGCAAATGTGGGTGATGAGCGTGACGATAAAAGAGATATAGACGTGAGTGGCGCGATGGAGAAGTCTGCGGTGATGGGTGGCGACGGAGATGCCGACGCGAGCGCGCGGAAAGCGCAGACGCGCGATTACGCCGACGCGCAGACGCCAAAGGATGTGAAGAAGATCGCATGGCAAACCGCGGATGGATCGAGCGAGCGAGTGACGAGAAAGTCTTCTAGAAGTGTGAAGCGGGCCGGTGTGCCCGCCTCCGTGGCGAAGGCGAACGCTGAGAAAGCGTCGGAAGATGCAGCGCTGGCGAAGGATGCGCAAATCACGCAGAGCTCTAGCGTAGATAAGAAGAAGCGTGCCAAGGCGCGGGCGAACGGTTTGGCATTCCTCAAGGCTGACATTCCAGCATTGACTATCAATGCCACGACAGCTGGAGGTGAGATTGTGTCGACAGAGTTGAAGATTTCACCTCGCACGCTCGCGGCGCGCAAGGCGAAGGAGGAAGCAAAGGCGCTCGAGGCGCAAGCGCAGGTACGTAACACTGTTGCAGCGCTACATCAACCAGCGCAAGCGAGTGATTCTGCGCCAAAGCAACAACCCGTTGATCAGCGTAGCTTGATGGAATCATTTATGATCCAGCCAGAGATTAATGCGCTAGCCTCAGCTGTTCCAGTGCCGTTTGCGCCGCGCGTGACGCCGGCGGCGGCGCCGACGCCATCTCAAATCAAGGCGATTGAATCGCTGCACCTGCACACACCATCGGGAGAGACATTAGCGGAGCGACAAAAGGGTCGATTACCCGCGAGTATTGCACCTGTGAGTATTAGCGAGGCGAGTGATGTCATGAGCAGATTGAAGCGCGCCATGGAGGCGCGTTCGCGGGCAGATGAAGAGAACAAACGTCGATTAGAGTCGCAATTACGCCAGAAGGAAGAAGAACGGAGACTTCGTGAGCAAGAGATGAATGCGAGAAAAGCGTTGCAGGCGAGTAATGAGGCTCGTGAGCTCGAAGAACGACGTTTGCGTCAACAGCGTCTCATGGAGATTCGCTCTGCAGAGGAGGAGATTCAACGCAAGGCTGCACTCGAAAAGAGCAAGTTCAACCAAATGCTGGAAGAGCAGAAGCGCATGACGGCATTGCCGAGCTCGAATTCACTTAAGCGTCCATTTGATACGCAAAGTGGATATCAGTATGCCTCATCCGACGCCGAAAAGCGCAGACGATTGCTCGAAAACGCGCAGGCGGCTATCCACGGTCACCACGTGGCTCCGTCGCCATCAGCGACCGCCTATGCTAAGCAGCAATCTTCGGTCATGCGAACGCCTACGCGCTCGATTTTCAAGACAAACTTTGCTTCCTCTTCGACGTATTCGTCGTACAATCAGACGAACGATGAGTCTTACGTCATTTCTCCGTACGCGAGTAGTGACGACGAAGACGACGACAAGCCTCGCAAAGTGATTCCGAGTTGGGCTCGCGGTGCCGCGCTCGTACCTCAGCTGAAAGCGCAGTCGTACGTAGACCCGGATGATATCTTCCCTAACCCAAGTTTGACGTGTAGCTTGGGTAAAATCTTCAAGAAACCAGGTCACGATCGCCGCCGAAGCAGTAGCAATTGGTCGCACGACAGACTCACTCTCAAGGAGGAGTTGAGCTACAAACAACAGATGGGCTTTCGATAGAGACGACATATTCAGTTATAGCACAACACACACGCATTATTGTAAAGTATATGACAGCTAAAATATTATAAAGAATCTGCTTCTACGTTTTGATGGGCTCTCCATTTTCATCTAAACCTTCGCAACGCGGGAACAGCGCAAGCTTTTGTACCGTTGTCCCTGGTTTCAAACCACCCCACTTCGTGCGCTCATCGATCGTGCCTTCGCCCAAGCCCACGCCAGCATCGAACTCTGCCATTTTATTGGGCATTAACGGTTCTAAGAGCACGGCAGCGATGCGCAAAGATTCGAGACATTGGTACAGGCACGCGTTCAACTGGTCGCGCTTGCTCTCGTCCTTGGCCATACGGAATGGCTCGGTTTCAGAAATAAACAAATCAACATCCATGATAATGTTTTTGGCAGCAGCTGCGGCGCGGGGCAAATCCAATGCTTCGTAAGCAGCCAAGGCAAGTTGCACTTGCTGACTCGTGCGCTCAGTCATGTTCCAGTTGTCAAACTTGACGTTGCTCTCCGACGGCACGACGCCGTCAAAGTACTTGTTGATCATTGCCGTCGTACGACTGACGCTGTTGCCCATGGTGTTGACTAAATCGCTCGAGTACACTTCTTGCACGCGTTCGGCGCTAAAGTTGGCGTCTTGTGCGCCGATAGGTCCCTCGACTGCGAGATAGTATCTCATCGCATCCAAACCGTAGTGCTCTTTGAACCTATTCATGCAGTCCAAGTCAACAAAGTTACCGAGAGACTTGGACATTTTGCGCCCTTCACGAATCCAAAAGCCATGCGCATGTACGCGCTGCGGAAGAGGCAAATCAAGTGCCATGAGAAGCGCTGGCCAAATAACCGAGTGAAACCAAGAAATTTCCTTGGCCATGATGTGCACGCTCGCCGGCCAATACTTTTCGCGCTTGGCGAGCAACTCTGAGTCTTTGCCATCGCCCAAACCAATGGCGGTGATGTAGTTCATCAAAGCGTCAATCCACACGTAGATGACGTGCTTTTCGTCGTTGGGCATGGGAATACCCCACGAAAAGTTGGTGCGCGAGATTGGAACATCATTCAAGCCTTCGTTTAAGCGTTGAATCATTTCATTACGTCGAGCACTTGGAGTCAAAAATTGCTCATTTTCAGCGTGCAGTGCTTCTAATTGGCTTTGGTACGCCGACAAGCGGAAGTAGTAGTTCTCTTCGCTCGAGCGCACCATGTCTTTGCCGCTGATTGGACTCTTGTAGTCCAAATCCTTCGCCTTAGTTTCGGTGTAGTACTCCTCTTGACCTTCGTCATACCACCCTTCGAATTTCCCAAGGTACACCGCGTCTTTATCTTGCAAGAGCTTTACGAAATTCTTCACCTGGCGCTCGTGGTAGTCATCCGTAGTGCGAATAAACTCATCGAATGAAATATCATACGCCTGCATAACGGCGCGGAACTTTTCGCTATTCTCATCCGCCAACGCCTGCGGATCCACCCCACGCTTCGCCGCACTTTGCTCCACCTTCAAACCGTGCTCATCAGTCCCCGTCAAGAAGAACACATCATCCCCTTTCGCTCGTCTGTACCTCGCGTACGTATCCGCCACCGTCGACGTGTACACGTGCCCGATGTGCGGTTGATCATTCACATAATAAATCGGCGTCGTCACAAATGTCGGTTGCGCCGCGCGCACCGTCATCGTCGCACATCGTCGTCGCACCATCGTCATCACCCCACCCGCGCGCGTCCTCGACGCGCCTTCGACGGCTTTCTTCGCCCCGGGTGCACAACCACCGCTAAACCTCAACCCCGCGCATGGCGCCGTCGTCGCGCGCGCCAACG
>Ga0181555_1004066_pt1 | contig 11377 bp, 9 predicted proteins | sample 011ome_15_FD_145601 | JGI IMG/M metagenome (GOLD analysis project Ga0181555, IMG submission 145601) | Coastal salt marsh microbial communities from the Groves Creek Marsh, Skidaway Island, Georgia - 011504AT metaG (spades assembly) | ecosystem: Environmental > Aquatic > Marine > Intertidal zone >...
GTGTCGGTATAGGTATACCAGTTCCAGCCTATAAACTGCAACTTTCACAAAATTCGGCGGCGAAACCAACTTCATCTGAATGGACAATCCTATCGGACCGTAGAATCAAGGAAGATATTGTTGATGCCGACCTGGACACTTGTCTCGAAAATGTAAAAAACCTGAAGCTTCATTATTTCAAACTTAGGGATGACATCGTCAAGCTGGATCCCATGTTCAACGACTCTCACAAATTGGGATGGATAGCACAGGAAGTCGAGGAGGTCTTGCCTAAATGTGTTACCACGGTACCAGAACAGTATGGTCTATTAGGTGTAAAAAATTTGGACGTAGATCAGATATACGTCAACATGTTTGGTGCAATTCAAAAATTGGTCAAAGAGAACGAAGAACTCCAGGTTCGCATTGAAAGTTTAGAAAATAAATGACACGTTTGAACCTCGTATCTAAAATATAGTTAACTAATAGAAAACATGTCCTACGTAGGCATAGGAACGACAGAACCTAATCATACCCTCGAGGTCAAGGGCCAAGTCTTCATCAGCAACGTGGAGCAAGGGAGTACAACCAACCTGGTTCCATTTGAGATTCATAGCGACTATACCGGACGTTCTTCCGCCATCCTCAAGGGTGCCAGGCAGTTCAGGCTTCGCGCGACGCCGTCGACGACCCCTTTATCCAATGTCAACGTGGACATGGGGATTGAGTCAACCGGAGGAGATTACTTTTACATAAGCAATCCGGTGGTCGACACGCCGCTCGGTTCCAATGCGGCGTTCAGGATCACACAAGCCGGTGACGTAACCATAGGAGATGATCTTTCTGTTACGGGAACTATATCAACATCGTCTGGAATAAAATCGGGTAATAGTCTTCTGTATACTGACGGAACATATACCAATATTTACAGTAACGTCGGCATCGGGACCACGGACCCTCAGAAGCGCCTTCATGTCGAGGGAGACGCTTGGTTCACAAGAACTTTGACGGCTTCCAACATCGTCGGAGGTTCGCCCTTGACCTTGTCTTCAGACAGCTTGGTCAAGATCGAAGGTCCTGGAGGGCTTAATGTTACTAAATCAATGACAGCAGACGTGTTATATACAGGAACAATAACACCCTCGAAATTAAATACCTCTGATGTTTTATATCTCGAAAAAGAAAATTATACAGTAAATCAATTAGTTGGTGGGCCGGAAAAGAATAGTGCAATTATAGATACACAAGGACGTTTGTTTATGAAAGGAAATAACAGCGATGGTCAACTTGGCCTTGGTTATACTGGGGGTATTTTTTCGGAATACATACGTACTGCATTGAATATCACCGATAGCATTACACGTGTCGCGTGCGGGCTTTACCACACCATGATCATAGCAGGTGGAAAGGTTTATGGAACCGGATATAACTACTACGGACAACTTGGGATCCGGACCTCCGGTTTTAATACTAATAAAAATACGTTCACGGCAAACGCAACGCCCATGACCAACGCGAGTGAGATTGCATGCGGGGCTTACCACACCATGATCGTGGCCAATGGAACGGTTTCTGGAACCGGGTATAACGTAAACGGACAACTTGGGATCGGGTCCACTATATCTAAAACTACGTTCACGGCAAACGCAACGCCCGTGACCAACGCGACCCAGATTGCGTGCGGGAGTTACCACACCACGATCGTGGCCAATGGAACGGTTTCTGGAACCGGGGATAACTACTTTGGACAACTTGGGATCGGGTCCTCCGGATTTAGTGCTAATAAAACTACGTTCACGGCAAATACAACGCCCGTGACCAACGTGAGCCAGATTGCGTGCGGGACGGGATACACCATGATCATAGACACTAATGGAACGGTTTCTGGAACCGGGGCTAACAACTTTGGACAACTTGGGATCGGGTCCTCCGGATTTGGTGCTGATAAAAATACGTTCACGGCAAATGCAACGCCCGTGACCAACGTGAGCAAGATTGCGTGCGGGAATTACCACACCATGATCATAGACACCAATGGAACGGTTTCTGGGACCGGGGGAAACGAGTACGGACAACTTGGGTTTGGGAACATCTCCAATGTACAACAAACTACGTTCGCAGCAAGCACAACGCCCGTGACCAACGTGAACCAGATTGCATGTAATCAATATTTTAGTATTATTGCTTCAATAAATGGTAATTCGGTTTATGATACTAATGAAACGGGTATTTTCGTAGAAGATACAGGTGCTGAAACACGTGTCGGTGTAGGTATACCAATTCCAGTCTATCAACTGGAACTTTCAGAAAATTCGGCGGCAAAACCAGGTTCATCTGCATGGACAATCCCATCGGACCGTAGAATCAAGGAAGATATTGTTGATGCCGATCTGGACACTTGTCTCGAAAACGTAAAAAAACTAAAGCTTCGTTATTTCAAACTTAGGGATGACATCGTCAAGCTGGATCCCATGTTCAACGACTCTCACAAATTGGGATGGATAGCACAGGAAGTCGAAGAGGTCTTACCTAAATGTGTTACCACGGTACCAGAACAGTATGGTCTATTAGGTGTAAAAAATTTGGACGTAGATCAGATATACGTCAACATGTTTGGCGCAATTCAAAAATTGATCAAGGAGAACGAAGATTACAGGAGTCGTATTGAAGTTTTAAAGAACAAGTCATAATTTAATCAAGAATGATATACCCTAGTACTAATTGTCGTTGGTGTTCTGTCCCATTGCGTTGGACCAGTGAATATGAGTTTGTCAACTACGCGTTTGAGTATTTTCAAAGAGAGTATGGGTTTCCAATAAATTTCGCATCAAGGGTCTATTATAAACCCAAATCCAGGTCAAGGTGGAACGTATGTCGCGCTTGTTATCGTTTGAACCTGAATAAGATCCACCAACGCGAGATTACCGGGCGATGCAATTTGGTGAACCACAAGGGATTTGATGTCTCGCCTTACGTTTCCCTTTTTATGATGAAACTAATGGATCAGTCGTGGAGGCATAGACGTTACCACGAATTCATGTGGCACAATGGACACACAATTGATGCATTCATTGAATACCTTTATGTCAGGGATGCACTTTATGGAAGTGAGATGAATTACGATGAAGTTGAATATTATTACGAAGATATGGTTCGATCTCATTTTCAAGTCCCGAATCATCACGAACCTATCTTGGATGACGAAGACAATATAATTTCTTTTCAATTAAACGGTAGAGATACAATTATAGTAAATGCACATCTTACTGTCGAGTAATGGTACGCCATTTGAGGGAGCTAAGGGTGGATATCCAAGTCAATTGAAGTACTTGATTCGGATGTTCGTCGAGAGTGGTCACACGGTCACAATGATCATATGGAGCATGTGTGGGGTCAAGCACAATGGAGTGTTAAGTTTCCGAGATATAGTAAATCACAACATACTTCCCACCGAGACGAAGGACCCGTGGTCTCAGGCGCTTTTGGAACGACCCGAAGTCTCTTTCATACTTGGACCCTACGAAAAGTTTCCATGTCAAATAAAGATTTCTGACATAAACGAATTCATAAAGCGTACCAACGCAGGTGCCATATTTTTTCTTCAGGACATTTTTCTATTGGAGTCCGTCACACCAGAAATTATCGCGTGTCCATCCTATTTGTGGTTTCCCCTTCATTACGAACCCATAGACCAGCCGACGGTAAATGCTCTTTCAAAGATTCAGAATATCATTTCTTTGTGTCCTTCTACCCGCGAACGTATATTTAATCAGTTAAAAAGAGAAAGTCACGTGGTTCCGCATATCATAGAGTTCAGGTCAGAGCTGCCCCCAAATGAAACCAAGGATAAAATCAGGGATGATTTCAATCTGAAGGACAAATATATCGTACTAACGAATGCAGGAAATTACGAACAAAGTGGACGCAAGTCTCTGGACACGACCCTTCTTGCGTTCAAGGAGTTTCACGATAACCACCCAGAGGCACTTTTGTGGCTTCACGTGCCAACTCTAAACCACGCTCGGGTCTACAATGTTCCAATAATGGTTGCGACGCTCGGCATTCCTCAAGATGCCATCAAAATTACAGAATCTACCTTGGATGAAACCACACTTCAGAAGATGTACAAGTGTGCTGACGTATACCTTTGTGGTTCGTGTTCGGAAGGTTTTGGCATTCCGCAGATGGAGGCGCAATACTTTGGATTGCCCGTGGTGACCACCAAGTTTGGAGCTATGAATGATTACTGTTGGCATGGGATTAGCGTACCTCCTTTGCAGAAGCGTTTCAACCACATGCAAGATGCGTGGTGGGTGACGCCAAGTGTAAGTGGAACCGTGGACGCTCTCGAAAAAATTTATAGAGGCGAACTAGAGACCACAAGCGAATGGGTTCAAGAAGAAGTTCGTAAGATGTTGAATTACGAAAATGTAAAGAATCATATACTCGTCATAATTGAGAAAAAATAAAGATGGGTCATATTAGAATATGGAACAGACACCATTCAAAGCCGTGTTTACCAAGAAGTCCAACTTCGTTACTCAAAGTTTCGACACAAATCCTCTAACGATTGATTATGGTGGAGAAACTAAATTTTTGGTACCGCGACATGGAGACTTTATCACAAAAATGTACCTACTTATTGATTACGCAAGTGTAACAAGTTCTAAAATAAACCATGCACTAGCCATGATTGATTATGTGTCTTTGATCATAGGCGGAATCACGATTCAACAAGAGAGTGGTGAAACACTTAATATTCGTTTGAATATGGAAGGTGAAGAAAAACAAAAATTCTCTGTGGTTCAGCTATTCAGGATGTTAGGTGGTGGTCCGAGTCATCCTTTCACCGATACGACTCAGTACCCACGGACCTATCGCCTTCAAGTTCCATTACAATTTTGGTTTCATGGGAAACCAGAGTTGGCTATCCCTCTATCTGCACTGCGTTATCAGGAAGTTGAGGTTGGCGTGGGCCTAAGAAATTCAGAAAGATGGGGTGGATCAGACCCGGGTATAACGAATTCCGAGGTACGTTTAAGAATTGAATATGGATATGCTCCAGATGAAGTTGTCAAGTCGGTGATGAGTCGTCCACTTATTTTTCCAGTTGAACAATTTCAGATGGAGGAAAATGAATATACAGGGTATAGTTCATTCACAGTCAAACCAAAATTCGTGAATCCGGTCAAGGCCATTTTTGCTTTATTCAGTGACAAGACAACAGATACTATCAATGTCTTTGACTACTCAAGAGGGAGAACAACGACGGTCGATGCGAACGACTTTCTGACGTCAATGGAAATAATTCTAGACAACGAAGTGCTAATGCCAAAGGAAGTTGGAACCTTCGAGATGTATCGTGGTTTTCAGTACTATGCACACTTTCCCGGAACTGCACATAACACAATATTAGGTTCAAATCGGTATTGTGAATTCATCTACGCCCTTGCATTGTGCAAAGATCCGATGAATAGAGTCATTCCAAATGGGTCTATTAACTTTTCAACTATTCTGAATCCTTTGTTCAACGTAACAGCAAAAAACACTAGTACAAAAAATTATTATTTAGGTGGGCCATTTACAGGTTCTGCTTATACTATCTCCGGTGTGACATATGTAGAATGGGAGTATTCACTCCCTTCTGCCAAAATTGGGGATTACGTAGAACATTACAATCTACCAGTAGATACTAAAATTATCGAGTACACAGAAGTACCAAATATGTACATCGTTGATAAAGAAGCTATAAATACCTCCGTGACGGGTACTTTAGTTAGACCTTATATTTCTAACACCACTCGTTTTCGCCTGTACGCACTCTCGATGAATTTGCTTTACATTGAGAATGGTATGGCGCGACTTTTGTTTACGGGTTCTGAAATCACACTTCCTCGATTTCCTTAAATTCGGCGAAAGAAACTTTGCCGTCACCGTCCCTGTCATATGTACTAACGTCAAATTCAATAGCGTCTATAAAACCAGATCCATCTGCATCCAATCTATTGAATTTGCCTTCGGTAACACCACTGTCGACGTTGTAGTCATTGACGTCAGCCGCGCCATTTTCCACGACGAGTACGTTTGTGGAGAGGTAATACATTGTCAAAATAAAATTTTCAACTGATTCGACGGGTGTATTAATGTTCATTCTCGCACTTGGTACAATTTTGATGTAACCATTGGTACCATCCCAAGGTTCAAAACTCATATAGTAAGGATTTGATGAATTAACGGTTCCAGTGTAAGAAGTAGCTGGTATGCCCACACGAGACGTGCTAGTTTTGAAATATCCATTAGTACTCATATTGAGACTTAAGAGTGCATAGCTGGTATGGTTGAGACCGACAGACGTGTTCAATACTACTTTTTGATCCAATATGGTATAGTTATTTGTTATTGTCTCATCAAACACTAGTGTCCAAAACCTATATCCAGCCGATAGCGAAGTATAAAACATGTCGATGTAGGAACTCTGTGGGCGCGGGGCACGAAACTCGTAGTCGCCTACGACCACCTGAAGAGGCTGTTCCGAGAATGAATAGCCATAGAAACTTCCATCACTGTAATAATCATGAATATAAGACTGCAACTGCTGAAGGAAAATAGGTTGTCTTAGTTCATTTCTATCCGTCTTGTTCAGTGTGGTGATTCTTGCATTAATAAGTGGGGTGTAGAAATATGGATTATATCCACTTATCTTACTTTTGAATGTCCAAAATATAGCACGGCATGAATAAGTGCTGTTAAAGTAATAACGAATATTTTGGTTTAAAAGCGATGGAAGTTCTGTTTCCTCTTCATTTACAATTTCGATTGGATATTCTTGACGCAACGAAATCAACATAAGTCGTTCACTCTGTGTCAGCGTAACTTCTTCGGTGACAAACATGAAGTCGGTGAGATCGGCATCTGCCGCGAAACCACTGGTGTCACTGACGATATCGACGAGAGGTAGGAATTCAATCACCAACGTGATTTCAGAATTGTACATTGCACACAAGGGAAGTGATGCACGAAATGATGTGGTGTCAGCCTTGGAATCTACGTAATGTTTATTGAAGAAAAATGGAAGTGGAAAAAACAATCGTTGGGATGTGTCATTGGCTTTCAATATAGGTAGAGTATTATATTTGGTACCAAGATTAAAAGAAACATTTAATGTATTTTCGCGATCTTGCTCATTGGAATACATTGATTCGTAGATGGACAACCAATCGCCTCTTAATGATTGAATTACCTTTCCATTTACTATAAAATTCACTCGTTTAATCATAGAAAGACCAAGATTTTTCAGACAGTTAACGCCGTCCCTGGTTGTCGAAGGAAATGTGAACTTTAACATGAGTCCAGTGAGAAGGTCGCCCATCTCCCGTGGTTTAAATGTGTACCTAAACTCTTCACCTAAAAACTTACCTTCAATTGGTTTATAAAACCTATAATAAGGAGTCGCCTGTGAATATTCGCGGTAATTGTACTCCCGCTTCGAGTCAAAGTCGTACAAAAATGGATCTTGTTGACCAACGCCACTTAAGCCGGTTAGAGCACCGATACCTGTGTCTCCACGGAATCCAACTGGAGGCTTCTGCATGATCCTCTCTTAAAGAAAAGGGACATTTTAAAAAATAATAATGAGTCGCGAGGAACAGATAATCGAAGCGGCCGTGAACGCCATTCAGCCTGTTCTGGAGACTGCCGTGGTTGTGGCAGCGGAATACTGCAAGGCCACCGGAAGGAGCATCGTCACGGCACTGGACATGGAATACGGTATGAAGTGGAGCGCCATGAAGATGGTCGGAAGGGTCTACGGATCCATCCTGCCAGAAGGAAGTGACGATGACTCGGACGACGAAGGGTGGGAGACGGACGACGACATGGTGGTGGAAGAGTCCGAGATGGGGTTCGACGACGAGTTCCGCGAGTACGACGGCGACGACGAACGCTATCTGGAGGTGAACCAGGCGGTCCGCGACTGGGCTGACTGGGAACCCGAGACCGAACTGGAGATGATGTTAAAGAACGCCGTAAATTCTAGACGCTAATGGTAGTTATGTCCAGAGGTCTATATGGACAAAAATACAGTGGGTACTTTGCAGACAATTTAAATTTTTTTAATACCGCTGCCTACATTGGTTCTGAGAGCACATTCACTAGTATATCACTAGGCGATGAAGGAACTAGTTATAGTTGGAAATGGTACGGATTTATAATTGCTTCTTCGACCGGAACTTATACATTTCAGACAACATCAGATGATGCTTCGTATGTTTATATCGATGGAACTCAAGTTGTCGATAACGGAGGTGGGCATGGTGCGCGACTCAGGACTGGTACGATAGATTTAATTTTAGGAAAAAGATATAGAATTCAAATATACTTTGGTGAAGGTGGTGGTGCCGCAAGTATGATATTTGAATGGAGCGGTGGATCCCAAACAACGGTTACAACGGACCTCACGACCGATGTACTACAATTTTATCCACAAGCAGATACACAATTGCCTATCAACTACGGCCTCGTCGGATGGTACAAGGGCGAGGCGTGGAACGGGACTTCGTGGCCGGATCTCTCTGGGAATGGCAACGACTGCACGGTGACCAGGGGTACTATTAATAAAAGCGATAGATACATCTACGGAGGCACTGGCGACGGAATACAATTTCCCGACGGCATACTACCATCAACCTACACGCTATTTCACGTGGCCCGTTATAATGGGTCTACAAAGGAGAGAATATTTGATGGCACTGCTGGAAATTGGCTTTCTGGTTTTCATGGTTCAAAGGCGGGTGTGACGTATCATGGATATTGGCTTACAGCAACGACTACAAACTTTCCAGTTGATCAGATTCTGATTTCAACAGATCAAAGAGACCTTTATCGAGGAAATGGGATCGACTTGAAAATAAGTTCTGGAACATCTCAGTCACAAACAATTGGTATAAATTATGGTTCACGGTATGGAGCCGAACCATCCGACTGGGCTGTCTGGGAGGTCATCGTCTACGACCGCGAGTTGTCACTGGAAGAAATAGAAAATATTGAAAATTATCTATTTAACAGACATTTAAAAAGTGATATAGTACATCGTGGTAAAAACCTTTTTCAGCCTAGGGATATAGTATTTTATAGAATACCTTCTGAATATCAGAATGTTAACCAAATGAATGCAGATATTACAAACATAACTAATTTTGGTAATGTTATAGCGACGGTTTCGTCACGACAAGCAACAAATAGAAATGCCGCAAAAGCCTTTAATAGTATTATAGCAAGCGATGATGGTTGGAGAAGTGCAGTTCAATATAGTTCAGGAATATATACAGGTTCTGCATCATTGGGAGGATATGACGGAGAATGGATAAAAATACAATTTCCAACCCCATTATTTTTGTACAGTTCGAGAATTCATGCCAGACCTACTTTTATTCCTAGATTAACAAAAACGGGACATATTATTGCTTCGAATGATGATATTAACTGGGTTAGACTTGTTGACATAATTAGAAACGATGGTGTTGATGTATTTTATTCAGATACATCTTATTTAACAACACCTTATTGTTTTTACGCAATAGTAACAACCTCTATAGAATCGACGGAGGCATCAGTTAACATTGGAGAATGGTTTCTTTACACAAGGAAGATAGAATATAATCCAATTGATATAAACAATGGTCTTCAAGTACATCTTGATGCAACCGTTGGAGTGAGTTATCCAGGGTCTGGAACCACGTGGTACGACATAAGTGGAAAGGGACGACATGGGACATGGTCTGCGTTTCCCAATTATGTTTCTGGTGGATGGTTCAACACAAACGGACTTGAATGCACTGGTCCTGCGTCCAACTCATTTGGAATCACAAACACGTCTGGATACACTATTTTCATCACGTGGTATCAATACAGTTTAACATCCCCAAAAACATTCCAATTTTACAGAACTGGTACAGGTAATGCAAACCGTGGTATTTATTCAATTTGTACTTGGAGTAATGGGAGGATTTATTTTGACCAAGGAGGATGTTGTAGTGCAGACACTCGAACAGACGTTGCATGTCCAAACCCAACAGGAACGTGGCATACGACTGCCCTTGTCAGAGAAACGAATTCAAGCACAAGACATATTTATATTGATGGTGTTTTGAGAATAACCAATACAGCCACAGCGGTCGATATAAATCTAGATGGCACGGCAGTAAATTACGTGGGACCTGGAGGTGCCTGGGACGCTCGTCTTAAATGTTTTTTGGCCTACAACAGAGGACTTTCGGCTAGCGAAATTACGGAACTTCATAACAGATTCCGCGTTTAAACGAAGTCAATAAATAGTAGTGTGTCTGGTAGAACCCATGGAAGGATATGACTACGACCCAGACGAGTATGCCACATTTTCCAGTGAGACCGAGTCCGATACCGAAAAATCGTTGGTCCCACTGGAACATGAAGAAAGTGTTCAGATTTTGAAACCCCAGGTTGAGTACTCGGAGCTTGATGACGTATTCAGCGAAGAATTGGTTGATCTGGATCTCCGTGATTTCTTCATTGAAAAAAAGCAATCTAATAATAGAGTATGTCAAGTTACGACATCGTTATCGACAGTTCCACAAGAAAAGACAGAGCCACAACCGATGCTAACAACTTCACCAGTTATCTCAGTACACCCCTTTATGGAATTGAGTCCGTGAACTTTGTATCGGCGTCCATCCCCTACCTGAACAGCGCTTCTCAGGTCAACGGCAACGTCCACGCCTACTATGTGGTTTTGGAAGTTCCTAACTATGGCATCTTGTCAGATCGGATCTACACAGTGGATAATCCACCAGAGTCCGGAGAAACCAATCTGAACTTTGCATACACAGGTTCTTTGATCGTTCCGGCACTTGCCGGCGCGAGTCCCACAAACTACGTGATGAGTTCTATCAATGATAGATTCGGTATTAAAAAGACTATTCCTGTCATGGAAGCCATCAAAGTATCCATCTATTATTACGACACAAGTGACAGTTCTTTCAAGTTATATCCGTTTACAAACGCCGGGGCATCCACCGAAGAATTTGTTTTCAAGTTGAATGTCCAGGCCACCAAAGACAAGCGATTTGCCACCAAGCAACAGGACGAGGAAGACAAACGTCTGGAGCCCAATATTGCTCCACCGACGAAACCTGGTTCTGAAAATACGTTTGCTCGCAAGTTAATTAATTACTACAGATCTAGCACAAGAAATAAGAACAATCCAGAAGTTTCCGAGGAACCCGTAGGAGCCCTGTTGCCCCGCAGAGAGTTTATGGGCATTCCCAGCAAGTACGCACAGATCCTGATCCCGATCGCCGTCGTTCTTTTGGTGCTCGCAATTCTCTTGGCTAAGTAGTAAATGGCTAGAGCCTCATATGTGTCA
>Ga0181555_1004077_pt1 | contig 11362 bp, 10 predicted proteins | sample 011ome_15_FD_145601 | JGI IMG/M metagenome (GOLD analysis project Ga0181555, IMG submission 145601) | Coastal salt marsh microbial communities from the Groves Creek Marsh, Skidaway Island, Georgia - 011504AT metaG (spades assembly) | ecosystem: Environmental > Aquatic > Marine > Intertidal zone...
CAGGATTACTTCCATTATTTAATATGAGTTATTCTGTAGGACAACTTCACAAATATGCAGTTAATCTTTATAAAAAATTAGAGGAAGAAACTGGAAAAAATGTTGGCTTTAGTGTTGTATCTAATATTCGATTAGCAAGCACCAAAGATAGAATGGATGAATATCATCAGTATGCCGGTGTTGCAAAAACAATTGGAGTTGATGTAAAATTTTTAACACCTCAACAAGTTAAAGAAATTTGGCCACTATGTCATACAGATGATTTAGTTGGAGCAATTCAACATCCTGAGGATGGATATATTCAACCGGCAGATTTAACTCAAGCACTAGCAACCGGTGCAAGAAATATGGGTGCAGAAATTTACAGGAATACAACTGTACTTGCGATGAAGCAAAATAAAGATGGTTGGGTTGTTGAAACAGATAAAGGTTCTATAGAATGTGAACATATTATTTCTTGTTCAGGAAATTTTGCAAGACAAACAGGTAAAATGGTTGGTTTAGATATTCCTGTTATTCCAGTAGAACATCAATACATTGTAACAGAACCTCATCCTGAAATACAAAAAAGAAAAAAAGATGGTTTACCTGAAATGGGAGTTTTAAGAGATAGTGATAGCAGATGGTATATGCGAGAGGAAGCTGGTGGATTAATATTAGGCCCATATGAAGATGGAGCTCCAGCGTGTTATGTGAATGGACCATCAAAAGATTCAGAGTATGAATTATTTCAAGAAGATTTAGATAGACTTGCTCCACACATTGAAGGAGCAATTCATCGTGTACCCGCATTTGGAGAAGTTGGTGTTAAAAAAGTTTACAACGGTGCAATTTGTTATACACCAGATGGTAATCCAATTGTTGGTCCTGCATGGGGATTAAAAAACTTTTGGATTAATGAAGGACACAGTTTTGGAATTACTGCAGCAGGCGGAGCAGGTTGGCAATTAGCTGAATGGATTGTAGATGGAGAACCTACAATTGATATGCTAGGTGTTGAGCCTAGAAGGTATGGAGACTATTGCTCTAAATCATATCTAAAAGCTAAAAATGAAGAAGCTTACAGTCATGTATTTATTACTCACTATCCAGATGAAGAAAGACCAGCTGCAAGACCATTAAGAACTTCACCTTGTTATGAAAGAATGAAAGATTTAGGTGCTGTTTTTGGACAAAAATTTGGATGGGAAAGACCAAACTTTTTTGCAACAGATGGAATGGAACAAAAAGATGATTGGTCATTTAGAAGATCAAAATGGTTCGAGGCAATAAAAAAAGAATGTCAAAATGTAAAACAAAATGTGGGTCTTTTAGACATGACCGCATTTGCAAAATGCAGAATTAAGGGTCCAAAAGCTGAAGAGTTTTTAGACTTCTTAGTTGCAAACAAGCTTCCTAAAAAAATTGGGAGAATAAATTTATGTCACGCATTAAATACTAAAGGTGGTGTTCACTCAGAATTCACAATAATGAAGGAAGCAGAAAATAGTTACTATCTTGTTTCTGCTGGTTCAAATTTACGTTTAGATCATGACTGGATTCAAAAATGGATGCCAACAGATGGGTCTGTTACTTTTCAAGACCTTACAAATAGCACAGGCGTTCTTGTTGTTGCAGGACCTAAAGCAAGACAACTAATGGAAAAAGTTTCAACTGATGATTTTTCCAATGAAAATTTTAAATGGCTAACTGCTAAGAATGTAGATATTGGGTATGCTCCAGTTAACGCAATGAGAGTAAACTTTGTTGGAGAATTAGGTTGGGAACTGCATCATCCAATTGAGTATCAAAATCATATTTTTGATAAGCTAATGGAAGCTGGAAAAGATCTAGGCATTAAACCTTTTGGTATTCGAGCGATGAACAGTTTAAGATTAGAAAAATCTTATAAATTAGTTGGAACTGAAATGTCTATAGAGTACTCACCTTACGAATCTGGTTTAGATAGATTTATCCACCCAAACAAAGGAAATTTTATTGGCTTGGAGGCATTAAATAAATGGAGAGAAAAAGGTTTTGATAATAAATTAGTAACCTTAGAAGTTCATAATACAGAGGATGCTGATGTACTTGGAAATAATCCTATTTACAAAGATGATAAAGTGATTGGAAGAGCAACAGGCGGTGAGTATGGTTTTAGATTAGACAAATCTATTGCACTTGCAATGGTTAAGCCAGAAATGGCAAATGTTGGAGAAAAATTAAAAGTTGATATTTTAGGAAAAATGTATGATGCAACTGTAATGGATGAAAGTCCTTACGACGCAGAAAATAAATTATTGAGAGCTTAATGAAAATATTAGTCGCTGTAAAAAGAGTAATTGATTACAATGTCCAGATTAGAGTTAAAGAAGATGGCTCTGGAGTTGTTACTGATAATGTTAAAATGTCAACTAATCCACCTGATGATAATGCGGTTGAAGAAGCGGTAAAAATAAAAGAAGCTGGCAAAGCAACAGAAGTAGTTGCAGTTACGATTGGTGAGGATAAAGCTCAGGAGACAGTTAGAAAAGCTTTAGCAGTAGGTGCTGACAGAGGAATTCATGTGAAAGCAGATGGGATTTTAGAACCATTGGCTGTTTCAAAACTATTACAAAAAGTTGTTGAAAAAGAAAAACCTGATTTAGTTTTTATGGGCAAACAAGCAATCGATGATGATTGTAATCAAACTGGTCAAATGTTAAGTGCTTTACTAAATTGGCCACAGGCCACATTTGCTTCAAAAATAGAAGTTAAGGATGGAAAATTAGAAGTCGTGAGAGAGATTGACGAAGGTCTAGAAACAATCGAGATTAATATTCCAGCAATTGTAACTTGTGATTTAAGGTTAAATGAGCCACGATATGCATCTTTGCCTAATATAATGAAAGCAAAGAAAAAACCTGTTGATCAATTAAATGCTTCAGAACTAGGAGTAGATATTGCAAATAGAGTTGAACAGATCAAAGTTGAGGAACCCCCTAAAAGAAAAGCGGGAATAAAAGTTGCTAATGTAGCTGAACTTGTTCAAAAGCTTAAAAATGAGGCGAAAGTAATATAATGGCTGTACTATTAATAGCAGAACATAATAATAAAGAGCTAAGACCTTTTACTTTAAATGCTGTTACTGCAGCATCTCAAATTGATGAAGATGTGCATGCTTTAATAATTGGTCATAACAGCGATGAGGCTACAAAAGTTCTAGCCGCTTTACCAGCTATTAAAAAAGTTATTAACGTGGATGCGCCACATTATGAAAACTTTACTGCAGAAAATTTTGCTCCGGTTGTGGTTAAAATTGCTGAAAATTATTCTCATGTTGTTTGTTCAGCTAATACTTTTGGTAAAAATTTAATGCCACGAATTGCTGCTTTGTTAGATACATCTCAAATTAGCGATATAATAAAAGTGATTTCAACAGATACATTTGTGAGACCTATTTATGCAGGTAATGCTTTTGCCACAGTTAAAAGTAAAGATTCAAAAAAATGTGTAACAATAAGACCTACTTCATTTGATCCATGTGAAAGTTCTGGCGGCTCTGCACCAATTGAAAAAGCTGATGGTTTAGATCAATTTGCTCAAACTAAATTTATTAAAAGAGAAGAAATAAAATCTGATAGACCAGAACTTGGCACAGCAAGAATAGTAGTTTCAGGTGGAAGAGGTATGCAAAGTGGTGATAACTTTAAATTAATTACTGAAGTAGCAGATAAATTAGGTGCAGCAATAGGTGCATCTAGAGCTGCAGTTGATGCAGGGTATATTAGTAACGATCATCAGGTTGGACAAACAGGCAAGGTAGTAGTTCCAGATTTGTACATTGCTGTTGGTATTTCAGGAGCTATTCAACATTTAGCGGGCATGAAAGAAAGTAAAGTAATTGTAGCAATAAATAAAGATGGTGAAGCTCCCATTTTTAGTGTTGCTGATTATGGATTAGAAGCAGATTTATTTGAAGCCCTTCCTCAATTCCTAGCTGAATTGAATAAATTAAACACTATACAAAAATAATACCGAAAGATAAAAACATCATATGACTAGAGAGTCGATGGAATATGACGTTGTAATTGTTGGAGGTGGACCTTCCGGTTTAGCAACTGCTATAAAGTTGAAACAATTAGACTCTAATTTAAATATTTGTTTATTAGAGAAAGCATCAGAAATTGGTGCACACATTATAAGTGGTAATGTTTTTGAGACACGTGCATTAGATGAATTATTACCAAATTGGAAAGATTTAAATGCACCAATCAAAACAAAAGTTAGTAAAGAAAAATTTTTATTTTTAGGCAAAACAAAATCATTAAGTTGGCCTACATGGTTGTTACCATCAGTACAACAGAATCACAAAAATTATATTATTAGTCTTGCAAATTTATGTAGATGGCTAGCCGAACAAGCTGAGGCTTTAGGAGTTGAAATTTTCCCAGGGTTTCCAGCTAGTGAAATTTTATATAATGAAGATGGATCAGTTAGAGGTGTAGCAACTCAAGATATGGGCATTGATAAAGAAGGAAATAAAAAAGATAGTTATGAACCTGGCATTGATTTAATTGGAAAGGTAACAGTTTTTGCAGAAGGTTGTAGAGGTCATCTTGGAAAACAGTTAATTCAAAAATTTGAATTGAATAAAGGTAAAGATCCTCAACAATATGGAATCGGTTTTAAAGAGATTTGGGAAGTCGATGATAAAAATCACGAAGAAGGTCTTGTAATGCACACAGCAGGATGGCCATTAGATAATAATACTTATGGCGGAAGTTTCATGTATCATGCCGAAAATAAACAAGTATTTTTGGGTTATGTTATTGGTTTGGATTATAAAAATCCTCATTTATCACCATTCGATGAGTTTCAAAGATTTAAAACACATCCAGCAATAAAAAAAATCATAGAAGGTGGCAAAAGAATATCTTATGGAGCTCGTGCTTTAATTGAAGGGGGTTTTCAAAGTTTACCTAAAATGTTTATGCCAGGAGCATTACTTGTGGGATGTGATGCAGGTACTTTAAATATGCCTAAAATTAAAGGCTCTCATACTGCTATGAAAAGTGGAATAATAGCTGCAGAAACTATAATCGAACATTTTAAAGAAAATAAAAGCCTCTCTATTTTTGAGGAAAAATTTAAGAATAGCTGGCTTTATGATGAGTTGTTTAGAGCAAGAAATGTTAAGCCGAGTTTTAGTTGGGGTTTAATTCTTGGAATAATTTTTACAGGAATAGATCAAATATTGTTTAAAGGTAAATTGCCATTCACATTAAAACATAAGCATGCAGATCATGAAACTTTAAAGTTAGCAAACGAGATGCCAAAGATAGAGTATCCAAAACCAGATAATGTAATTACATTTGATAAAACGAGCTCTGTTTATCTAACTGGTACCAATCATGCTGACAATCAACCAGTTCATCTTAAATTGAAAGATCCTGAACTACCAATTAGATATACATTAGAAAAGTTTGATGAACCTGCGCAAAGATATTGTCCTGCAGGAGTTTACGAAGTGCAAAATGAAAATGGTAATAATAAGTTTGTTATAAACTCTCAAAATTGTATTCATTGCAAAACTTGTGATATTAAAGAACCATCACAAAATATAACTTGGGTTACACCTGAAGGCGGAGGTGGTCCAAAATATGGTAATATGTGATTAATTAGATAAAAATTTTATTAAAATAATAATCACGCCTATTATAACTGCCCATATAAAAAGATTGTTAAAAAATATTTTTTTATTTTTATTCGCATAAATAAATCCTGGTAGAACCAAAATAAGAATTAAAATTAAATATATTACAGATAAAATTTCATCACTCATTTAGATGAATTCAAGAAAGATCAATTGCAAATTTTTTTAAAACTTCAATAGGTAAAATTTTTAAAGTATTTTGATGAGTACTTTTTAAATAAATAGGGCATCCTTTACCTGCCTCTACAGCTTTTGCATACCAACTTGCACACACACACCAGCCATCTCCATCTTTCAATCCAGGAAAACCAAATTCAGGATGAGGTGTAATTAAATCATTACCTGCTTCTTTACACCATTCTAAGAATTCATCTGTAACTTTTGCACAAACAGTATGAACACCATGATCATTTTCATCTGTATTACAACATCCATCTCGATACCAACCTGTTAATGGATCAAGTGAGCATTGCTCTAGGTCTTGACCTAGAACATTTTTTTGTTTGTCACTCATTTAAATTTTTGTTGGATTGGGTTGTCCCTTGTAAACTTCCTCAGGATCAAATTTCTTTTCTGTTTCTAAAAACTTCATTTCAATTTTTCTTCCATTATCAATTGGACCCAATGGAACTGATCTATAAAAGCATGATCTGTATCCAACATGACAACTAGCTCCATCACCAATATCAACTGTCAGCCAAATTGAATCTTGATCATCATCAATTCTTATTTCCGTAACCTTTTGAGTAAATCCACTTGTTTTTCCTTTGTGCCAAATAGCTTTTCTTGATCTACTAAAATAATGAGCTTCTTTTGTTTCAATTGTTTTTTTAAAAGCTTCAACATTCATATAACCATGCATTAAAATATCTTTCGTTTTAGAACACATTGTAATTACAGGAATAAGTCCATCATTATCAAATTTTGGAGAAAGTAGATTTCCTTCTTCTATTTCAACGACATTTTCTCTTTTTTTGAACATATTATGTGATTATGTAGCATATATAGAGATATATTAAATATTTTAAAAATAAGATTTTATAGGTATAAAAACCTGCGATGAAATTAGTTAAAGAAACAGACAGTCAGCGAATTAAAAAAGTTTCAGATCAAGAAGCTGAGGAGGCTTTTAGAACAATCTTAACTTGGATGGGTGAAGATCCTGCAAGAGAAGGGTTATTAGAAACCCCTAAAAGAGTGACTAAAGCATTTAAAGAATATTTTGCTGGATACGCTGAAGATGCAAATAAAATTTTAGAAAAAACATTTGGTGATGTTGAAGGATATGATGATATGGTTGTTGAAAAAAATATTTCAGTAACAAGTCATTGTGAACATCATATGGCACCAATTGTTGGTACTGCACATGTTGCGTATATCCCTAAACAAAGAGTTGTAGGTTTAAGTAAATTAGCAAGAGTAGTTGAAGTTTTTTCAAAACGATTACAAACACAAGAAAGATTGACAATGCAAATTGCACAATCATTAATGACAGCTTTAGATGCAAAAGGTGTGGCAGTTACTATTGATGCAGCGCATCAATGTATGACGATGAGAGGAATTAAAAAAGAACACGCTACCACAGTTACAAATTACTTTTTAGGTCAGTTTAAAGAAGATCTTTCCATTCAAAATAGATATTTAAGATTTATCAGTAAATAAAGTGTCTACTCAATTTAAAGCATTAATCATCGATCAAGAAGGTGAGGGTTTAAAACGAGAAATTAAATCTATTGATCAATCTTATTTAAAACATGGGGATGTTTTAGTTAAGGTTAATTATTCATGTTTAAATTATAAAGATGCACTTATTTTAAATAATGGAGCAAGATTAGTAAAAGAATATCCACATATTCCAGGAATAGATTTTTCAGGAACTGTTGTAGAGAGTGGAAGTGATAAATTTAAAAAAGATGATGAAGTTATTCTCACAGGATGGAGAGTAGGTGAAATTTATTATGGTGGTTATTCTCAATTTGCAAAAGTAAATTCAGAATTTTTAGTCAAAAAACCAAAAGATTTAACAGCCAAACAGGCAATGATTATGGGTACAGCTGGGTTAACAGCTCTGCTATGTGCTTTTGCAATAAAAGCAAGAGAAGAACTTTTACTAGGAGAAAAAGTTAAAGATGTACTTGTAACTGGTGCTTCAGGTGGAGTTGGTAGCATTGCAGTTATGATCCTAGCAAAGTTTGGTTATGATGTTACAGCGGTTACAGGAAAAAAAAGTAATGAAGAATATTTAAAATCGATTGGCGCAAAAACTATTATAAATAAAGACGATTTAGACAAAGATCCTCGACCATTAGATAAAGGTTTATGGGATGGGGTAGTGGATACTGTAGGTGGAAAAATTTTAGCTAATGCTCTAGCTCAAACAAGAGATAACGGTATTGTTGCTGCATGTGGAAATGCAGCAGATATTAAACTTAATACAACTGTAATGCCTTTTATAATTCGTGGAGTTAAACTTTGGGGAGTAAATTCTGTAACTGCTTCTATTAAAAGAAGAGAATTTGTTTGGAATGAAGTTGCAAAAGTTATTAATTTTGAACTTTTAGAACAATCAATCAAAACTATTGGTTTAGAAGAATTAATTGGAATTTACTCAAAGATGTTAAAAGGAGAAACGTCTGGCAGATATATTGTAGATGTTAATAAATAATGGATTGGGACAAATTAAAAATTTTTCATGCTGTAGCTGAAGCAGGAAGTTTTACTAATGCAACAATAAATTTAAATTTAAGTCAATCAGCTATTAGTAGACAAATTCAATCTTTAGAACAAGACCTTAAAGTTCAGTTGTTTGAACGTCATGCTAGAGGTTTAACTTTAACCGAAAATGGAGAATATGTTTTTAAAACTGCTCATGAAGTTATCAGTAAACTTAAAGAGGTCGAAACATCATTAGGTGACCAAAAAAACAAACCAACAGGAAAATTAACAATAACAACAGTCAGAAGTTTTGGTACGCACTGGTTAACTCCAAGAATTGAAGAGTTTATGAGACTTAATCCTGAAATAGAAATTGAACTGGTATTTGATGATAAAGAATTAGATCTTAGCACAAGACAAGCAGATATTGGTATTTTCATGAGAAGACCAAAACAATTAAATTATATTCAGAAAAAACTAGTTGATATTAAATACTATATATATGGATCTAATAGATATTTAGAAAAATATGGAATGCCAAAAACAATTACTGACCTCAACAAACATAAATTTATTTCATTTGGAAAAGGTGCACCTTCACCAGTTTATAACCCTGATTGGGCATTAAAACTTGGAATGCATGATGGAAAAAAAAGAAAATCAATTATGAAAGTAAATAGCGTGATGGGATTATTGTTAGCAGTAGAGTCTGGTGTTGGATTAGCAGCATTACCAGAATATCTTGTTACTAATTCAAATAATGTGATTAAAGTTTTGCCTAAATCAGAAGGACCAATAACCGAAGCACATTTTGTGTATCCTCAGTCACTAAAAAATACAGCTAGAGTTCAGGCTTTTAGAAATTTCCTTTTTAGCAAGATAGGTGATTGGAAATAATCCCATTTTTCTTGACAAATACTTGCTAAAATGCGAATGATAATCATTCTCAATTAGAGAATTATCAAACCAACCAACAATTGAAATAAGTAAATGAAATTTATTTTAGTAAGTTTTTTTATATTAAATTTACTATCAACTTTTTTAAAAGCTAATGAGGTTAATGTATTTAGCTCAAGACATTACTCATCAGATATTCAGTTATACGAAAAATTTACTTCACTCAGTGGCATTAAAGTAAATATTGTTTCTGGAAAAGACGCTGCACTCCAAAAAAGAATTATAGAAGAAGGATCAGACTCAAAAGCAGATATTTATATTACTGCTGATGCTGGAAGATTAGGTTTATTTGATAAAAAGGGCATGTTCCAAAATTCTATTTCACCAAAAATTAAATCAATAGTTCCAGAAAGTTTAAGAAGTGAAAATTGGACAGGGATAGCAAAAAGAGCAAGGATTATTTTTTATTCAAAAGATAGAATAAACAAAGAAGATATCAAAAATTTAAATTATGAAGATTTATCTAATCCTAAATGGAAAAATAAAATAACAATTCGTCAATCAAATAATATCTATAACCAATCCTGGATCGCATCAATCATAAGTAATAATGGTAAAGAAAATACAGAAACATGGATAAAAAAATTTAAAGGAAATTTTGCTAGAGATCCAAAAGGGAATGATCGTGCTCAAATATTAGCTGTTGCTGCTGGAGAAGCTGATCTAGCAATTGCTAATACTTACTATTACGCACTTATGTTGTCTGGCCAAAAAGGATTTGAACAACAGGAAGCAGCAAAAAAAGTTTTGCCAATCTTTCCTAATCAATCAAATAGAGGAACCCATATGAATATTAGTGGAGGTGGTATTTTAAAAAATGCTCCAAATCCTAAAAATGCAATAAAACTTTTAGAATTTCTTTTAACAGAAGAGGCTCAATCACATATAGTCAAAAACACGTTTGAATATCCCATTAATGAAAATGTTGAACCTAGTGATCTAATTCAAAGTATGGGAACATTTAAACAAGATCTTTCAACACCAGTTGAAGATTATGCTAAATTTCAGAGTATTGCACTTGAGCTTATGCTTAGAAGTGGTTGGAAATAAATTTTACTTATATGATGAATAGATTAAACATTTGGTATCTAAGTTCATTATCAATCTCGATAGTTGTTGCTATTCCTATTGTAATTATTTTTAGTAGCTTTTTTGAATTAACAAGTGAGTACAGTTTAATTTTAAAAGAAACATTTTTATTAGACTATATCGTAAATTCCCTGGTTTTATTAATTGGAGTAATAGTTATTACTTCAATAATAGGAATTGGATGTGCATATTTAGTATCTTTTTACGATTTTCCAGGTTCTAAATTTTTTAAATGGGGATTGATATTATCATTTGCAGTACCAGCCTATATTTATTCATATTCACTAACTGCTTTTTTTGAAAATTATGGAACTGCATACTCTATATTGAAATCTTTATTTGGTGATGGTGAATATAACAAATATATTCCAAAATTAGATGGAATGGTGGGTGCAACTATTGCAATTTCATTTTCAATTTTTGGTTATGTTTATGTTTTAACAAGGGCATCATTTCATTATCAATCACAAAATCTTATTGATCTTGGTAAAAACTTAGGTTTTTCAAAGAAAAAAACATTTATGAAAATCATCCTACCAGCTGCAAGACCGTCAATAATAGCAGGGCTATCTCTTGTTGCTATGGAAACATTATCTGATTTTGGTTCAGTATCTTTTTTTGGAGTTTCAACATTAACAACAGGAATTTATAATGCTTGGATAACCTATGATGATTTGACATTAGCAAACCAATTATCATTTTATCTATTAATTTTTATATTTATTCTTTTTACATTAGAAAATATTTCAAGACAAAAAGCTCAATATCATTCTCCCTCAAAAAGTGGAATTCAGTCTAAAACAAAAATATCACTTAAGGGTCATAAAGCTATACTTGCTTTCGGAGCATGTTTTTTAGTTTTTTTCATAAGTTTTTTATTTCCTGTTTCTCAGATGGCCTATTGGACTTATTTATTTCCAAATCACTTAGTAGATCTAAAGTTAATTGAATTATTGACTAATACTTTATTACTAGTTTTTTTGTCCT
>Ga0181555_1004083_pt1 | contig 11356 bp, 10 predicted proteins | sample 011ome_15_FD_145601 | JGI IMG/M metagenome (GOLD analysis project Ga0181555, IMG submission 145601) | Coastal salt marsh microbial communities from the Groves Creek Marsh, Skidaway Island, Georgia - 011504AT metaG (spades assembly) | ecosystem: Environmental > Aquatic > Marine > Intertidal zone...
TAGATTATCTCAACTCGTTATAGAAGCCAAATATTTTAGAAGAATCTGCATCATTTTTTTCATTCATTCTTGCAATCAATGACCCTCTGAGAGAGTCATCATTTTTTTGAAAATCAGTCCACCATTTTCCCAATCCATTTTTATCAGATGATGCCTTTTCTCTTACAAGAAGAAAATCGTATGCTGCTCTGAATCGCGGGTGTCGAATTGTCTTATATGGCTGACTTTTTATTCTGCTATGAAGTTTAAGCTGAAGAACCCATATGTCTTTTATATAACTGTTAAATTTTCTTGGTACAGCGGTAAGTTTTTGCTGTTCTCTGAGAACACCATCCATAGATCTAAAGAACTTTCTGATATTAATTTCATTATTTTTTGTGCATCTAGAAATTAATGTTGGCCATAATAAAGCAGCTAATAAGAATCCAGGGGTAACAGATTGGTCATTTTTTATTCTATCATCTGTATTTCTAAGGGCCTGGAGCATAACATTATGTGAAAATTCATTTTTATTTGGGTTAGATAAAACTAAGTATTTATTTAAATTAAATGAGCATAATTTGTTAAAGTTTTTTTCTCCCATACCCCCTAAGAATATCTTACAAAATTCATCAAATAGCCTTGCATTAGATATGTTTGAGAGTAAATGACCTTTATCATATATGGCGTTTTTTACTTGGTTGTCTATTTTAAAACCAAGCTTGTTACTGAATCTTATAGCTCTTAAACTTCTTACCGGATCTTCCTCGAATCTTAATTGAGGGTCTCCAATTGAAACAATAATTTTTTTATGAATATGACCTAATCCGTTATTCCTATCTTCTATTTTTTTTGTAATAGGGCAGTAATAAAGAGCATTTATTGTAAAGTCTCTTCTGTAACAGTCTTGCTCTAAAGTACCCCAAACATTATCTCGAAGAATTTTACCGCTATCGTCTTTAATCAAGTTTGATTCATTATCAGCTCCATTGTTGTCAGACCTGAATGTCGCAACTTCAAGAAGCTCAGACCTATTGAACACATGCACAAGCTTGAAACGCCTACCAATAATTCTTGAAGCTTTAAAGATCTTTCGAACCTCTTCTGGAGTAGCATCTGTAGCTATATCAAAGTCTTTTGGTTCTATACCAGACAAAGCATCTCTTACGCATCCCCCAACTAGATATGCTTGAAAATTATTTTTTTGTAATTCTGTTATGACAGATATAGCAAATTTGCTTATTTTTGTGTTATCGATCAAATTTTTTCACATGGGTTAAAGAACATTAACCGTTTAATTGCTTCTCTTTAATTTCATCAAGAGTTTTACAATGAATGCAATGTGTAGCTGTGGGCCTTGCTTCAAGTCTCTTTATTCCTATTTCATCGCCACAAGCATCACACCAGCCATAGTCATCTTGTTTAATTTTTTCTAAAGAAACAGCTATTTTGCTAATTAGTTTTCTTTCTCTATCTCTAGTTCTTAATTCAAAAGCAAACTCCTCTTCTTGAGAAGCTCTGTCAACTGGATCCGCATATGTTTCACCTTTAGTCTTAAGATGATCAAAGGTTTTTTGCATTTCATCTATTAGGTGCTCTTTCCATAAAAGTAATACTGCTACAAAATGTCTTTTCATAGCTGCGCTCATATATTTTTCATTCTTCTTTGATTTATATGGAGCAATTTTAGATTTATTATTGGCAATCTTTTGAGGCGCTTTTTTTGCTATAGTTTTTTTTGTAACAGTCTTTTTTACTACTTTCTTTGCTGGAGCTTTTTTTGCTACAGTTTTTTTAGTAGTGGTTTTTTTAACTGCTTTTTTTGTAGTAGCTGATTTAGTTTTTGCCATTAATTTAGATTTAATATGAATTTTAGGGTGGAAAAAATATCAGAAACCGGCTAAATAAGCTAGCTTTTTCTTAATTTATTTGCAACCTCAGCATATCCATCTGCATTTAATCTGGGCCCAAAGGTTTCAACAATTTTGGATGATGCAAAGTTACTAAATTCTGCACAAGCTTGGATATCATGATTTTGAAGATACGCATGCATAAATGATCCAGCAAACATATCACCAGCACCATTAGTATCTACAGGTGTTATTTTTTCTGCATCTGCATGAATTTCAGCGCCATCTTTTACAACAACACTTCCTTCTGCTCCTTTTGTAATTGCAGTCATATAAGTCTTAGATTTGAAGAACTCTACAGCTTCCGTAATATCATTAGCACCTGAGAAGGCTATAGCCTCATCGTCATTACAGAAAATCATATCTATACCATAAGATTCAATTTGCTCAAATTTATCTTTAAAGCCATGAACAATACCTGCATCAGATAAGGATAGGGCTTTAATTGTATCTTTCCCTTTAAGATGCTCTAAGACAGAAATAACAGCATTAAAATTTTCATCGCTGGTTACCATGTAACCTTCGATATAAAATATTCTTGAATTTTCAACAACTTCATAGTCAATATCAGAAGAGCCCAAAAATGCACTTACACCTAGCATGCTGCTCATAGTTCTTTTAGCATCTGGTGTAACCAATATTAAACATTTACCAGTAGGCATATCAGAATTTTCTGAGCTGACACCTATGTGTTCTACTCCAGCAGATCGCAGACTTTCAAGATACTTTCTACCATCTTCATCATCTGCAACACGACAAACATGATGACACTTTGATCCGTAGTTTGCAGCCGCAACCAAAGAATTTGTAGCTGAACCGCCACAGTCTGAGACTGATTCCGCACCCATATTTATAAGTTTTTCTATAATTGGAGCTTGTTCTTCTGCAGATGCGAGGGTCATTGAATCTGCCTCAAGCCCAACGCTAGATAAAAATTCATGACTAACCTTATATTGAGTATCTACAAGAGCATTTCCAAGCGCGCTGATATCATATTTCATTTATTCATTTCTCCGGTTTTAACTATTTTGTTTATAACTTCAAGAGTTTCATCAATTTCCGCATTTCCATGTTTGGCAGAAATAAATCCAGCTTCGTATTTAGAGGGTGCAAAGTATATTCCATTTTGTATACAAGCATTAATAAAAGATGAGAATATTTCATCATCCGTTTTAGATACTTCATCAATATTTTTTGGTAGCTCTTCAGAAAAAAAGAAACCAAACATACCTCCGATTTGATTTGTAGAAAAAGGAATTCCAGAAGAAATCATAATTTCGCTCATCCCTTTAAGCATAAGCTTTGCTTTTTCTTCTAACTCTTTATATGGATTTTGATTAATTAATAGATTTAGTAAAGTTGATCCAGCTGCCATTGCTAATGGATTTCCTGAGAGAGTTCCAGCCTGATATACAGGGCCTTCTGGTGCAAGATAATTCATAATTTCTTTTTTACCACCAAATGCCCCAACCGGGAGACCTCCACCAATTACTTTTCCTAAGGCGGTTAAATCAGGTTTTATGTTATAGATTTCTTGAGCACCACCAAGAGACACCCTAAAACCGCTCATAACTTCATCAAATATCAATAGAGAATCATTAGATTCTGTATAGGTTCTTATTGTCTGTAAAAATTTTTCTGTTCCTGGTATAAAGCCCATATTTCCAGCAATCGGCTCGACGATTACTGTAGCAAGATCATCTTTAACTGAATTAAAAATTTCTATAAAAGCTTCAGTATCATTATAGGGACAAGTGATGGTATGTTTTGCAAGATCTTTTGGGATTCCTGGTGAATCTGGTAAACCAAAGGTTGAAACACCAGACCCTGCTTTTATTAGAAGAGAATCAACATGACCATGATAGCAACCATCAAATTTAATTATCTTATTTTTGTTAGTGAACCCTCTAGCCAATCTAATAGCACTCATTGTTGCCTCGGTTCCAGAATTCACCATTCTTATTTTTTCTATACTCGGCACATTTTTAACAATGAGCGAGGCGACATCAGATTCAAGGCTTGTTGGTGCTCCATAGCTGGTCCCAAGCTCTGCTTGTTTCTTAATAGCATTGACAATATCAGGATGCGAATGGCCCATAATCATAGGACCCCATGAGCCTATATAGTCTATGTATTTATTACCATCAGCATCAAATAGATATGCACCTTGTGCCTTTTCAAAAAAAATAGGATTTCCATTAATATTCTTAAAAGCACGTACAGGTGAATTAACACCTCCAGGCATTAAAGATTTGGCTTGATCAAAGAGGGCTATGGACTTTTCTATTGTATTCAAAATAATTTTTAGGTGTGTTTAGGTATATATGATATCAAGGATTATAGCTTTTTTATGCAACTATCTGCTTAGCAAAGCTGTCAACATCATCCCAATTGGTAAATTCATAAATACCACTTGTGTCTGTTGGACCTTTAGTAATCCACATAATCAATCTGATCATCTGTTTGTCGATGAAATTATATTTAGGATAGTCTATTTTGCCAGCAAAGACTGCTAAATAATCTGGCTTCCATAATGTATTTAATAAGAACTTTTGCATATATGGATTGGTTTGAGGAGTATTTTTTTCTGGTTTTCTAGCAACTACATTTACAGAAAAAAAAGCATTTTCTTTTCTTGTTATCTGATCAAGATTTAAATTTATAAATTCAAAGAGCTCTTTTTTATGCTTACCGTATCGAATACTTGCGCCAATTATTATTCTATCAAATTTGTCTAAATTTTCTTTTGATGCATCGTTAAGCGATACAAGTTTTGAAGAAACATTTTTATCTATCGAACTTTGTATTCTCAAACATATTTTTTTTGTTTGACCATCAGTTGATGAGTAAATTATTAGAGTTGGTTTCATTAAAATTAGGCGTTAAATTTTTTTAGTGTAAATATTTTATCTTTATATTCATAAAAATTGATACCTACTCCAAATTTTTTTAATATGTAGTATATTTGTGATATGAACAAGTCATTAATAATATTGAGTATATTTTGCTGTAACATCTTGCTTGCTCAATCATCTCCATATAATTGCATTGATATCAAGCAAAGCTCTGAAAGGCTTGCCTGTTATGATAGTTTCTTTGCAAAAAATAAGACCAACTTAAATAATAATCAATCAATAGTAAAAAAAGAAAAAGTAAAAATATTTACTTTTGTTACAAAGACCCCAGAACAAATAGGTAAAAAAATATTTTTTACAACTGAGAGTGGTGAAGAGTGGCAATCCAAGACACCCCTTTCAATCAATCAGGCTAACCAATTTAAGCAAGGGACTCCTGTCATGCTTGAGACTGCAAGTAAGAATATTTTTTGGATGGTAAATAGATCTAATAATCTTAGAATTGAAGTTATTAAAGTTAAGTAATATGCAAGAAAGTATTAATTCAATTAATCTTACAGACTCAGCTTCAGACAAGATATTGAGTGTCTTAAATAAAGATAAATCATCAAAATTTAGAGTTTATGTAACTGGGGGTGGATGTTCTGGCTTTCAATATGGTTTTAAGTTTGATGATGATCAGGCTTTTGATGATGATGTAATAGACTTTGGAAGTTTTCAAGTGCTTATAGACTCACTATCGTACCCATATTTATTTGGATCCACCCTTGATTTCGTTGAAGATTTGTCAGGCGCAAAATTTGTTATAAATAACCCTAATGCAAAAACCACCTGCGGATGTGGAGAATCTTTTACGGTTTAGATATTGTTATAGAGCCTAAAAGGCCTTTATTAAATTTCTTATTTCCTTGCTGGATCTTCATAGCTTTATTATTCATTCTTTTATAGCCCATCCAGGCAAAAGCCATAGACTCAATAGCTTGAAGGTCGTATCCCAAATCATTAGTAAGAATAACTTTATGATTTATTGCAGCAGCTATTCTGGTCAATAAATATTTATTTTTACCACCACCACCACAGATTATAAACTCATCATATTTATGTTTATTTTTGTTAACTGCCATAGAAATTGATAAAGCAGTAAACTCTGTTAATGTTGCTAATATATTTTCAGGAGAGTCTTTTAGAAATGTGCTGGATAAAATATTTAAGTTAAATAATTCTTTGCCAGTGCTTTTTGGAAATTTCTTCTTAAAAAATGTATTTGATAAAAGTTGATTTAGTTCTTTTATATTAATTTTTCCTTTTGAGGCAATCTTTCCGTCCCTGTCATAAGGCTTATTTAAATATTTTTGACAATATGCATCTATTAGAGCATTTCCGGGACCAACATCTGATCCCCAAATAGAATTTTTATTTTTTATATAAGAATAATTTGCAATCCCACCAAGGTTTAAGATAATTTTTGACTTTCCTCCGGTATAAAAAAGCGTATTATGAAATTCTGGAACAAGAGGCGCGCCTTCACCACCAAGGGCGATATGCATGTTTCTAAAATCACTAATAGTCGTTAGGCCTGTTAAAGTTGCAACAATATTCGGATCGCCAATTTGCATAGAAAATGGGTTACTATTTGCTGTCTCATGTCGAATGGTTTGACCAGAGATGGCAACAGAGTTAATTCTACTTCTTTTTAATTTTGCTTTTTTAATTGCATTATTTATGGCTATGCCAAATAAATTACCAATTTTTTTATCTAATTGACCCAGCTCTGATAATGATATTGATTGTGATTCAATTATGTTTTTTATTCTCAACCTAATTGAAATTGGAAGTTTCTTTGAATAAAAAGATTTTAGAGTAATATTTTCTTCAGCTTCAATTATAGAAACATCAATAGCGTCATGACTCGTGCCTGACATTGCGCCTATGTATATATTTTTACTGCTGCTCATTTGGATATAAAGACTCAAGTTTCGATAACATAGTTTTATTATTCTCCACAAGTGTATCAAAATCAGACTTTAAATTTTTATTTATCGGTTCTGCTGACGGTAACTCAAGTTTTACTGGATCAATGTGCTTATCACCTATTTTAAATTCATAATGCAAATGCGGGCCTGTCGCTAGTCCTGTACTGCCGACATAGCCAATAGTCTCGCCTTGAAAAACTTTTTTTCCCTTTTTAATATCTTTATGGAATCCATCAAGATGACAATATCTTGTTGAATAATCATTTGTATGCTGAATAACAATTTCTTTACCACAGCCATTTTTTCTTCCCACAAATTTTATGGTTCCATTTCCGGTTGTTCTTACAGGTGAACCTCTTTTGGCAGCATAATCTGTACCATTATGAGCCCTAATTGTATGAAGAACAGGGTGCATTCTATTAGGATTAAAATGAGAGCTAATATATGCAAAGTCTAGAGGAGCTCGCAGAAAAGCCTTTTGTAAATTATTGCCTGCATCATCAAAAAATTCTTTATTGTTGATATCTGTATAAAATCTGTTGGCCTTATATACTTTTCCGCTGTTTACAAATTTTGCCACAACTATGTCACCATTTTTAATTTTTTCTCCCTCTGAAAATGGCGTCTCATATATTAGAAAAAAAGTATCACCTTCTCTTATATCAAATACAAAATCTACATCCCATCCAAATATATATGCAAAATCCATTATTACGCTATCAGGTATTTCAGCATCAAGGGCGGCTTCATAAAAAGAGGTTTTAATAACACCGCTTTTATATGATTGAATTAATTCAACTTCTTTATTTATCTCTTGTATGGATATGCCACTACTTAAATCAATCAATAGTGAGTTGACGCGATCTTTACTAATCTCGATAGTGGTTATTTTTTCACCAAGAAATGTAAACCTCATTTTATCTCCAGGCATTATTTTAGATAGAAGTTTTTTTTCATCTAATCTAAAAATTCTATACGCAGTATTTAAAGGGACTTTAAATTCTTCAAAAATGATTGATAAATTTTCTCCATCTTTAACCTCATGAATTTGATAACTTAAAATTTCAGAGGTTGGATTTTTGTAGCTTTCACTTGCTTCAATTACTTCTTCTGGAAGCGACTCATATGTTGAAAAGTCCTCATACAATAATAAGATAAAGAAAATTGAGATTAAAAAAGTAAATAGAATTGCCTTTGTAGGTACTTTTTTAAAACCAATCATTAGTCTTCTTGAATATTAAGCAGCTCTGCGTTACCCCCAAAGGCAACTGAATTCTTTGACACAACCTTTTCATCCAAGAACTGCATTAAATAATTTGGCCCTCCAGCCTTATAGCCACTTCCAGACAAACCACGACCACCAAAAGGTTGAGATCCAACAACTGCACCAACAATATCTCTGTTTATATATACATTACCAATATTGCAATTTTGGCTAAATAAATCTGCCCTAGACTCGATTCTTGTATGAATACCCATAGTAAGACCATAGCCAGTCATATTTATTTCTTTAATTAAGTTATCAATTTCTGATGATTTAAATTTTAATACATGAAGTACTGGTCCAAACTGTTCTTCATCTAAATCGCTTAATGTATTTATCTCGATTATGGTCGGTGAAATATATTGGTCAATTATTTTTGTATTAGATTGATAGACGTGAAAGCCAGCTTTAGCACTGTCTTTTATGTATGCATCAAGTTTATTTTTTGCAGTATTATTAATTATGGGGCCAATATCAGTATCCAATTCTTCAGGATTACCAATTTTTAGCTCCCTCATATTGCCTTTGATCATTTTTAATAAATCATCATAAATATCGTCTTGAATGCACAAGACTCTTAGGGCTGAACACCTTTGACCCGCGCTATCAAATGCTGAGCGGACAATATCATCTGTAGCTTGCTCAAGAAGGGCACTTGAATCAACAATCATTGCATTAATGCCTCCTGTTTCCGCAATAAGAGGTAAGATTTCTTTATGATTTTCACTTAGATTGTTTTGAATTTTTTTTGCTGTTGGAAGAGACCCTGTGAAGGCAACACCATTAATATTTTTTAATTTTGATAAGACGTCTCCATAAAGCCCATCACCTAAAACCAATTCCAATGCATCAATTGGCACACCATTTTTATGGAAAGTTGAGGCTACAATATAGCCTAATATTGAAGTATGTTCAGATGGCTTCACCGTAACCCTATTACCAGTTATCAAGGCAGCACTAATTTGACCAATAAGGATTGCAACAGGAAAGTTCCAAGGACTAATACAAATAAAGTGGCCTTTTGCTGCGTATGAAAGAATATTTTCTTCTCCAGTGGGCCCTTCGAGTTTTCCATCTTTTTCTTCGACACCAATCATTTGATTTGAGTAATATCTTAAAAAATCTACAGCTTCTCTAATTTCATCGATAGCATTCTGTAAAGTTTTGCCAGCTTCGTTCATCAGATAATAGATTAACTGGTAAGGATTTGATTCTAGGTCATCAGATATAGCTATTAATATTTTGGCTCTCTCGTTAACACCAAGCTTAGCCCAATTAAAATTATTGTTAGCCTTAAGTGATTTTGCAAGGCGGCCAGGGTCATCAAATGTTACTGTTCCAATTTTATTACTACTTGCCAGTGAAAAAACTTCGTGTTTCTTAGCTCCCTCTTCATTTCTGTTGTTATAAATAGAAACAGCATCAATAGATTTATTTTTGTATTTACTTATTTGTGTTCTTATAGTTTCTAGATTATCCATCTCAGATATATCTATACCTCTTGAGTTATTTCTATTGCTGAATATATTACATGGAAGGGGGATATCTTTCCTTTCATTTTCAATTTTTTTGTGAGGTCCAGATGCCAACCATGCAGCATCAGTCTCCGGATCGAGAAGTCTATTGATAAAAGAGCTATTAGCTCCATTTTCAAGAAGTCTTCTTACAAGATAAGGCAGTAAATCCTTATACTTTCCAATTGGAGCATATATAGATGTGGGTTGTTTATTGTCTAAAACTTTTTCTGCACATTTATATAGAAGCTCTCCCATACCAAAAAGTCTTTGAAACTCATAATTTTTATTTTTACCTAAGTAATTTATTGCTGATAATGTATGAGCATTGTGAGTAGCAAATTTTGGATAAATTGAATCAATCTCAAAAATTTTTTTAGCACAGGCTAAATAAGACAAATCTGTGATGGATTTTTTTGTAAAAACTGGATAGTCCTGATATCCAGATACTTGGGCATGTTTGATTTCATAATCCCAATATGCCCCTTTAACAAGCCTTAAATGCATTGGAGCTCTGTTATTAATTAAATCCTTTACCCATTCAATAGTATTCAATGATCTCTTGCCATACGCCTGCAACGCAATTCCAAAGCCCGGCCAGTCTTTTATTTTATTTGACTCTGCCATAATTTTAATTATTTCAAGGCTTATACCTAGCCTATCTTGCTCTTCTGCATCTATAGTTATTTCAACACCCTTAGATATACCAAGCTCGGTTAGAGCAATAAGCTTGGGCACAAGATTTAATTTAATATCATAATATTTTCTCATCTCATAGCTTGGACATAGGGCAGAAATTTTTATAGAAACACCATTATTCTTATTTTTTATAAGATTAATTTTCCCTACTTCTATGATGGCATTCTCATATGACTCATAGTAAATATTTGCTTGCTCTTGATTTCTTGCTGCCTCTCCTAACATGTCAAAGGAATAGATTGATTCTTCAATGCCAGGTATCTTGTTTACATCTTTAAAGTCTCGCCCCATAACAAATTCTTGACTAAGAATATGCATAGCTGCAATGACAGCATTTCTAATTGGAAACTCTCCAGATTTTGAAACAATAGACCTTAAAAATTTATTAGGATTCTGTGACCATTCAAGTGGAGTTTTAACAACCTTTCCTGCAAGCAAAAGCCCCCACGTTGAGGCGTTCACAAATAAACTATCAGCTTTATTAAGATGTTCAATCCATCTTCCCTCAGATAATCTTTCTGAGATTATTAAATCTCTTGTTTTACTGTCTGGGATTCTTAAAATTGATTCAGCGAGGCACATCAAAGCCACACCCTCCTGATTATCCAGGCCATACTCACTTAAAAATGCATCTAACTTGGTTCTCTCCTTTTTATTTTGCCTGCAGGCATTAATTATCTTTTCAGCATTTTTAGAAATTTCTGAATTATTCAAAAAATCAGTATCTTTTATTAGCTCAGGAAGTAATGTTGATTCAGAAATAAATTTACTATCAGACAAAGGCATAGTGATTATTTTAATCTTATAGCATTAAGTAGCAACTTACTCATTCTAATAATTGTTGAAAAATACTATCATAGGCATATGCAAGAAGATCTAGCTATTATAAAAAGAGGAACAGATGAGATACTGACCGAATCTGATTTAAAAAAGAAATTAAAATCAGGCAAGCAGCTCGTCGTGAAAGCAGGCTTTGATCCGACTGCTCCAGATCTTCATTTTGGCCACACAGTCCTACTTAATAAACTAAGACACTTTCAAGATTTAGGACACAAAGTAATTTTTCTTATCGGCGATTTTACTGGCCAAATAGGCGATCCCTCTGGAAAAAATAAAACTAGACCAACTCTTGATGAAAAAGAACTAAAAGAAAATGCTAAAA
>Ga0181555_1004087_pt1 | contig 11352 bp, 12 predicted proteins | sample 011ome_15_FD_145601 | JGI IMG/M metagenome (GOLD analysis project Ga0181555, IMG submission 145601) | Coastal salt marsh microbial communities from the Groves Creek Marsh, Skidaway Island, Georgia - 011504AT metaG (spades assembly) | ecosystem: Environmental > Aquatic > Marine > Intertidal zone...
AACCTTAGGCTTAGCAGCCTTTTCACTTACTTTGACATTAACCTGAACCTTAGCTTTTTGGTACACCTGGTCATGAATCACTTTCATGATTTCAACTTCAGTTTTCTTTTTAGCTTGAAGACTTGGATTATCAATTGTTACATCCACCACTACTTCATCATTAAATATCACCACATTGGTAACCGATTCACTTTCGATAAGATTCATTCCAGCACCGGGTGCTGATATCGTTTCAAGAGCCTTGAGAATGTCTTTTTTATTAAGGGTCATTTTATGGATGTTTAATTCAAATAATTAAGGGTATAAAGATACTGCAACAAGATCAATTTAAGAAGTTATAACTCTAAATTCGGATCCCAAAAATAGGTTTCAAAATCTTGAACTTGATGCTCTTTTATAACGACCCCTTCATGCTCTAGTAATTGTTGCATTAGATCAGTCCCTTCAAAGTGATGTTTACCACTTAATAACCCTAATCGATTAACTACTCGATGTGCTGGGACTTCTTCCATGCCATGAGAAGCATTCATCGCCCAACCCACGATTCGAGCAGAGGACTTACTCCCTAAATACTGAGCAATAGCCCCATAGGAAGTAACTCTCCCATATGGAATCTTCCTACAAACCTCATATACACGTTGAAAGAAACCTTCATTGTCCTTTGTCATAAGCTAAGATCGATAGTAAAGTCTTATTAACGTGATGATAACTAAAATGATCATCAACGCAGACAGCATATAATTGAGTCGTTTACTAAAACGATTTTTTTCGATTTTAAAATTTTTAAAATAGCGGACATAAAATAACAATACCGCTGCACTACCTATGGAAGCCCCTAGAATGAATACTGCTGTATCTATTGGATTAAATACTATCCAACCCGAAGAGCGCCACATAGCGTTAATGCCTGAATAATATGGAATTGCCAACATATTAAGACTTGCAAGAATCAGTCCTTTTAAAAAATCATTACGCTTTTTACTTGAAGCAATTTTCTGTCGTTCATCCGTTACTTTTTTAGCGGATGCAAAAAAATAAAGACTAAGTAGTAAGAAAATAGCGATTGCTATTTTCATAAGTAAGTCGATCACTTCCGGGTGATGATACAAGTATTTAGAGATCTGAACACCAATTAAAGCTTGAATAAGGATAATTATACTCACCCCAAGAGTAAAGAGATAAGCATTTTTTTTTCCCTTACTCACTCTGATCTTTAAAGCGGTTAAATTGAGCATACCAGGGGGCATCGTACCTAAGAAAGCGGCCGAAAATGTGATAAAGAATAAGGTGAAATAATACTGCATCCTAAGGCTTAAATCTCATATAAGTGATTGGTTTTCCTTGCTCAAGATACTGCTTTTCGTAGAATGTTTGAATTTCAAGTACCTCTTTTGGGGCGCCTTCGTTCTTATACACGTTATGATTGGCGTATTCTACCTCTTTACCTAGACCATGACACAGTCCAAGAGTATAGCCATGCATAAACTCAGAATCAGTTTTTAAATGAACCACACCCTCTAATGAAAGGATCTTGCGATAGCGGGCTAAAAAGACGTCATTAGTCATGCGATGTTTGGTTCTTTTGTACTTGATTTGAGGATCTGGAAATGTGATCCATAGTTCACTGATTTCATGATCAGCAAACAGGTATTCAATCAATTCAATTTGAGTTCTTATAAAATATACATTGGTTAAGTTGTCATCTATAGCGGTCTTAGCCCCTCTCCAAAAACGAGCGCCCTTGATGTCAATACCTATATAATTTACATTGGGATTTCTTCTAGCTAGACCAATGGTATACTCTCCCTTACCACAACCTAATTCAAGAACGATTGGATTTTCATTACCAAATTTAGTATTCCAATTCCCTTTTAAATTTAGAAGGTTGTTGACTACCTGTTCTCTAGTAGGCTGAATGACATTTGAAAAGGTTTCGTTTTCTTTAAAGCGCTTTAATTTATTTTTACTCCCCATTGAGGTTATTATCATTTGATTTTTGCAAAGTAAATGAAAATTCTGAACCTATGTCCTTTGTACTCTCAACAAAAATCTTTTGATCGTGCGCTTCGATGATATGTTTTACGATGGAAAGTCCAAGACCCGAACCTCCTTGTTTGCGATTACCACTCTTGTCAACGCGATAAAATCGCTCAAAAAGCCTTGGAATATCTTCCTTGGGTATCCCCTCACCATTATCGGTCACCCTGATTAAAACCTTATGTTTACTTAATCGCTTGAGGCTTACTTCAACAGTTCCGTCAATAGACCCATATTTAATAGCATTATCCACCAAATTGGTGATCACTTGTCTTATTTTTTCTTGATCAGCATAAACTAATTGAGCTGAAGAATAATCCTTGTCAAAAGTCAGTGTTATTTTCTTTTTTGCAGCCCTGATCTCCATCATTTCAAATACTGCATTAACAATTACAATAATATCAAACGTTTGAAGTGTTAATTGAAGTTCTCCCATCTCTAATTTGGTGATTAAATCCAAATCCTTGATGATATAAGTAAGTCGATCCGCAGCTTTTGAAGCTCGTTCAAGATATTTTATCCTGAGTTTTTTATTATCAGCAGCTCCTTCTAAAAGCGTGTCGATATAGCCTTGAATTGTAAATAGAGGTGTTTTTAATTCATGAGAAACATTTCCGATAAATTCCCTTCTAAAATCATCTCTTCCTTTAAGGCTTTCTAATTCAATCTTTTTGTTGATCGCAAAATTTTCAAGATCCTCAGTGAGCGATTTCACATTGGTCGTAACGGTTTCTCTTTGAACTGGAGTGGACTCCAATAAAGTCAGAGTATCTCTTAAATGCTTTATTTTGCTGTAAATGACTCGTTCAATTCTAAATTGAATAATCACAAACGAAATCAAAAAACTACAGAGGAAATACACAAGTGTAAATCCGATATCAAAACTTCCCGCATTGATTAAAAACAATGAAGTGACAAGGGTCATAAGAATAGAAATCGCCAAGGAGGTCAGCAACGCAAACTTATAGGATTTCTTTTCTTTCATTTTCATTTTTCAACAAACTTATACCCTACTCCTTTTACAGTTTTAAAGCGATCATCACCAATTTTTTCACGAAGTTTTCTGATATGCACATCGATAGTTCTACCTCCAACGACTACATCACTCCCCCAAACGTGATCTAAAATTGTTTCTCTTGTAAAAACCTTATTGGGTTTTGATGCTAAAAGCGCTAGAAGCTCAAATTCTTTTCTTGGAAGGTTAAGTACTTCTCCTTTGACTTTAACTTGATATTGTTCTCTATCAATTTCAATACCTGTCAATGAAAGCGTTTCTTGAGAACTAGGCGCTACAATTTGAGCCGTGTTAAATCTTCTAAGTAGTGACTTAACCTTACCAACAAGCACTTTTGGCTTAATCGGTTTAGTGATATAATCATCTGCCCCAGCTTCAAAACCTGCCATTTGAGAATAATCCTCACCTCTAGCCGTAAAAAAAGCAATAATGGTTTGATGGAGTTCCTTGATCGTTCTCATTTTCTCACAGGTTTCTATCCCATCCATCCCAGGCATCATCACATCTAAAATGATTAGCTCTGGTCGATGCTTTTTAGCCAGTGAAATTCCATCAGTTCCATTAGATGCAGTAAAGACCTTATAGCCCGCTTCTTCCAAATTATAAGAAACAATCTCTAAGATATCAGATTCATCATCTACGATTAATATATTCATCTATTAAAAGTTATCATTTTATGGTATTCAAAAATAGTGATTAATAAGCACATAGGGACTTTAGCACACCTACTTAAACCAAAATTAACCTAAAGATAACATCAAAAAAAAGCCCCTATATTAATTAGGAGCTTTAACTTTTGTTGATCAAATCTTATCGTTGAACGATTGATTCTTTCTTATCCCAACGAACATGATTGACAATCTTATTATCGATATAATCGACCTCATTTAACTGTCCATCTTCCCAAATAAACCATTTTCCAGTTTTCTTTCCATCGAGATAATAGCCTTGAGCTACCTTATCGCCTTGCTGATTATACATCATCCACAATCCACTCAGCTTACCTTCTTTAAACAACCCCTTTTGAGCGATTTCACCATTGGGATGATAATAAGTGGCCTTAACAGCATTACCTTTTTTTTCATATTTTGGATTGATCTCTTGCCCTACTACTCCAAAACTTAAAGCAGGAGTAGAACCAGGCACCTATCGTTTAAAAGTTAGATTCTTAGGGTATCAAGATTTAAACACTGAAGAAGTTTATCTTGAAGCTCATAAAACCAAAAATCTAAGCTATTCTTTAAAAGCTAAAAACATATCCTTATAAATCGAAATAGCTATTCTCATATTAAACCTCCATTAGGAGGTTTTTTTTATGTCAAAATTTTAGAATCCATAACCTAAGCATAACTTTAAAATAGAGGTTTATTAAAGATTTACTAACCTTTCAAAAATAGTGGCTTACGTTATAAGCAAAAAATTAACGATTCTAAATGAAAAAAATTCAATTAGCATTCTTATTCCTTGTTTCAACTTTAATCTATGCACAAGAAACAGGAACTATCCAAGGAAAAATTACAGATAAAGAATTAGGTGATGAACCTTTAGTATTCGCAAACGTATTAATCAAAGGAACAAATTTGGGTACCACTTCTGATTTTGATGGTTTATATGAATTTAACAACTTAGAATCAGGATGCAACTTGGATCAAGCAATAAGTAGTGCTCATAGAAAAAAATTAATTCAAGCCCCATTTTGGGGCTTTTTTACTTATAAATTTACTGTTTTATCCTTTTATTTTTTATATTTATAGGAACTAAACTTTGTATAACAACTCACTCACTCATCTACCGATGAAAAAATGGTATCTCTTATTATTTTTTTTCATTGGAGCCTTTGGCATCTCGTTGGCTCAAGATACTAGTGATGTGCCCGGTCTAAAAGTATATCCCAATCCTGTAACTCAAGGAGTTGTTTATATCTCAACTGATGCGAATCAACCAAAAGATATTATCATATATGATGTATTTGGAACCGTTAAACTGAATACAAGTATTGATCAAGATGCACTTTACCTTCAAAATATTGGAGCTGGCATCTATGTAATACGCATTACAGAAAACAATCATACAGCTACCCGAAAACTTATTGTTAAATAGCCATTCTAAAATTGTAATTTTACAGCTTTAGAACATGAGTGATCCATTTAACATAGCTACCGATAACGAATTTGAAACCTATGCGCTTGAATTGTTTCAAGTACAGTATCTTCGTAATCCGGTGTATCGACAGTTTTGTGAGCTATTAACCATCGATCCTAAGACTGTTTTAAAAACAGAAGATATCCCCTACCTTCCTATAGAATTCTTTAAATCAAAAGAAGTCTACTGTGGGACTCCCCCTAAGTTTTACTTTAGTTCCAGTGGCACTACCACTTCTATAAACTCAAAACATTTTATCAAAGACTTAGATCACTACACCAAGAGTTTTAGAACCGCATTTAATCAATTTTACGGGCCAGTAGAAGAGTATTGTATCCTAGCCCTTCTTCCCTCCTATTTAGAACGTGAAGGATCATCACTCATCTATATGGCAGAAGAACTCATAAAAGAGAGTAAGCATCTAAACTCTGGATTTTACCTCAATGAATTTGAGCTGCTTGCTCAAACTTTAAAGGAGCTTTCATCAACAGCTACCAAGACACTATTAATCGGTGTCTCTTTTGCACTCCTAGATTTTGTTGAGCGTTACCAATTCAACCTCAACAACGTCATTATTATGGAAACGGGTGGTATGAAGGGAAGAAGAAAAGAACTCATTAGACCGGAACTACATCAACGACTTAAAGATGGTTTTGGAGTTCATACCATTCACTCGGAATACGGAATGACTGAATTATTATCTCAGGCCTATTCAAAAGGTAATGGGCTATTTAAAACCCCTTCTTGGATGAGGGTTTCAATTAGGGATACTAGGGATCCCCTTTCGCTTATAGGAACACAAAAAACCGGAGGAATCAATATAATAGATCTGGCTAATAAAGAGAGTTGTGCGTTTATCGCCACTGAAGATTTAGGTAAAACCCACACTGATGGTTCATTTGAAGTTTTAGGGCGATTTGACAAGTCTGCGATTAGAGGATGTAACCTCATGGTCATGGATCCTCTTTAGAGCTAGGAACTTTTAACATCTCCTTACTGTTTGTTTAAAATCATCCTTATATTTGCTTCCAAATAAGAAATCTAGTGAAAAACTTTGTAGAAGAATTAACTTGGAGAGGCATGATCCATGATGTGATGCCTGAAACTGAAGAACATTTACTCCGTGGAATGCAATCAGCCTATGTTGGAATAGATCCTACCGCTGACTCCTTACATATTGGTCATCTTGTTGGAGTAATGATGCTCAAACACTTTCAATTATCAGGCCACAAACCCTTTGCACTGATTGGTGGAGCTACTGGAATGATTGGTGACCCCTCTGGAAAATCGCAAGAACGTAATTTGTTAGATGAAGCGACACTTCGTCACAATGAAAATGCATTAAAAGAGCAATTATCACGTTTCTTAGACTTTGATTCCAACCATGACAATGCTGCGGTACTAGTCAATAATTACGATTGGATGAAAGACTTTAGTTTTCTAGCCTTTATCAGAGATGTGGGTAAACACATCACGGTGAACTATATGATGGCTAAGGATTCTGTCAAAAAACGTTTATCGTCTGAAGCTAAAGAAGGAATGTCGTTTACGGAATTCACCTATCAATTAGTTCAAGGGTATGATTTCTTACACCTATTTAAAGAGCACAACTGTACCCTTCAAATGGGTGGATCAGATCAGTGGGGAAATATTACCACTGGAACTGAACTGATTAGAAGAATTGGAGGCGGTAAAGGATATGCCCTTACCTGTCCCTTAATTACCAAAGCAGATGGAACCAAGTTTGGTAAAACAGAAGGTGGAAATATTTGGTTGGACGAAAATAGAACCTCTCCCTATGCCTTTTATCAGTATTGGTTAAACACCTCTGATGAAGATGCTGAAAAATACATCAAAATATTCACCCTACTGACTAAGGAAGAAATAGTACGTTTGATTGAAACTCACAGGGAAGCTCCACATCAAAGAGCGCTTCAACGCAGACTCGCTGAAGAGGTTACTGTTATGGTACACTCAAAAGAGGCACTAGATAATGCCATTAAAGCCAGTGAAATTCTTTTTGGAAGATCAACAGCTGAGGATGTAAAAAGACTAGACACTAAAACCTTTTTAGAAATCTTTGATGGGGTACCTCAGACAACGTTAGCTAAAAGTGAATTAGAGGAAGGATTAGACATGATTGGAGCCTTAGCTGCAAAAACTTCCTTTTTAGGCTCCAACGGAGAAGCTAGAAGAGAACTTAAACAGAATGCCATATCACTTAATAAAGAAAAAGTTGGGGAATCCTATACGATTACAACTAAAGATCTAATAGACAATTCCTATATACTCCTTCAACGAGGAAAAAAGAACTACTTTATTATTCGATTTGAATAAGCAATAAACTTAGATCAGTTGTATAATGAGTAAAGCCGGGTAATTTCTTACCCGGCTTTACTTTTAGATCTTGTTTATCTACTTCTTAACTCTTAGCTGATGAACAATACTCTTCACTAACATTCATTATAGACTTCACCAAATCTTTTGTCTCTAATAAAAGGTTGAAGTATAAGGTTGTGTTTTTAGGCGAAGACTCCTCTGTTCTAGTTCTAGATATTTGATCATCGATCTTACTAGAAATCAGTTCAAGTGCATCTTTTCTACCTTGAACAACTTCTTCTAAGTGAGAGAAATTCTTTTGAACAAAAATACCCTCAATCTTAGTCATTAAGTCTGCGATAAACTCCTGAATCTCTTGAAGATCTTTAATCTGATTATACCTTAATGGCTTGTGATTATTATCTACATGCTTAAAGCTCTTTTTAGCAATATACTCTAAAGATTGAGCAACATCAGTCAAATAAGCCAAAACAGTAATATAAAAATTACTACCTCTTACACTGGTTTCATCAAGGTTTTTGATAAAATAAAAAAGGTGGTTTCTGAGTTCTTCTACCTCTGATTCTAACTTAGCGATTTGCTTTTTGCTTTTCTTAAGCTTTTTCGCATCTTGTTTTGCTAATCCAGAGATCACGTTTGAATAGATTTTTGAAGCTCTACTCATTACATCAGCGATATTATCTGAAGATTCACTAATAATGCCTTGTACTGTTTTACTTTCAGATTTTTTTAATCCTGCAGGCACTAATTTTTCCGCAGCTTTCTTTTTATAGGAAAGATAATTACGCACTAACAACGCAGCAGCCACCAATAAAAGTACCGCTACAGCAGCACCTTTACCTAAATAAATTAGATAGGTAATCGTACCAGCAAAAATAAAAGCTGAAATCGCTGTAAAAAACCATCCTCCAATCACATTAACTACTCCTGCTACTCTATATACTGCCGACTCTCTACCCCAAGCTTTATCAGCAAGTGAAGTACCCATGGCTACCATAAATGTTACATAGGTTGTAGAAAGTGGTAATTTCATTGAAGTTGCTATAGATATTAATATTCCAGCAATTGTTAAATTAATTGACGCGCGAATTAAATCAAATGCAGGCAAATCTTTAGCCTTGTCAGCAGAGATGTGATTTATTGGTTGCTCAAAACTCTTTGTGATTTTATCTTGAACAGCTTTTGGTAACGCAGCTCCTAATACATCAGCTAATTTAGAGGATCCTTTTACTAAAGCTTTGGATAATGTATTGGGTTCAAACTTCTCATTTCCATCCCCTTGTCTTGAAAGACCAATTTCAGTTTCAGTAACATTCTTAGCCTTTTTAGAGAACCATAGCGTAACTACCATAATACCTCCTGAAATGACAAGTAATAATGGTTCAGCAGGTACTTTTTTAGCAAGAACTTCCATAGAAAAATCAGTAGCAGCAACACCTGACACTGACCAGGCTTCAAATGAATGATAAGCTGCCATCGGAACTCCAATAAAGTTAACTAAGTCATTTCCTGAGAATGCTAATGCTAATCCGAAGGTTCCCATAGCAATCACCAGCGTTAAAACATTTTTCTTGAGCACTTTATCAATAAACAAAGAAATCAAGGTCCAAAAGGCAAACATTAATCCAATAACCAACATCCCATTTTCAGCTAAGAACCCTTTGATATCATTATAATAAGGGGTTCCTTTCAATCCTTTAAAAAAGATAAAATAACCTATACCGGTTAAACAAATTCCAGCAAATACGAATCCGAAGTTTTTAATTTTCTTTTCATATTGAAATGAAAAAACCAAACGGGATAACCATTGAACTAACGCTCCAATGGTAAATGCTATAACAACAGATAAAAGTATTCCAGAGATAATCTGTACCGCCTTTTGAGTATTGATATAAGTACCTAGATCAGCTAAGGTCTGTGTTTCATCTGCTCCGATTTTAATCAATGACATCGCAACGGCTGCCCCAAGCAGGTTAAATACAATAGAGACGGTAGTTGATGTTGGCATTCCCAAGGTATTAAAGAAGTCTAACAATAAAATATCTCCGATCATCACCGCCATAAAGATGTACATGATTTCATCGAAATAAAACTCACCAGGCATAAATATACCTTTACGAGCAACTTCCATCATACCACTTGAAAACACTGCTCCGATAAAAATACCGATACTAGCAATGATTAAGATCTTTTTAAAAGAAATGGCCTTAGAACCAATCGCAGAATTTAAAAAGTTTACTGCATCATTACTCACACCCACTACAAGGTCAACTACAGCGAGTACCGCAAGTGCAAAAATCATTAAGAAATAAATATTATCCATAACTGTTATTTAATTGCTGCTAAAGTATAGGAATCAAAACATTCCAATTTTAACATAAGGTTAATTTCTTTTAAAAATGTAATTCAAGACCTGATCTAAATTCAATAGCATCATTCGAACCACCTACTAAGGTTTTAACGATATCAGCTTGAACTTTTAAATTGTGCCCAACAATATACTTAGAAATTCCAAAAGTATACTGCTTTAAGTTTTCTTTAGCGGTATGGGCTGCATAATCAATAGTCGTAAGACGTCCAACAAGCTCTATATTAGATTTGAACAAATACCCCATCTGAGCATTAAAAGCAGTTCCATCTAAGACGATATCACCAGTTTCCGATCCATCAACATTTACAGCAACAGGAGCATCTGATACTCTATGAGCATATTCTATCATAGAAGAGAACCCATTGTATTTAAACATCATATCCACAAAAGTAGTGGTAATATCAGTTTGATAAAGCGCACCATTTGATAGCGTCATATAAGATCCTAAACCAGATCTAGTTTTAACAGCATTATTGTTTTGATTATAGGTATATCCCAACATTAGTTTTGGTGATTCTTCACGTACTAAATCAGCTTGAAAATAATCTCCTTTTTTAACAAACTCTCCAAAAGGCAATACTTCAAATCGTGCCGTATATTGCAAACCTCCTTCATTACCTGTAACTACATTTCTACCTTCTCCTTGAGATAGAGCAAACTTTTCTTTGGTGATAAAGTTTTCTGACCAGGATGATTTATGTCTTAATTGCAGCCCTAAATCACGGTCGATATTAAATTTTGAATTCAATTGAGAACGATCGATTAATTGGAGGCTAGAAGATGAAACAACGCGTTCAACATTACCTGGCAGCTTGGTTTGCCCTGCCCATAATTCCCAATTCTTAGCAAATGACCACATAATCACCGCATCTAATATTTGATTGGGAGCATTTTTATTATAGGCATTAGCACCAGATAAATCATTATTGGACAACCCTAATTCTATTTTATATTTCAAGTTTTTAGAATAGGCAAATCCACTAAATTTCAATCGAGCTCTTCTCACTAAAAAAGTGTGCTCTGCACCGTTGTAACCAGAACCATTTGCATCCCAAGAAGAATATTGTCTCAATTGAAAACGAGGAGCAAATTTTACACTAAATGATTGGTCTTTTGCGGTATAGTTTAATAATCCCTTCCCGAAAGAAGTTTCATCTACACCTTGTTGTGCATTAACACTAAATGTGATAGCAATAAGTGCTATCAAAAAATAATTTTTCATGATTTCGAATCTGTTTTTGTTGCTGCAAAAGTCCGAAACCAATGTTAACTTAATGTTAAGCCTATATTATTTTGAGGTAAAAAAAAGGGGCAAATTAATGCCCCTAACACTAAAAAAAACGATTCGATTTTTAGTGGTCATTTTGACCTTACAAAAATGAACACTAAAGACTATCAAATGGTAAAATCAATATTATAAAATTGTTAAGTCTAATTTAAGTAACTT
>Ga0181555_1004123_pt1 | contig 11288 bp, 12 predicted proteins | sample 011ome_15_FD_145601 | JGI IMG/M metagenome (GOLD analysis project Ga0181555, IMG submission 145601) | Coastal salt marsh microbial communities from the Groves Creek Marsh, Skidaway Island, Georgia - 011504AT metaG (spades assembly) | ecosystem: Environmental > Aquatic > Marine > Intertidal zone...
AGTGCTACAATTGACAATAATGATCGAATCATTTCAAAATAAGGAGCCCATTTATGTAAATCTAAAAGTGATGTGAATCCGAACACAGCAACAAAAATTAATATTCCAAATAAAAATTTTAAATCGTCACCTATTAATGAAAAATTACTTAGGAAAAAATAGACAAAATAATTTATTGAAACAAAATGAAAAACAGCTACAAATTTTAAAAACAAGGAGTAATTAGGACTGTATTTAGATCTTGTGTGTGGGTCTTTAATTACATTTCTTGGAAATTTATCAATCACATCTTTTGGTCTCCACCCAGTTGGCATAAACCATATTCGAAACTTGTCTTTAAAGTTTGTAGTATTGTATGCATCTTCTATGACATTAAAAGCATGTTGAAAATTTATTAGCAAAGGATTCCATGTGTTTACTGGCTTTAACACACCATATACTGGAGGTTCGTTATCTAATTCTTCTTGAAACGTACCAAAAGCTCTATCCCAAATACAAAAAATTGCAGAAAGATTTTTATCTATATAAACTGGATTAATTGCATGATGAACACGATGCTGAGAGGGAGTAACGATTATATATTCCAAAAACCCAAGCTTTCCTATATGCTGAGTATGATACCAAAATTGAGCAAATAAATGCAAGGGAGCTAAAAAAGCAATAATTTCAGGTGGAACTCCAAAAAAGGCTGCAGGAATTAAAAATAAAGCACCAAATCCAATCCACGCTGAAATACTTTGTCTTAGGGCACATGCTAAATTAAATTCTTCACTGCTGTGATGTATTACATGTCTATTCCAAAAAATATTGACTTTATGATTTAATCTATGATTCCAATAACTGGCAAAGTCAATACAGATAAAAGCTACAACATATAAAAGCACACTAGATTCTAGGTCAAAAAATGCAATTGAATCTAATATATACGGATAAGAGAGAATAACAACTACAAGCCCTAAGGAGTCTTTTAAAATGTTAGTTATTCCAGAACTTAAACTAGAAAGGGTATCCATAAAGGAATAAGTTTGTTTATTAGTAAAGTGACCATATAGCATTTCAAAAGTCATCATTACCATAAAACCTGGTATAACCCAAAGTAAAATTGAAGCATATGTTTCCATAATTTTTAAATAAATAAAAACAATTGATATCTTTAAATTTAAACATATTTTTTTACATTTGCATTCGTCAAAAAAGGTCGCGTAGCTCAGCTGGATAGAGCATCTGCCTTCTAAGCAGACGGTCAGAGGTTCGAATCCTCTCGCGATCACCGAAAAACCTCACTTTAAGTAGTGAGGTTTTTTTATATTTAGTTAATGGAACTAGATTCAAAATTAGCACAATGTTTTCTTAATAAACTTAAAAATAGTAGTAGTCCTGAATGGGGAATTATGAGTTCCTCTCAAATGCTTTATCATTGTAATATCTTTGTTGATGTTTCTTTGGGAGAAAAAAAAATAAATTATTTTGTTAAAATTTTTAGCAGACTATTTTTTAGATATTTCTTTTTAAAATATCTAAACTCAATTGAATTTGATATTTATAAGTTTTCTAAAAATTCATCAACACTACCCATATTTAAATCATTTCCAGAATTTATTGATTTTGATTTTGAAAAAAACAAACTAATAGAAAATCTAAAAAAAATTGAACAAATCAATTCTAATAAAGTTTATCATCAAATGTATGGATGGATACCTACATTAACTTTAAAAAAATTAGTATCGTTTCATACATCGTATCACTTCAATCAGTTTAATTTGTTTTAAAAAATGTAAATTAAACTTTACATTTTATAAAAAATTTTTATATTTGTAATGTAAACTTTACAAAATAACATTATGAAAAGAAATTTTAAACAATCAAAAAAAGTATTAATGTGGACAATTATATGGCTAGTGAGCTTTGCAATTTTGGTAAATGGACCAAAGGAATTGTGGGAAGACACAACAATTAGTATTATTGCTGCAGTAGTAAATTTTGTTCTAATCATTGTAATGTTATTTGCAAATAAAAATCAGTTTGATGAGTTTGATGAATTTGAAAAAACTGTTCAATTAAATGCTATAGCTTTAAGTTTATTCTTAACTATTTTCATTGGACTGTTTTTTATAGGAGTTTATCACTCAGGTTTAATCAATTATGAACCTCAAGTTCATCATTTAGTAGTTTTTTCATCATTAACATATATATTTTCTACGATTATAAATTTTAAAAAATATCAATGAAAAATAGAGTTAAAGAGTTAAGAAAAAATCAAAAATTAACTCAAGAAGAACTTGCAGAGTTGATTGGAATTTCAAGACAAGCAATTAACGCAATTGAAAAAGAAAAATTTGACCCTAGTTTACCAACTGCGTTTAAAATGGCAAATCTATTTAAAACAACTATTGAGGATATTTTTACGTTTACCAAATAATTATGAAACAAGAAGGAAAAAGCAATTTTATATTATGGATTATTGTAGGTTTTACTTTAGTAATGTTATGGTACTGGTTAAATAACTGAATCCTTTAAAAATATTCCATATTTATTATTTTGATTTAAAGAATTATTTAAAGGATTTGGTTTTTTTAATCATTGATTCATAAAGTTAGAAATTAGTTTATGAAAATGATGAACACCTTGTTCTCTAGTTGGAGAAAATCTTCCAGCTTTATAAAAGGCTGATCTCAAACCGTTATGAACATTCTCAACAACAAATTCATCTTCCTCCTCTACTTTCTGTAGTTGATTTCCCGCCCCCCTATTTAATTTGGACTCATCATAAACATAAGATCTAAATGAAACTTTTGTCAACGATTGTGAAATTGGTTTAACAATATTTAATGATAATCCCCATGGGTAAAAATTAAACATCATATTAGGAAAAACCCAGTAATAGTAAGCTGCAACATTTTTTCCATAATCAGGATGATTTTCTGGAAAATTAAAAACATCTGAATCACTTTCACTGTAACCAATTTGTAAATTACAATGATCGTAAACCTCAGTTACATAATTATTGTAATCTAAGACTTCGTTTAAATCTTTGTGAACAAATGGAATATGAAAACCTTCTAAATAATTATCACAATACAATGCCCAATGTGCATTAACTGTAAAGTCTTTAGAAAGAGTTTTATCAGGTGTAAATTGATCAATTGGTAAAAAACCAATTCTTTCATTCATTTTATCGATTATTGACTGAAAATCAAAAGAAGGATTTAATCCTGCAAAAAGTAATTTCCCCCATTTAACTACAGGAAATTTATGTAGATGATCACATGATCTGGGGAAATTTTTTGTTTGATCAAATTCAGGCATGTACTCAAATTCACCTTTGTTGTTAAACCTTCTACCATGATACATACAGATAAGTTTTTTGGATTTACCAGGCTCAAAAACCAAAATATTTCCTCTATGAGTACAAACATTGGTCATGCAATGAATATTATTATCCTCATCTTTAGTAAGAACAATGGGTTCATTTAAATAATTCTCTAAAATAGTAAGAGGAAAAACAGAATTTTTATCTTTTATTAAATCATCGTTTCCAATATATTGCCATGATTTCAAAAAAATTTTTGATTTTAAATCTTCAAATATTTCTGAATTTTTATAAAAAAACGAAGTTAAAGTTTCAGCTTTTGAAATATCTGAATCAATTATAAATTTCTTTTTCATTATGAGTATTTCCTAATTACAAGTTAATTTAAAAAACAAACATTACAAATTTGATTAAGTTTGTTAAACTCAATAAATAAAGGAATGAAAAACAACATATCAGAAATATTAAATAAACTAGAAATAGAGACAAACCAGCAAGGATGTTCAAATGGTTCAGAGTGGTTTGGATCAGGTGATTCTATTTCCTCATATAGTCCAGTAGACGGATCAAAATTAGGAAACGTAAGCACTGGAAATAAAGAAGATTACGATAAATTAATTGATGATGCACAAAAAGCATTTGTATCATTTAGAAAAATACCTGCACCAAAACGAGGAGAACTTGTTAGACAATTAGGTAATAAAATTAGAGTTAATAAAGCAGAGCTTGGTGAGCTAGTTTCTCTTGAGATGGGAAAATCATTACAAGAAGGATTAGGAGAAGTTCAAGAAATGATTGATATCTGTGATTTTGCAGTTGGACTATCAAGACAATTGTATGGTCTAACAATGCACTCTGAAAGACCAAATCATAGGATGTACGAACAGTATCATCCACTTGGTATAATTGGCATTATTTCAGCATTCAATTTTCCAGTTGCTGTATGGAGCTGGAATGTTGCACTAGCTTGGGTATGTGGAAATGTATGTATATGGAAACCCTCAGAAAAAACACCATTATGTAGTATTGTATGTCAAAAGCTTATAGCTGATGTTTTAAAAGAAAATAATATAAGTAATGGAGTTTCTTGTTTAATTAATGGAGACAGTCAAGTAGGTAAATGGATGTCAGAAGACAAAAGAATAAATCTACTTTCAGCTACAGGATCAACTAGAATGGGGAAAGATGTAGCTCAAAAAGTTGGTGCAAGACTTGGGAAATCCTTACTTGAATTGGGAGGCAATAATGCAATAATTGTTACACCAAGTGTTGACATCAAACAAGCAGTAATTAATATTGTTTTTGGAGCTGTTGGAACTTGCGGACAAAGGTGTACAACTACTAGAAGAATCATTGTACATGAATCAATAATTTCCGAAATAAAAAATGAATTAGTAAAAGCATATAGTCAATTAAAAATTGGAAATCCTTTAGATGAAAATAATCATGTGGGACCTTTAATTGATTTAGATGCAGTTAACCAGTATAATAATGCCCTTCGTGAGGTTGAACAACAGGGAGGAAAACTAATTGTAAATGGTGGAGTTTATGAAGGATTAGGATATGAAAGTGGTTGTTATGTTAAACCTGCAATTGCAGAGATTAAAAACGAAGCTTTAATTGTTCAAACAGAAACATTCGCTCCAATATTATATTTAATTGAATATAGTGGTAAAGTTGAGAATGCTATAAAAATTATGAATGATGTAAAACAAGGACTATCCTCATCTATAATGACTAAAAATCTCAAAGAATCTGAAATATTTTTATCAGCATCTGGAAGCGATTGTGGAATTGCAAATGTAAATATTGGAACCTCAGGGGCTGAAATTGGGGGTGCATTTGGAGGTGAAAAAGAAACGGGAGGTGGTAGAGAAAGTGGATCTGATGCTTGGAAAGTATATATGAGAAGGCAAACCAATACCATTAATTATTCAAGTGAACTAGCCTTAGCTCAAGGAATAAATTTTGATCTATAAAAAAAGCTCCCAAAAGGAGCTTTTTTAAAATTTTTAAATGAGAATCATTCAGATAAAACAGCTAAAGGTTTATCTTTTTCTCCGAGCCACGATACAATAAATATAAGATCTTCAGAGCCCTTGTTTTCTGAAAGATTCCGAGCCACGATACAATAAATATAAGATCTTCAGAGCCCTTATTTTCTGAAAGATGCCATGTGTTTGCTACTCCTAAAAATGCTTTATCACCTGCTTTATATGTTTCAGATAAAACAATAGTTTTTTCATCTCCAGTAGCATCAAGAGCAGTTTCAGTATCGTAATTTACTGTTAATTCTCCTTGGACCACATATGCAACACCAGTGTAAGGATGGTAATGCCATGGTGATTTAAAACCTGGTTCCCAAACTTTAACTTGACTTGTGATTGAAGCTTCACCAGTTGGATATGAAAATACATTTCCAAGGGGATCTTTTGTTGCACTAGTCATAATATCTCCATTTTTAAAAAATGAAGAAAAATCTGATTCTAAATTTTCAGTTTTAACTTCAGTGTTACAACTGAAAAAAATTAACGAAACGATTAATAAAAGATATTTTTTCATAATAGATTATTTAATAAACTAAAGTTAATAAAAATTAATTTTCTGGGTCGTATTTACAACAAAGCGGTAAATTGTCATATGCTTCCTGATTTAAATCTACTAAATCAGTTGAATAGCCAGATGAAGCTATCGCATTATGTATTGTCATTAGCTCGACTAATTGATCATCATATACTAGATCAATTTGCTTTGATTGAACATTCCATTCAGCCTTGTGAACTCCATCTAGAGTAAGTGCAGATGTCTCAATAGTTTTTTTACACATTTTACAGTTTCCTTTAACTCCAAACGAAGTTTCAGTACCCATAAGTTCAACAATAACTTCTGCATTTGAGTTATTGGATTTTTTTGATGTATTTTCAATACTGTAATCGGCAATAAAATAGCCTATAAAAAGACCTCCAATAAGAGATAAGATTATATAAGTTGATTTTTTCATTATTTATTTTTAGTGAATAGAGATAGTTTCATATTTACAACATTCAGGAAGAGCATTATAGATTTTTTCTGGAGCTTTATACTTATCTGTAGTATGGCCCAACAAAGATATATGTCTGTGAATTTTGTCAAGATCAATTTTTTTTGAATTGTATATTAAAGAAATATTATTTGATAAAATATCCCAATCAGCATATTTGACTCCCTTTAGCTTAACAGTTCCTTTTTCAATTCTTTCTTCACACATCTCACAAACTCCTTTAACTTTAAATGAAGCTTTTTCTGAACTAGAACTAGTTTGTGAATAGCATAATGAAGAAAACAAGAGGGTAAAAATTATTATTTCTTTCATGTTATAAAGTTAACTTTTTAATCTTAAACCTATATAAAAAAGTGATCCATGAATTGGAGCATATACTAAGGAAGTATCAAAATCTGTTCCAAATGGATAACCACCTAAAACAGGTTTGTCTTGTTTATAATTTGACATGTTTTCACCTCCTACATATAATTCAAACTTTTTCGAAAAAACTTTAGTTATTTGACTATTTAAAAGAGAATAAGAACTTGAAAATCCTTTTACTAAACTTAAATTATGTTTGGGTATTCTTTGCTTACCAACCCAGTTATATGTTAAATCAAATTTCCATTTAGATCCATTACTCTTTGTGTTTGTTGAAGCTTCGATATTTGTAAAAAATCTATTTTTTGGAGTCAATGGATTCTGTAAAAATCCTGACTTATACTGCTTCATAACATCATAATTTTTATATGTAGATTTTAAATATAAATTATCACTGAACTCGTATTCAAGATCAACTTGTAAACTTTTTGCGTAACTCTTTCCATCAAGGTTATAAAAAGAAACTTTCCCTTGTGTTTCCCAATCAACTACGACTTGATTATCAAAATCCGTCACATAATAGTCAATAGTTACATCACCTTCCCTATTGTTAATATAAAATCCTTGTCTGAAACTTATTCCATAGTTAAATGCTTTTTCTGGTGCTAAACCATAGAAGTTTCCAATATTTTTTGGTAAAAATATTTCTCTTCCAGTGGTGAAGATATTTTGATTTTCAGAAATTACGTTAGATGCTTTTCTTCCAGTCCCGGCAGAAAGTCTTATTACAGATTTTTCAAATGGCTGATACCTAAAGTGAAGTCTTGGAGTAAAAAAATTTCCAAGATTGTTATGAAAATCATATCTAATTCCAGCTACTAAACTAATTTTATCTAAACTATCGTAACTATACTCAAAAAAAGTACCGAAAGAGTTATCGATCCTTTTAGAATTACTAATCATGTCAATTGAAACTCGATTGAAAAGTTCATCGTAATCATCGTATGAATAGTTTAATCCTAACTTAATTTTATTTAAAGTACTTCCAATTATTGAATTATAAATTATACTAGAATAAAAACTTTTATGATTGATCAAATAATTTCTTTTACCAAAAAAAGAATCTTGATCATGGTAGGAATAGGCCATTTGAAATCCTAGAGATTGATATGGTATCGAGGGATTAACATATCCAAACTTAAAGTTTGAATCAAATCTTTTTGTGTTAATTTCCCCTAACCAGGGTTCACGAACAAAAACTATATCTTTAGTGTTTTCTCCAAGTTCTTTTTTATCGCTCATAAACCTATATCCAAGAAATGCAACTGTTCCTTTTGATGGGTTGATATACTGCCATCTGTTGAATAAATTTACCGCCTCAGAAATGGGATGATCTAGAAAACCATCGTTATTATTATCAAGTATATGGTCATTTTTGTTTGCATGAATGTATATTCCGGTACTCAATTTATCATTTATTATCTTATTACTGTGTAAATTAATTTCATTACGACCCATATTATTTGAATAAATATTTATAAAAAATGGTGAGTCTGAAAATGGTTTATTTAATTCTACATTAATTTGACCTGAAATACTTTCAAATCCGTTAGTAACAGATCCAGTACCTTTTGTTATTTGCATAGATTCAACCCATGTTCCTGGGATAAACGATAATCCATATACTTGAGAAGCACCTCTAATCATTGGAATATTCTCTTCAGTAATAAGTAAATAAGGACTTTCGAGTCCAAGCATTTTTACCTGTTTTGTCCCTGTAATTGCATTTGAATAGTTTACATCAATAGATGGATTAGTTTCAAAACTTTCTGAAATATTACAACAAGCTGCTTTTAAAAGTTCTTCACTTGAAACATTTGTTATATTTTGAGTTTTAAAATAAGATTTTTGAAGGGTTTTTTTCTTTTTGTCAACTATAACTTCATCTAAAATATTTTGACTTTCCATCATAACTACATCGATAGAAATATCGTCATTAATTATAATTGTTCTATTATCAAAACCAATGTATTTAAAAATTAATTTATTTGAATCCTCTGACCTTAAAATTTTAAATCTTCCAAAAGAATCTGAAAGAGTTCCTATTGATGTATTTTCCCAAAAAATTGATACTCCAATTAAAGATTTATTTACTCCAAACTCATCATTATAACCTACTTTACCTTCAATGTAGTTTTGAGAAAATGAAATAAATGATGCTAACAAAAACAAACATCTATAAAATTTACTCATAATAGTTAAATTAGTTACAAGTTATAATTTTCTAGAAAAATTTTTGATCTATTAATACTATTAATTCTAATATCTTCCCAAAATAAATTAACATCAGCCTTGTGGTAATCTTTAACTGATGAAAGCAATAATGTTTTGAAAATATCCATTTTAGGAAGTTTTACAAAAATTTTATTGTCCATAGATTCAATTTTGACAGAATTTGGAAACACTTTTTTATTTAGGTAAAGAAAACCTTTATGGTCATTGTATTGAGTTGAAGTGTTTTGATTCCAAGTGATAGGATTAGTACATAAAGCATCTTTAATCCATTCTTGGTTTATTGTATATGAAATTTTTTTTGTTTTTCTTTCTGGTAATAGCCTATAGGTATTCCAGGTCACAAAACCTCCGGTTTCGTTCTTATTTTTCATTAAAGAGATTGTTTCAAAATCTTCATTTGTAACTTTGGTTCCAATCAAATAAGCAGCAACTAACTTTTCTTGTAAAGGTTTATTATCAAAAAAGTCTTTTAATAATCTCTTGGCATGACCAGCTCCTTGACTATGTCCAGCAATTATTATTGGTCTATCGTTATTGAACTCTTCTAAATATGTTTTAAAAGCTTCCTTTATGTCACTATATGCCATCTCAAATGCTTCTTTTCCTCCATTGTTCCAAAAAGAATCACGAAAAACTCTAAAGTGAGCTTGTCTGTAAAAGGGAATATATAAATCGCCAGTTGAATACCAAGCAGAAGCTTGAAATTTAACTGAGGAACCTAAAATATAATCTCTTGTACTTTCATCGTATATGTCAGCGTTCCAATTTGTATTGTTTTTGTCTGTCAGTAAAGTTGGATAAATAAAAAAAACATCAACAGGTAAATCTTCAAGATTTTGTTTGAAGCCTTTAAAAACATCATGATTACCATTGGGGTGAACAGCCCAAGAATTTATATCCTTATAATCTGGAGCTTTGCTAAATTTAAATTCTGAATAAGATTCACTATTGTAAACTACTGGTTTATTTTTTTCCGAAAGTAATCCACACGACACAAAACATGTCAAACAAAAAAACAAAACATATTTTTTCATAAATTTATTATAGCAATTATTATGCTAGAATCTATTTAAATTATTATGAAAAAATTTTCAATCTTATATTTATTTTCCTTAACAATGATTAGTTGTTCAATCCCAAACATGGTAGTTGTAGAACTTGAGTCAAAAAACTCATCAGAAACAAATGGATATGTTGTGTTCGTTGAGAAAGATTCAAAAGTTACCATGGAAGCTCAAATTAATGGTTTAAAACCGGGTGAGCATGCCATTCATATACATGAAAAGTCAGATTGTTCTTCCGACGACGGGTCATCAGCTGGGGGGCATTGGAATCCGACACTTGAAGCACATGGAAAATGGGGAGATTCAACTGGATTTCATAGAGGAGATATTGGAAATTTTATAGTAGACGAACAGGGTAATGGAACTGTGACATTTACTACAGATTTATGGTGTTTAAATTGCGACGATAGCTCAAAAAATATTTTAGGTAAATCTATTATAATCCATGAGGGTCTTGATGACTTTACCTCACAACCTTCGGGAGCTGCAGGTTCAAGAATTGCATGTGGAGGCATTATTGAAGAAAATGCTATGATTGACTAAGCAGTAATTTACCATTCTCTCTGTTTATTAGTTTTTTCTAGCTCTAATAATTCTTTTTCTGATATTACTTTTAAAAAGGATGGGTGTTGCTCGATTGCATACTCAATTTTCTCTACAATACTTTCAATTGATTCATTGTCGTAATCTATATCCAATGGTTTTTTAATTTCCATCGATTGAAGAATATTTTTTTTTCTTATTCTAATACCTTTTTTATCAAATGATCTTCTGAAACCGTCAATAACTATTGGAATAACTCCATCGATTGAAGAATATTTTTTTTTCTTATTCTAATACCTTTTTTATCAAATGATCTTCTGAAACCGTCAATAACTATTGGAATAACTGTTGGCTTGTATTTCTTAATTATGTGGGCTGTTCCTTTTCTTATTGGTTTAAACGGAGTTGTTGTTCCTTGAGGAAATGTAATTACCCATCCATCACTTAAAGCAGTTCCAATATTACTTATATCACTCATTTTAACTTGTCTATTTACATCCTCACCTTTTGACCTCCACGTTCTTTCAATTGATACAGATCCAACATACGCTAAAATTCTTGGAAGTAATCCGGCTTTCATTGTTTCTTTAGCAGCAACATAATAGATATTTAATTTTGGTTGCCATAAATAGGTCATGTTTTTTATAGAATCAACACGTCCACTCAAACTAGCATTAAAAACATGAAACATAGCGGCAACATCAGCAAAATAAGTTTGATGATTTGAAACAAA
>Ga0181555_1004133_pt1 | contig 11277 bp, 12 predicted proteins | sample 011ome_15_FD_145601 | JGI IMG/M metagenome (GOLD analysis project Ga0181555, IMG submission 145601) | Coastal salt marsh microbial communities from the Groves Creek Marsh, Skidaway Island, Georgia - 011504AT metaG (spades assembly) | ecosystem: Environmental > Aquatic > Marine > Intertidal zone...
AAAAAAGTGTAGAAAAAAAATGACTAAAATTGAGCTTGATGTTTCTAACTTTTTGAATATTAAAAAAAATTTATATGAAGAAAGAAAGTATCCAGATAAGAGAGGAACTGCATATATAACTGAATTCAAACTAAATAATGATAAACTTAGAATTTGGTGCGTTAACTTTGTTAAAAAACATGAAAAACTTGGAAGTAGGGACAACTTAGCTTTAAGTATCGAACCTTACGAATTTTCAAAATGGTTAAGTGAAGAGGCCTGGTGAATAAATTACTTATTTATTTATTATTTATTTTATTTAGCTTTCAATCATGGAGTAGTGCCGATGATATTAGAGACTTTGAAATTGAAGGGATAAGCATTGGGGATAGCTTGTTAGATCATTTTAAGATTAAAACAATTAAATCTGCAAGAAAGTACACATATAAAGATAATAAATTTTATAGCATAGATATATGGAGTGATAGATTTAATCAATATGCAGCTATTCAATTTCATTTAAAAAAGAACGACAAAAAATATATTATACAAAGTCTTAGTGGTACTTTAGTTTTTGGACAACTTGGTATTTATGATTCAAAATCAAAAGATGAATGTAAAAATAAAAAAAAATTAATAATGAATTCCGTTAGCAACCTTTTTCCAAATGCTGACGTTCAAAGTTTTGATGATGTAAATGGTGATGATGGATATGGACAAAAAGCATTAAGATCGGAAACATATTATACATTAGATTTTGGTGAAGTTTGGATTCAATGTATAACATGGGGAAAAATAACTAAAAAAAAAGAAAATCTTTACGACAATCTCAGATTTACTTTATTAACACCTGACTTTATCAAATTTATGAATAGCTTATAATTAATTTTAAGCATAAAAATGATAATCTTGAATAAATATTAAATGATTATTTATAATGAATAGATTGATACTAATTCTTATCTTAACGTTTAACTTTCAAATATTAGCTAAAGCTGATGATATCAAAGACTTTCAGATAGAAGGGATGAGTATTGGGGATAGTTTACTTGATCATTTAACTGAAGATGAAATTATAAATTCTAAAAGAAATTATTTTGAAGATCAGAGAAAATACTATGTTGTTGCTAAATTTAAAAACTTAAAAAAATATGAAGTTGTAGATATATATTTAAAATCGGGTGATAAAAAATATATTATTAGAACTCTTGGTGGTTTAATGACTAGCAATCTAAATAAATGCTTGGAAACAAAAAAAAAAATAAAAAAAGAATTTGATGAAATATTTTCTAATTTAAAATCGGCTGAAAATATTAAAAAACATGAATTTGATAAATCTGGAAAATCAAAACAATACCAACAAGTTTATTATTTTGGTGATGCATCAAAAAGAGATAATCATATAAGAATTGAATGTGATAATTGGTCCAAAAAAATTAAAAAAGAAAAGGGTTTTGAAGATGGTCTAAACATAGTAGCAATGACAACAGAAATTCTTGATTGGATTTACAGTGGTTATAAATAATTATGAATAGATTAATATTAATTCTTATCTTAACGTTTAGTTTTCAAAATCTAACTAAAGCTGATGATATTAGAGACTTTCAGATAGAAGGCATGAGCATTGGAGATAGTGCTTTGAATTATTTTAGCAAATCTACCTTGGAAAATGGAAAAGAATTATCATGGTATGATACAAAAGTATTTACACCAATAAGAGATATCATGTTAAGTGACTCTAAAATTTATGAGAGTTATCAGATTGCAATCAAGACTGGTGACAAAAGTTATAAGATACAAGGAATAGAAGGTTTCATTTTTTATAGAAATAATGATTTTGATAAATGTCTTTCACAATTAGATAGTATATCTAATGATATTAAGAAATTATTTACTAAAATTAATAGTAGTGACAAACAAACTTATAAACATTCATACGATAAATCTGGCAAAACTTTAGTAACAGCAATACATCATACATTAAAAAATGGTGATCAAGTGAGAGTTCATTGTGTTGATTGGGCAAAAAAGTATAGTTTTATAGATCAACTCAGAATAAGTATTTTAACAAAAGAATATGCCAAATTTTTAGAAACTGCTTATAAATAATCATGAAAAGAATAATACTTATTCTTATATTAACGTTAAGTTTTCAACCCTGGACCAAGGCTGATGATATTAGAGACTTTCAAATAGAGGGGATTAGCATAGGTGATAGTGCTTTAGATTTTTATACAAAAGAAAAAATAAATGAATACTATAAAGATTGGTATGAGCCAAAATATTCTGTTACAGCCATAGAAGAGCAAAGAGGAATATATGATGAAATACAATTAATTTATAAGCGAAATGATTCCAACTACAAAATAATAGCAATCTCAGCTCTTAAATACTCTGATATGAAGTTTTGCAACAACAAGTTGGATGAAATATCAGATGAAATTTCAAATATTTTTGGAAAAAATGTAAAAAAAAGTAAGAAAAAAACATCTAAGCATTGGCAAGACAAATCTGGGAAGAGTAAAGTTACGGATAAAAATTTTAAATTAAGAAAAAATAAAGGTGAAATAATTGTTGCTTGTTATGATTGGAGTGAAAAAATGGAATACTGGGACAATCTTAGAATAAGCATCAGGACTGCAAGTTATGTAAAATATCTAAATAATTTATAAATTTACTTAAATATTCATAAGCCTACGTACATTATTCATAATTCAATTCCCGTTTCAGTAATTTAACTTTTACCAAATCTTGACACACATACGGCACAGTGAGAAAGTGTTTTATATGAGAATATTTTTAACAATTGTATTTATATTTATTTTTTTACCTAATTCATCATTTTCTGGTGAATACAGTGATTTATTAAAGAGATCTAAAACAAAAAATAGCAACAAATTATTAAAAGTTATTGATGAAACCATCAAAGGTTTAGAGGTTGAGATGAAAATTGTTAAAATTTGCTATCAAGAAATGAAGATCGTAAATGGTGATAAAAAAAATAAGACTATTAATGAAGTAAAAAAATGTGAACCATTAGTTGATAGATATAATGACTATATCGATTTAACCAAAATTTATGAAAATGATAAATTTGGAAAAAAATTAGAAAAAATTTGGTATAAAATTCAAGATGGAAAGATAAAAACAATATCATTGAAAGATTTTGATAATAAAATTAATAGACTATCAAACGCCGCTTCTGAAATTGAAAATTTGTATACTAAAATAAGATTATTAGATCCTAGAGAGTAAATGTTTAAATATACAAACCATATAAGAATATTTTCAAAAATTATAATATTTTTTTTTCTATTAAATACCAATGCTAACTCAAGTGATATCAGTGATTTTCAAATAGAGGGTTTAAGTATCGGGGATAGTTTGTTAAATTTTGCTTCAAGGAAATTAATTGAAACTCACAGATATAAAAATCAATCATCAAATAATAAATATATAATATATGAAGCTGATAAATTTATTGAGATTAATCAATATGATTACCTTGGTGTATCAACAAAAAAGAATGATCCAAAATACATAATTACTAGCATATCAGGTAGAATTTATTATGAAAATTTGTCAGAATGTAAAAAACTAAGGAAATTAATTATCAACGATATAAAAAAGATAATCAAATTTGATGGTTCTGAAAAATCAAAATATAAAAGTCAAGATGGCAAAGCAACAGTCCACACTATACAATTATATTTAAAACCTTATCCGTCAGTAGAGTCAATTGTAGTTAATTGTATTCAACATCCTAAAAATTCAACTACACGAAATAATTTATCAGTTTCTATAAATCCTGAGGAGTATGCATATTATTTAATAAATGATGCTTATAAATAATTATGAATAGATTAATATTAATTCTTATCTTAACGTTTAGTTTTCAACCCTGGACCAAGGCTGATGATATTAAAGACTTTCAAATAGAAGGGATGAGCATTGGAGATAGTTTGTTGGATTATTATCCTCAAAAGGAAATAAAAAAATTTATAAAAACTTATTACCCCAAAAGTAAAAATTTTTATGTACGAGAAATTGTATCTAATAAATTTAAAACTTATGATGGTGTACAATTTGCATTTAAAAAAAAAGATAAAAATTACAAAATTTATGGAATAAATGGTTATATTTTTTTTGAAACTAATTTTAAAAAATGTCTAAACAAAATGAATGAAATAGAAAAAGAACTTGATGAATTATTTACTGACTCAGTAAAAGATAAACAAGCCAATCGAAGTCATCAAGCGGATACGTCGGGAAAATCGAAACAGTGGCAAATACAATATTTACTAGATAACAATGGTGGTGTAGTTAGTTTAGAATGTGTAGATTGGTCGAATAAGCTTACAAAAAATAAAGGATTTACCGATAACTTAAACATAGCTTTTTATTCAAAGGAATACGAAACATTTGTTAGATATGAAGCTTATTAAAATAATAATTATTCAAATTATATTAATTGTTAGTTTCCAATCACTGATTAAGGCTGACGACATTAGAGACTTTCAGATAGAAGGGATGAGCATTGGAGATAGCTTGTTGGATTATTTTACCAAGGAGAAAATTAAAAAAGAAAAAAAGTTTTATAAACTTGGTGGAAAATTATTAGATGGATACAGTAAAATTTTCAAAATGAATAATAATAAAGTTTATGATAATGTAGTTTTGTATTTCGAAAGTGATGATAGAAAATATATAATTCAAGGAATTTCTGGAAGGAAATACTACAAAAATAATATAAATGAATGTTATAAAGCACAAGATAAGATAGTTAATGAAATTAAATTAATTACACCAAATGCAAAGATAGTTGCTCTAAAAAAAGATAAACACAGCAGATTTAAAAATAGTTATATAAAAAAAACCATTTTTTTTTTGAATGATGCAGATATTTCTATTTTTTGTTACGATTACTCAAAAAAAGATACAACCTCTATGGATAGATTGTCGGTAATTATTAGATTTGAAAAAATGAATATTTATTTAAGATCTACTAAATAGGTAATCATACACAGGACTCATAAACCTGAGGTCAGTGGTTCGATCCCACTTCCCGCTACCATTCTGGAAGCATTGGTCTGTTTTACGTCTTTGAGGTGTCAGTAGATATGGCTGGGCAGTGCGTTTTTTTCAAAATTATGTAAACGAATAAATTCGATCGTCATTGACAAATAATATCTATAATGAGATTATTAAAAATGGTTCAGCTTTTCAAAGTCATATCAATTTTCACTTTTTTTATTTTTTTATCAGGGTGCTCAAGTGGAACAAAAGTTGTTAATTCAAATAAAATTAAACCAGGTATGTCAAAAGATAAAGTTAATCTAGTATTGTATGTTAATGCAATGATGGATCAAATCACTATTCCTCAATCATATAGGGAATATTTTAGCAGTGAAAAGAAAGAAATTTTAGGGGATGACAAAGGCAAAGTTTATTATGTATTCAAAAATGTATATACACCTGTTAAATGTGGTATTTTATTATGTACTGCTGGAGATGGTATATTGGAAAAAACTTTTTTTAGTTATAGTGATGCAAGAAAATTTATCAAAGGACAAGAGATTATTAAAATAGAACCAAAAACTACTGTTAGTATTGAGAATAACGGTCAAATAAACGAAGTAGAAACAGCAGATATAGATAAATTACAAGCTCTTATCAAAGACTTCGAGTCTGGAAAAATTACAGAAGAAGAATTTAATAATAAAAAATCTGAGATTATAAAATGATAATTAACAAAAATAACAAAGTAAGATTTATAATTTCAATTTTTTTAATTTTAACTTTTATTAATCCAACATATGCAGCATGGATAACTAAAAAATCTGATACATCTAAAGAATTACTCAAAGTTGATGATATGTATTCCAAAGGTTACTTAACTAAAAGCGAATGCACCAAAATGAAAGCTAAGCTACTTAAAATACCTAATGCTACAGGTATGTGTGATGATGTTGTAACTGTTGTTAATAACCAAGACTCTAGTCCAAAATCTTTTGATTGGATGGCGGAAGTCAGACATCCAAAAACAAATAAGATTTTTACGGCTACTAGATTATCAACAAAAGAAAAAGCTATAAATTTAGCAATAAAAAAATGTTATAATTTTGTTTCATCAAATTTAAATAAAAAAGGATACAATGATTGTTATGTCTCTAAAACTCAAAATGCAAAAGATGATAAGGAAGAAACATATAAAATTGTCAAATCTGATGACGGCGAGATAGGATCATGGAGTGCTGTTGTTGAACATAAACAAAAAAAAATTTTCTATGAATCCAATCTAAAATCATCAAAACAATTAGCAATCAATGATGCAATCTCCAAATGTTGGTTTGACTGGCGACACAAAGAAGGGGATTGGCCTTCTGAAAACTGTGTTTTAATATCAACAAATAACAATGAAAAAAAATCATCTTATATAACAAAAAAATCAAAAGATGATCAAAAAAAAGAAAAAGATTTATCTAAAAAAATAATTACTAAAAAAGAAAAAATAAATTATTATGAAAAAATTAGAGACCTACCGAATGATCAACAATACTATTTTGTTGCTTACGGAGATAATAATTTAAAGTTGATTGGTTATGTTAATCCTGATCCAAAATCTAAAAAAATTAAATCAGGTAATTTTAAAATTGATAAAACTAGTATCGGATATGCTTTTTTAAATGATAAAAAAACATCATGTGATGTAGTTTCTGAGGTTGAGGGTACAGTTGGACAAAATATATACAGAGGAAGCGCTGTATTAGATTGTGCTATTAAAGGAAAATATTTTGGTGGTTGGGTACAGCAAAACAGAAAAGGTGAGGGCATAGGTATTGATGATGACGGTAATCAATTAAAATTCTATTTTGTGAGCAATAAAGTAGATGCTCTAAAAATAAAAAATCCTTACACAGATTTTGCTAAAAAAGAACCATCAACAATTGAAAATGAGTTTACTCCTAAAGAGGGTTTAGTTAATAAAGAACCAATCATAGAGCTTGATTTAGAGCAGACAATCAAAGGAGGCTCTTATAAAATTGCTGGTAAGGTAAACGATAATGAACAAAAGGATCCACCTTATCTTTTTATTGATGATGAAAAAGTTAATGTAAATAAAGATGGTTCTTTTGATTTTTCAATGTTTACCTTAAATGATACAGAAGTAACAGTACTTGCTGTAGATAAAAGAGGTGTACAAAAAGAAGTTGTAGTCAAAATTTTTGTAGAAAAACAAGTTCAAACTGTGGAAAAACTTCAAAAATTAAATCCTCAAAGAATTAAATCTAAAATAAAAAAAGATCGTTTAGCTGTAATAATTGGAATTGAAAAATATGTAAGTATTCAAAATGCGGCTTATGCAAATAGTGATGCTGAATATTTTACAGAATATGCAAAAAGAGCTTTTGGCATTGAGAGTAAAAATATCAAAACTTTAATTGACGATAAAGCAGATTTCATTTCCTCTAAAAAAGCTTTGTTTAAATGGTTAAGACAGAAAATTAATAAAAATCAAACTGAAGTTTTTATATTTTATTCAGGACATGGGTTAGCTAGTTTAAATGATGAAGAATTATTCTTATTAACCAATGACAGTGATGGAGATTTTATTGAAGATACTGCTTTATCAAGAACATCAATTATTGAAAGAATAGCTTCATTTAAACCTAAAACAGTAACAATGTTTATTGATGCTTGTTATAGTGGTGAAACTAGAGATGCTAATGATGATGAACTCTTAATTGCATCAGCAAGACCAGTTAGAAAATTAGAAGATGAAAGTAATTTACCTGATAATTTTAATATGTTTTCTGCATCACAAATTTCACAAGCCTCTTCATCTACCAAAAAGGAAACAGGGGTAAAAAACGGAATTTTTAGCTATTATTTAATGAAAGGATTAGAGGGAAGCGCTGACCTAAATAAAGATAGAAAAATAACAAATGGTGAATTGTATAATTATCTTTCAACAAATGTTCCTAAAATTGCAAGATCTCTTCATAATAGGGATCAAGTTCCATTCTTTAAAGGAGATAGTGATTTAATTTTAACAAGATTTTAGAGTTTATTTATTAAGTTCTAAGCGCCACTAAATTCAGCAACATATTGCTCTAACTCTTTGAAAGCTTCAGTATTTTTTAACTTACTAACTTGTGCTTTTACGGTTACATTTGTATCAATTTCAGTAATAAAATTTTTGTAAGCAAGACTTACTGGATATTCAATCATTATAAAAGTTGTGAACTTTCCACTAGCTAATGGTGCCATTTTTGTTTTATGAACTTTATATCCTTTAATTGATGCATCCTTAATTACAATTGAAGTAATTCTTTCAGTTTCTCTTTTAAGCACAAGGTCTCCATCCACACCAGCTTCCTTGGCCATGATATTTACTTTTCTGTTAATTCTATTGTTTAATTGTTGAGCAAGTTTAATTAGTGCATTTTCTATTGCTCTTTGTTCTGAATTATCTAAATCAGCAGATATACCATTACCTCTAGAATAAAGAACTGTTTCTGAACTAGCCGGAGGAGATTGATACCAATCTGGTATTTCAGCATTAATCTTAAATTCTTCTTCTTCTTTTAATTTTTTTATTTCCTCGACTTGTTTTCTAAGTGCTGCAATGTACTCATCTTCAGATGTAAATTCATATTCTGACATAGGTGTTTCACCCATAAATAAAATTTCTTTCTTAACACCTTCAATAGCTTTTAATCTAGTTTGTTTTTCTTCTTCAGCTTTGGCTTTTTGTTCTTCTTTCTTTTTTGCTTCAGCTTTTTTTTCTTTTTTTTGTTTTTTGATTTCTGCTATTTGTTTTTTTAGAGCTTTTATGGTCTCATCTGAGTCTATATCGCTTGTATCTATGATTGGTTCTTCGCCTAATGAAACTATCTCATCTTTTAGCATTTCAATAGCAACTGCTATTTTTGCATCTTTTTTCTTCTTTTCCTCAGCTTCCTTTTTTCTGGCTTTTACATCTTCTAATAATTTTCTAAGTGCTACAATCTCTTCGTCTGCTTCTAATTCTTTCGCTTCTTCGGATAATGGTTTTTCACCTAATGCTTCTAATTCTTTTTTTATTTCAGCTTTAATAGCATCAATTTTTTTCAATTTTTCTAACTGAATTTCTAATTTCTCAATCCATTTACTTAAAGAAGATAAAATATGTTTTCTTTTTTCAGGTTCTCCACCAAGATCAATGATCTCTTTTTTCAATTCATTTATTTTTTCCCACTTAGGCGAATGGTTGTGAGCATGCGAAATGGATACCGATGAAATACTAATTAATATAGTGCATAAAATAATTGATATTGATTTAAGGAATTTTCTAAAGATCATTTAATCAACATATAACCAGAATAATGTTTTTCCATCAAGATATTTGTTTTTGAGAAATGTCTCTTTAACCCTTCGATTTCAGCATATTCACTAAGCCAATTAATGGGCTCTTCAGAAGCAACAAATATAAAATATTCATCAACTTTATTCTTTTCAATCTCTTCAGGAAAATAAGCACTATAGGCTAGTTCTAATTTTCCATTTACTAAATCATTAGTATTTTTATTGAAGTCTTCATTTGGAAAAATTTTTGTAATTACATTATATTTTTTTCCTCCATAAGGTAACCATTGAAAAATAGTCATATACATTTCTTTTGAAGTATTGATTTCTATCTTTACTTCTTCATTAGTTCTAAATATTTCTTGATTAAGCTTTACGTCAAAAAAGAAACTTGGATCATTATTTTTTTTAACAGGAACTACATTAGCTTTAAGAGTTACTTCACAAAACCTGATTCCATTTTCATCTTTTCCATCTTGTTGTTCAATTATATTTAAACCAACTATATTTCCATTTAATTGAAATAACGAAAGTTGATTTCGTTCACAATCATATTCTCCATCTACTTCAGAACATTTAGAGACAACATCGGAGGATATTTCAATTCCCAAAGTTTCTCTAAGAGCTTTTTTTTGAGCTTTTTCAATTGCAATATTACAGCTTTCATTAACTGAAAAATTCCCCAAGTGTTTATGTTTTTCAGTTACCTCAATCCATTCTGCATTTGCTGGAAAGATAAATAATAGAATTAAGATTAATATTTTTTTCATTAGTTGCTTAATATTAAAGCTAAAATTAATGCAGCAATTTCAATAGCAATTAAGGTTTCCATTATTGATTTTTTAATGTCACAACTAACACAATGCTTGGAAGTTTTTTTTCATAAAGTGATGCTTTATTGAATTTTGCTGTTCTTACTGTACCAGTTGATTTATGTTTGAAAACTTTTTTTAACATATTACTTTTGATAGCAATACCCATATCAGTAATAGCCTCGCCATATTCTTCTTTCCAGGCTTTTCTATCTATCATTGCTGCACTCACACCTATGAGTTGACCGCTTAGATTAAATATTGGCCCACCACTATTACCTGGATTGATTCTAACTGTTGTTAAAAATCTACCAAAGTTATCATCAAAAACTTTACTAACTATGCCCTGTGTTATTGTTGGTTGATCATAAGTGTAGCCAATTCCAGGGTATCCAATTGAAATTACATCTTCACCTGGCTTAGGAATTGCAAAATCATCAGTCTCAATAGCATATTCTTTTTTAAATGGTTTTTCCAACTCAAGTATTGCAAGATCAAAATCTATTGAAACCGCCACAACAGTTGCATTTGCGACTCCACTAATAGCATTACCCACAGCAACTTTTGATGCTCCATCTATTACATGATGATTAGTAATTACATACTTGCCTTCTCCTATAATAAATCCACTTCCATTACCATTTGGTGCAAAGGCAAATTCCTCATAGTAATTTGGAGTTATTTTATGATTATCATAATTAGTTATTTCTTCTTCTTCATATTCTTTCTGATCTTTTTTATCTTCTTTTTTAACTTTAACAGGTTTGTCAAAGTATTTAGGATCTACAGATAATATCCAAGCTTTAGCTTGCTTTTGTTTCTTTCTATTACGGTTAAACTCGTAATATTGAAAAACCTTTAATTTGTATTCAATTGCCTTATCTTTATTACCGTTAAACAGGTATAGGCTAGCAAGCTGATTTAAAACTTTAATATTGTTAGGATCTCTTTTAATGAATTCCTCTAAAACTTTTATCGACTGAGCGCTATCATCAAAAGATGAATAATAATCAGCTATAGCAAGTGCAACTTCTGCATCTTTTCGATTTTCGTAAAGTTCATTTAATATTTTAATACTTTCTTCACCTTCACCAATTCTAGTTTTAGCAATTGCTAAGATTATTTTGGGTCTAACCTT
>Ga0181555_1004147_pt1 | contig 11252 bp, 10 predicted proteins | sample 011ome_15_FD_145601 | JGI IMG/M metagenome (GOLD analysis project Ga0181555, IMG submission 145601) | Coastal salt marsh microbial communities from the Groves Creek Marsh, Skidaway Island, Georgia - 011504AT metaG (spades assembly) | ecosystem: Environmental > Aquatic > Marine > Intertidal zone...
TGAAGTGCCTGCTTTAATAAATCTTCATGATTATAAGTTGGTATCACAATAGAAAAAAATGGCTTCACATTAATCATGAGTAAAATTATCCTTACAAAAAAGAATCAAATCTTTAATTTCTTCATCAAAGTCATTAGTAAATTTAAATCCGATATTATTCAAATAGCCAGCTCTAAAATCAAATATACTTTTCCTTATTGGATATTCTTTTCTGTGTATTATTGGTGGCTCAAATCCTAATACATTTTTACAAACAAACTGTACTTTTTCTGCCATTTCATCAATTGTGTATGATATTCCACTGCCTATATTAACAACATTGCCACTCACCCTAGTATCTTCTATCAAAGTTTTTATTGCAGAACAAAAATCATTAATAGTTACAAAGTCACGAACTGTCGCACTATCGCCATACAGTGTCAATGAGTTTTCAACAACTGCTTGCCTGCATAAATCAGTGACTAATAACGTCCAGCAATTCACATCTTTGCTTGCTGGTCGTCCAAATACATTTGCAATACGAACAACTGCGCCACTTATATCTCCTTGATTGGCAGCTGACAATACTGCCTCCTCGCCAGCAACATGACTTACTGCATAAGGGTGTTTATTTATTACTGGCGTATTTTCAGTAACAACGCCAGTTAGATTATTGCTATAAACATGAGCTGTTGACAGATAAATGATTTTCTTGACGCTTTGTTTAATCATGGCATGTACAAGCCTTTGAGTATAGGTGCCATTAACCAAAAAAGCCTGATCAAGATCATCGCTACAGTCTTGCGCATTAAGTCCAGATGCATGGATAATAATATCAACTGACTTGCAGGCATTATGCAAAGACGTTTCACTCTCCCAATCAACCTTTATTGTTTTCGATAACGGCAACCAATCAGGCGCACCTTGATCAGCTCTACTGGCTAAAATAACATTGTAATCACCAGATAAATACTGGCCCAATCGCCCACCCAAAAAACCAAAACCACCGGTAATTAAAACTGTTTTTTTCATTGCTAAAATATAGCTATGACTTATCCCAAATATAACCAAAAATATCTAAATCAGCACTTTCACTTTCTTCTGGATTATGTTCAATACTTGCCAAATTTAGTAAAATATTCTCAGTAGAAAATCCTCTAAAAGCAAGCCACAAATTAGGCTTTACTGTTAATCTTTGATAATTATTTCTAGATAACTTGACACTGAAGAAACCATTTCCATCATAAACTACAAATTCAACTTCGCCTGTTACAACAATCAAATTTAACGTCATTTTGGTGTGTTTTTTCCAACCTTTAATTTCAGATTTATTAATAGTAGAAAAATAAGCTTCTCCAAATCCAGAAAAACCCTTATCACTCGCTTTCATTGCGCGAAAAACATCGCCCTTAGGGTGTTCAATTTTTTTCAACGGTGTGAGAGTTACGCCGTCCATTTGAGTGATTTAGACTTTGCAATATTTTCATATTCGCCGATCTGGCGAATTGTTTGTTGCATCATATCTGCATTGTTTTTATAGTAGCCATAATACCACTTAGAGGTAAATTCAATTGTATCTTGATATTGTAATGCTGCCTGCCATTTCAGTAATGAAAGCGCCTTATCGCAGTTAAGTTTCAGCAATCCAGCCTCATGAAAAGGAATACTATCCGTCACAGTAAATGCATCAGATATATTTTCAAAATTCCAATATTCACTTAAATCTTTCAGTAATTCTACAACTGTATGGTTTTGCTCTGCACGAGGTCCAAAATTAAACCCTTCGCCATTAATGTTTTCATCATTATGAAGTTCTTGACCTAAATTTAAGTATCCACTAAGTGGTTCCAAAACATGTTGCCAAGGGCGTGTTGCCTCTGGACTTCTTATCTCAACACTCCCCCCTTTGCTCCAGGCTTCAACACAATCCACAACAATCCTGTCTTGTGCCCAATCACCACCACCAATCACATTGCCCGCTCTAGCAACTGCCAAACGCACATTAGATTCTTTTAACTTAAAGAATGAGTGGTAATATGACTTGAATATTAATTCTGCTGCACCTTTAGAGCCACTGTAAATATCCTTGCCACCCATCGGATCATTTTCTTTATAGCCCCAAACCTGCTCAATATTATCGTAAGCCTTATCACTTGTAATGATAACTGCTGTACACTCATGATTTGAAATTCGCAATGACTCCAACAAATTAGTTGTGCCCATTATGTTTGATGAAATAGTATCTAACGGATTATCATAAGATGTTGATACTATTGCTTGCGCTGCCAAATGAAACACAAAATCTGGCTTTTCATCTGAAACCAATTGACTCAGTGATTCTACATCACGAATATCAATAATATGGTGCTGGATTTTATCAGCTAGTCCCAATATCTCAAACATTGATGGTTGAGTTGGAACATCTCTAGAGGCTCCAATTACATCGGCACCTAAATTTAATAGCCACGTGGTTAACCAAGAGCCTTTAAAGCCAGTATGTCCTGTTACTAATACTTTTTTATTTTGATAAATATTTTCAAACATTATTTGCCCCAGACCATCCAAGGGGCATTACCATGCTCACACATTTCATTAAGCTTAATCTTGTCTCTTAGTGTATCCATCGGCATCCAAAAGCTTTTGTGTTTGTAAGTAAAGATTTCTCCATCTTTTGCTAGCCTTCTAAGTGGCTCCTGTTCAAATACAACATCATCGCCATTATCAATGTAATCCAACACTTCTGGCTGACAAACAAAGTAGCCTGCATTTATCCATGAGCCATCTCCCTTAGGCTTTTCCTCAAAAGTCGTAACTTGATTATTTTTGTTAATATTAAGCGCGCCAAATCTGCCTTCAGGTTGGGCAGAAGTCATAGTCATTAATTTACCATGTTTCTGATGAAATGAAAGTAACTCTTGGATATCAATATCAGCCACACCATCGCCGTAAGTAAGCATAAAAGGCTCATTGTCAATATGTGCTTTTGCTTTTTTAATCCTTGCGCCGGTCATGGCGTTCAGCCCAGTGTCAAGCAAAGTTACTTTCCAGGGTTCGCTAGAATTATTATGCACTTCCATATCACCATTGGACATATCGATGGTCACATCGCTTTGATGTAAAAAGTAGTTTGCAAAATACTCCTTAATGTAATACCCTCTATAACCTAACAAGACAACAAATTCATTAATCCCATAATAAGAATAAGTTTTCATAATATGCCACAAGATTGGCTTACCACAAACCTCCACCATTGGCTTTGGCTTAATATCCGTCTCTTCACTGAGGCGCGTTCCAAAGCCGCCTGCAAGTATTAATGCTTTCATATTTGATTGTTATCCTTCACCCATATTTGATTATAGCTAGCTGAAAACTTTCCAGGCTTATTAAAAGACTCACCATGAAGTTTATCTCTTAAAATATAGCCATAATCAGTTAGTAATTCATCCACTTCTTTAGATTGTTCTGAGAAATCATCATTAACTTCAACTAAGATGCTTTTGCACTCAGGATGTGTCAATACTTTTTTGGCACCTTGTAGAACAATGTGTTCAATACCGTCTACATCTATCTTAACTAAATTTGGAATTTCAATAATTGCATTATCAAGCATCCAATCTAAAGAAAAACCCAGCACATTTGAACTAACCTGGCTATTTATATCCTTTCCATCATGCCCGAAATCAACTCCAAAAGCCGATAAAGCTCCTCCCTCAACATCACTACCATACTTGAACTCATTAAATCCTGCAGTGCTAAACAATGGATTGCTGACAATATTCGTCATATCTTGACAATTATTGAGGTTAAGATTCTTTAGTAACAATTTTAAATTAAAAAAAGAAGGTTCAAATGCATAACACTTACTATTATTTACTTTGTTATGATAAATTGAATACAGCCCTACATTAGCACCAATATCAAAAAATACACTCCCCCCCTTGCCAAATTCTTCTATCCATGCCAATGTTTCCGGCTCCTTATCTGAAAAACTTTCAGCCCTAAAAATATTAAGTGAATTAGGTGTGTAGAATTGCAATTCAATTTCTTTGCTTTTGCAACTAACATGCTTAACTTTCTTGATCGCATTATCTGTATGATGTAGTTGATGATCGAGTGCAATTTTTTTAAACTGGGAATTAAATAAAGACAATATACCAATAAAAAAATTAAGCACGTAAAATGGGGAAGCAACTATAAATTTAATATTTTTTTTAAACATTTTTTACTTTTGCAATATCAACTATGAAAAACATCAAAAAACTCATTATTGTATTCAAAGATTACACACCTTCCAACAGGTAAATTAGTCTCCCATGCAATATTACAATTACTAATAATGGGCCTATCTAATACTAATTTATAAGTTGCATATGCATTTAACCTAGCCTCTTTCAATATTTGTATAGAATCGCCATCAATTAAGATAAATTTAATGCGCATCTCTTTATCTACGGGGTTAGAAAAAATCAAATCATATCTATAATTTGGCTTAATAATGAACTGTGGTGAAAAAGTATGCCTCTCTCGAATACGGGCGAACGATCGTATATTTTGTTTATTGTCAAGACATATACCGCCAAAGTTCCCATGAACATACGAATATCCACTATTCACATCTTTTCGGAATCCAGAATATCCACGATGCTGAAAAACCAAATCATCTAATAATTCTTGATATTTCTGGAGTAATTCTTCTGAATATCTGACATGATGAGTAAAGCCACCAAATTTATTACCGCCAGTCATTTTCACATCAATAGGCAGTTTATAATGAAAATCTTCACTTTCAACCTTATGAATACCACAAGGACTTCCATTTTCATCAAAAAAATGGAAAACATGGTGGCAGTTTAGAGTTTCAGCAGTTAGTAATGCTAAGCTATTTTCAGCAATAAATATGGTTTCATATTCATCCAACCTAAAGGTGAAAAAATCTGACACATCAGATTTTGACTTAAAAAATTTAGTCTGAATAATACTAAATGGGCTAGCATCAATACGATCTTTTAAATTGACAATTTTATTAATTAAATTATTCATGGCAATCTAGTTAGCCACTCTCTTTTTAAAATCCTCTGCCCTTTAAAATTATCATTCCAGAAACATTCTGACGGTGGATGAGTGTGCTCTACAGATAAATATCCAGATTCATCATAAGAAATTAAAATTGGAATACCTAAAGTATCTTTAGAATAGAAACATATTTCAACATCATTAACATTCTCTACATTGATAATGCCCGCAGAATTATAAACATAATCTTGACTAGAAATTCTTTTTTTAGTAGTTGCACTAGCCATATTAAGCTTGAAGATTTGTTTTTCACTAAGCTCGATTGAGTGGATATTAACAAAAACAACCATGGTCTTTATATTCTCACTATTACCTTTTAATAAGGAATCAAATGTCAAAAATGTCCCTTTAATTTTGCTCATTTGATAGGGAAATTCACCCTGATAACTAGAGAAAGAATCACCTTTAGTAAAGCAAATAGTCGCACGTTCACTAGTTGGGGATAAGTCAATTTTTCTTGACAAGGGTTCTATCAATGTCAAATACTCATCTTCTAAATAAGTATCAACACTCACAGGAATAACAACTGCTAATTGTCCAATATTCAGATTATAATTGCTAGAGTCTAGAATAATATTATTATCTTTGCCGAACTCAACTTCATCAAGTTTTTTCCAGCTAACACTCTCAAATTTTTGAGTATAAACACCAACTTTATAAATTAGTTCAGGCTTTGAATGGCTTAGCCTGTTAGGAACAAATTTTGACAAATGTACCGAACTTGCAATATCGTTCCCAACATTGACTAAAAATAAATAATTTGACAAAATGAAAACCTTAATTTCAATTAATTACAAATAAATAGCTCGTGCGCTGATTCCCCATTATCCACAAAGAAAAAGTTCTTTGCACAACTTTTTTTCAAACCTTTTTCAAAAAAATTATTAATAAATTTACCCAATTGCTTCTGCGAATAAAAAATATTATCTTCAGTGTTAATCATAGGATTCATGGTAACGCCATATCGATTTCCATAAATCGCAACTGGCACCCCCAAAGACTCTGCCTCAACGCAGATACTCGATGCTGAGGATATTAATAATGAAACAGATTCTAACAAATCTGAAACACTTTCATTTGTCGGCACAAATGCAGTATTACGAAATTCCGGCACTTTTTTTGAAAAAGAATTACTGTTGTATACAGGATGATGTTTGACAAGAATTTTTATCTTCATATCAACTAGCTTATGCAAATGGCTGCATGCAGATAGAATGTCATTAGATTGACTAATACTAATTGGTAATGCGATTAATACAATCGGTATTTTTAAATCTGCACCTTTTCTGACAATTTCGTATAAATATGAAAATCTGAAAGCCATCGAAACCCTAACATCTAAACTAGGACATGTTTTCAGCATCAACCGCTTAGAGCCTTCTGAAATAATATGCATCTGATCTGGCAATACACCACTTTTTATCTCATATGGCTGAGGAATTTTATGCACCTCATAACTCGGTGAAACATATCCTTGATATCCTTTAATAAGCAGGCCTGGATAGTATCGATGAAAACCAAGATTAAGCGCTTTGTCTATGTTTTGGTTTTCATGCCAGTCTACCGCTTGACAAATCTCAACCCCTTCTCTCTTAAGATTTCTTATAAACTTAAACTTGCATATAGCTTCAACTAGTGAAAGAGAGAAGATATCTTTCTTTAGTTCAGAAATCACAAGCTGATGGATATTGTAACCCATAAACAAAGGTATGCTCTTTAGTTTAGATGGCAATATAATAGTTAAATATAGTGCATGAATATAGTTGCCTAGTGTTAACCAAGATTCTTGAAATAAAAAATTAGAATATGATTTTTTAGACTGTATAGACATCTTAAGGCATTGACCTAATGTCTTAAATCCTGACAAAGTCGGAGAGTACCAAATTTTTTTCTTTTGCTTCTTGCTTAAAAAATTATCATACCCAGTGTAATAACGATCTATAAATTTATTTTCTTTGGTAAAGCTATTACACAAGACAAAATTATCAACAAATACTATTGGCTCATTAGGTCGATCCTTATATATTCCAGTTATGCGTGGCCAAAACCAATTTAGAACAACCCAATAAACTGCCTTCAAAAACCTCGAAAAATTTAATAAAGATTGGCTGATATAATTTCTTTTATGATTAACTTTAATTGGAATGTTTTGATTATGTTTACTCAATATCGAGCGAGCAATATCCGACATCAAATAATCTTCAACAATAACGAGTGTGATTCTATCGCCCCTTCTAATCTTTTCTTCCAATAAAAAAGCCTTGCATAAAACTGGTAATATTTTAGATTGATGTGGGTTTCTAGAACACACTGTCAATAATAAGTCGAGGCCTCTTAAATCATTATCTTTAACAAGCTGCTCAGTAAATTGATTGTATCCATTCTGAACACGTGGTGCTAATTCATCTATCAAAATAGAATCTGAAATAGGTAACTCACCATGACTGCTTAAATCTAGCTGCATTATAAGTCGTTATAATCATGTAAATACTGACTTGATATGCTAACCAAATCAGGGTTGTTAAACCCATAAAACTCAAGATTGTTTTCTATTGCCGCGTCATAATCATTAACACTATCCCCAATTAGAATTGTCTCACTTTCTATATATTTATTGTTTGATAATACATTTTTTACCAACATATTCTTATGTGTTGGCGAACCATTAACGGACTGGAAAAAACTATCAATCCCTAATTCTTTGCATAAATACTTCAATTCTTTATCATCAGACCCTGAAACAATGTGCAAATTATATTTCTTATAATTCTCTTGAATAAATTTTAATGTATCAGTTATTAAATAATTTCTATCAACCAATTCAATCTTCATAATCTTAGAAAAGTTATCTGCATAATTGATAATTTTTTCTTCTGATATCTCCTGCTTAAGTAATTTATTATAAAAATATTTAATCTTCACATAGCGAGATAAACCTCCATTTTGATTGTGATATTCTAGTAACCTGTTTACCAAATTATCATCAAAGTCTTTAAAAATTTTCTTAAAACCATAATCTCTGATTGACATACTATCTAAAATAACGCCATCAAAATCAAATAAAATATTTTTTATCATTATGGTAAATTATTTTTCTTTAAGAACTCTTCGACTTTTTTTATGTCCTCTGGCACATCGACCGCAATAGAATCTAATGCTGTTTCCAGCATTTTAACTGGATAACCCAAATCTAAAAATCTCAGCAATTCAATATCTTCAAACTGTTCATTATGAGATTTATCCCTATTAGAAAAAACCTCTAGGGCTTTTTTAGCAAAACCATAAACACAGACTTGCTTTTTATAAACAACCTCATTAGTTGATTTATTAAAAGGAATAGGGTGTCTTGACATATACATAAGTTCATCATTTTGGTTAACGACTACTTTAATAATTGTATTGGAATCAACCTCATCTTTACTTATTATTTTTTTATATAGATTATAAATAGCATAAAAATCGCTATTCTTTTTGTAGTCATCCACTATTTGGTTAATAGAATGACAATCAATAACAGGCTCATCACCTTGAATATTAATGTAAAAATCAAAATGTTCTTTTTGAGCCACCTCAGCAAGGCGATCTGTTCCTGTTAAATGCTTGTCACTTGTCATTACAACAGGAATATTCTCTTTCTCGCAATATTTTTTAATTCTTAAGTCGTCTGTAGCAACAACTAATTTATCCAATAACTTTGATTTTTTAACTCGATCATAAGTGCGTTTAATCATTGGAACATTATTAATTAAGCATAAAGGCTTTCCTTGAAAACGACTTGAATTGTATCTTGCAGGAATAACGCCTAAAATTCTCAAAGGAATACTCTTTCCATAAATAGAGGGTGTTATTAACTTAATATCAATATAGTCTTTTAAATACAACAAAGCATCTTTAATAGATTTATTTAACTCTTTAAATAAATCTTCGTTTACAATAACACTAGTTTCATCATAAGCATAATTATTTTTACCGGTCTCATAGCCATCCAGCCCAGCTATTTCTACACTTTCTACTTTATTCGAAATTAGATAATTTATCATCAATATTGCAACATTCGTTATAAATAATTCTCCAATATGAACAATATCTTTCAACTCAATTACTGCACCTGCTTCTTTACAGGAAATATTAGTAGTAACAACCTGCTTTTCTAATGGTATCTTATTTTTAAATTCGTCAAACCTTTGTTGGTTTGAAAAGAAATAATAATCGCAATCAAACTGAGGATTATGATTTAATGCGATCACAAAATAGTTGCCGCTTTCTACTTTTTGTTTAATTAGATCTAAATTATCTATAACGGAATATCCAGAAGCAATTAATAATACTTGTTTTCCAGCAGAAATACCCATCACCCCCTGTGCTTTCGACTTATTTTTTAACAAAAATTTCTGGCACAGGTCATCAACTACTCGTTCATCAAACAAAATCCTATTATTTAATGGTATTTTTTCTAAAATTTCTTGAATATCGGTAATATGTGTGGTTTTCTTATCAACTAAATAAGAAGCGTAATTAGGATGACAATTAAGTGAAGCTGATAGATATTGTGCTGGAGAGAATCCCCATGGTTGTCTTTTAAAATAATAAGTCAAAACTTCGTCAATCACCTCAAGCAGCGGAAAAATATTGTATGTTTTTCCAACTTGTTTATTCAAGTAATCTGCAATAAGTTCAGTATTTAAATTACCTGCGCCTCTACCCATGCCATAAATACTAGCATCAATAATCACTCCTCTACCCAAATGTCTGCCACACAAGTCAATCGCATTGGAAAAAGCTAATTGCATATTATTATGTGAATGATAACCTAACCTTACACCATCGCTTAAATTATGATTTGCCAAGTCAACATAATGCCTAAACTTGGCTAGCGACATTGAACCAAAACTATCAACTATATAAAATACATAAACATCTAATTGATTAACAGACTCTATCAAAGATAAAAAATCATGATCTGTATAAGTTGTGGTTACCATTGGCTGAAAAAACAATTGGTAACCTAGGTCAATTATTTTTTCAGCGCTCAATAAGGCATCCCCTACATCTCTTTTATGAAAAACCAACCTAATGCCGTCAATTCGTGTTTTTGACCTAGGCGGTAATTTATCCAGATTAAAATCGAACAGATTAATCATAACAACTTTTGTTTTTTGCTTATTAGACTTGCTTAAAACACTTTCAACTGAAGCAACTGAATCAAATAGAGTTGTGTTTTTGTCAGCACCCTTTCTGTCATCTAAATAACCCAACTCAATAATATCCACTCTAGACGCTTCTAGAGAATCAATAATTTTAGAAATTTGAGACTGTAAAAAACCCCAATCATTCACATAACCACCGTCTCTGAGGGTGCAATCTAGTATTTTCATATTTTAATTTTTCCGCTAGATAATTTGCCGCTCTCCATAAGAGCACTCTTCAATAAGTCAAGTTTATCATCTGATGTAGCTGCATACTGATCAATAAATTTCCCCCTAGCCTCTTGAACCTCAGTAGAATACCACCAGTTTTCAATCTTATCCCAAACTTCAGTCATTTTTTTTGCGGCACTTTGCGGTGTTTTATGGAAGATTCCTACCGATTCAAGCATATCAAAATATGGTTTAACCTCTTCTTTTAACTCCCAATGTTCTGGATTCCAAAATATAATGGTTGGAATATTCCAGTTCAAAGCTTCTAAATAAGTTGTTGCATTATAGGTTGATATATACAGCCGACTCTTCCGAATTAATTTAACAATATTTTGATGTCCCGGATCAATCCGAACTTCAGGCATATCATCTCTCCAGCGCAAAGCTTGATTCCATCCATAATCACGATTGTATAATCTTAATAAGATCTGACTACGCAAAGAATTGGGCAAGAATTTCAAAAACTTCTGCTGATCGTCAAAATAATCCAACCACTGTCTTGACACTGGAACAGCATACAAATGATAACTATATCTTGGTATTGCTGCTTCCACCATTAGCGCCCCACCCTTAGGATTGTATTTGACAGTCGTGTTAAAATTTTTAAACATTCCAATTGGCAATATGTTAGCCCTACTGGGGTCTGACCAACCCCAGGAGAGCCATTTAGTGGCAATTTTTATCTGGTGCTCTTCATGAAAAGAAAATGGTGACATGCCAAAATGTCCGCCATGCTGACCTATAACAAGAGGCACCTTAAGTTCAGTTTTTTTTGCCGCCCAT
>Ga0181555_1004148_pt1 | contig 11251 bp, 11 predicted proteins | sample 011ome_15_FD_145601 | JGI IMG/M metagenome (GOLD analysis project Ga0181555, IMG submission 145601) | Coastal salt marsh microbial communities from the Groves Creek Marsh, Skidaway Island, Georgia - 011504AT metaG (spades assembly) | ecosystem: Environmental > Aquatic > Marine > Intertidal zone...
GACGGTCGATTCTCAGGCGGCACAACCGGACTGTGTATTGGCCACGTAGCTCCCGAAGCAGTGGATGCAGGACCTATTGCATTCGTAAGGGATGGTGACCTGATTCGGGTAGATATTCCATCCAGGACGCTCGATCTTCTCGTCGATGACGACGAACTGGAAGCACGCCGTGACGGCTGGGCACCGCTTCCTCCCCGCTACACCCGTGGTGTGCTGGCGAAGTACTCCAAGCTCGTCAAGTCGGCTTCTCTGGGTGCAGTGACCGGGTAACACCGTCGGTTTCGACATCCCTACCTAACGAAAAGCAGTGAACACATGAGTGATACGTCTATGGGCACTCTGGACCAGGAGACGCCAGAGCTGTCTCCTGAAGAACAGCGCAAGGCACAGCTGGCTGCCAAGGCGCCCGTCCTCACGGGCTCCGGAGCCATTCTCAAGAGCCTCGAGTTGCTCGGAATCAAGGACGTCTTTGGTCTGCCCGGTGGGGCCATCATGCCCTTCTATGACGAGCTCATGTCTGCCGACAAGATTCGCCACATCCTTGTTCGCCACGAACAAGGTGCCGGTCACGCTGCGGAAGGCTATGCGGCGTCCTCGGGAAAACTGGGAGTTTGTATCGCCACGTCTGGGCCCGGTGCCACGAACTTAGTGACGGCGATCGCTGACGCCCACATGGACTCAGTCCCCCTGCTCGCGATCACCGGTCAGGTGTTCTCCACTTCGATGGGAACAGATGCTTTCCAGGAAGTGGATATTTCTGGTGTGACCATGCCCATCACCAAGCACTCGTTTTTGGTGACCAGGCCCGAAGAAATCCCGGGTGTGATTGCTGCCGCTGTTCACATCGCAACCTCTGGTCGTCCAGGCCCCGTGTTGGTGGACGTCACCAAGGATGCCCAACAGAAATCTGCACCGTTCATTTGGCCACCCGAGATTGATCTCCCCGGTTATCACCCGATTACGAAGGCTAACGCGAAGCAAGTCCAGGTCGCAGCACAAATGATCGCGGAAGCATCGAAACCTGTCTTATATGTGGGTGGTGGTGTTATTCGTGCGGGAGCGCACAAGGAGCTCGCAGCGTTTGCCGACAAGGTTGGTGCCCCGGTGGTGACAACCTTGATGGCGAGAGGTGCTTTCCCCGACTCGAGTCCCCTCAATCTCGGTATGCCGGGCATGCACGGGACTGTCCCTGCGGTTCTGTCCTTCCAGGAATCTGACCTCCTGGTTGTGCTCGGTGCTCGTTTTGATGACCGGGTGACCGGAAAAGCCAGCGAATTTGCCCCCAACGCCAAGGTCATCCACGTGGACATCGATCCCGCAGAGATTGGCAAGATTCGTCAAGCAGAAGTGCCGATTGTCGGTGATGTGAAGGATGTGCTGGGAGACCTCCTGACCGCTTTCAACCAGGCAGCAAAGTCACACAAGCCTGATTACACCGCCTGGTGGGAGCGACTGACCTTCCTGCGCGAGCAGTACCCTCTCGGTTATGACGAACCCGACGATGGTTTGCTCTCACCTCAATGGGTTATCCAGAAGATTGGCGAGATGTCCGGCCCTGAAGCGGTATTCGCTGCCGGTGTAGGGCAGCACCAAATGTGGGCCGCACAGTTCATCAAGTATGAGCGCCCCAACGCGTGGTTGAACTCCGGTGGTGCTGGAACCATGGGGTATGCCGTTCCCGCTGCGATGGGTGCGAAAGTGGCGGAGCCTGAGCGTCTGGTGTGGGCAATTGACGGTGATGGGTGTTTCCAGATGACCAATCAGGAGCTTGCAACCTGCACGATCAACAACATTCCCATCAAGGTTGCGATCATCAACAACTCATCCTTGGGAATGGTTCGTCAATGGCAGTCACTGTTCTATGACGGACGCCACTCATTCACAGATTTGAACACCGGCCATGAGACCGCCATGATTCCTGATTTTGTGAAGCTCGCAGACTCATACGGGGCGCTGGGTATTCGGGTGCGCACCAGAGAGGAAGTTGAACCCGCCATCCAGCTCGCAATGGAGACCAATGATCGCCCTGTGGTAATCGACTTCATTGTGTCCAAGGACTCGATGGTGTGGCCGATGGTCCCCCAGGGTGTGGGTAACTCTCAGGTGCAATATGCCCGGGACCACGCGCCTGAGTGGGATGAGGAGTAAGCATGAGCCACGTCCTCTCGCTCCTGGTGGAAGATAAACCAGGTCTTTTGACCAGGGTCGCAGGCCTTTTTGCTCGTCGAGGCTTCAATATCGAGTCTCTTGCGGTAGGTAAGACCGAAATCCCAGGGCTCTCGCGTATCACCGTGGTGGTGGATGTCGAGGACCTTCCTTTGGAGCAGGTCACCAAGCAGCTGAACAAGCTCGTGAATGTTCTGAAAATTGTGGAGCTCGAGCCGGAACAGTCTGTTGCCCGGGAGCACATGCTGGTCAAGGTGCGGGTAGATAACTCCACCAGGTCACAGATTCTCGAAGCGACGAATCTGTTTCGCGCCCGAGTCGTGGATGTCGTCACCGATGCCCTAGTGATTGAGGTCACCGGTGACACCGCAAAGGTTCGAGCCCTCTTGAAGGTACTCGAGCCGTATGGCATCAAAGAAATTGCTCAGTCCGGTCTCCTCGCCATTGGGCGAGGATCAAAGAGCATTTCTGATCGCATCAATAAGAACTAGGCTTTTGACTAACGCCCACCAATTAAGGAGACACGCAGTAGTGACTGACATCAAGTACGACAAAGACGCTGACCTCAGCATTATCCAAGGCAAGAAGGTTGCCGTAGTGGGCTATGGCTCTCAAGGACACGCTCATGCACAAAACCTTCGCGATTCTGGCGTTGAGGTTGTTGTCGCGCTGAAGGATGGTTCAAAGTCAACGCCCAAAGCCCAAGAAGCGGGTTTTCAGGTGATGAACACTGCTGATGCCACCAAGTGGGCCGATGTCATCGTGATTCTTGCTCCCGACCAGCACCAGCGTCACCTCTATGCAGAGGACGTTGCCCCGAACCTCACCGAGGGCAAAGCGTTGGTCTTCGGGCACGGCTTCAACATTCGATTTGGGTACATCAAGCCCCCTGCAACTGTCGACGTCATCCTGATTGCCCCCAAGGGCCCCGGACACACCGTTCGTCGTGAGTTCGAAGCGGGTCGTGGAGTTCCGGTCATCGTGGCTGTTGAAAATGACGCCACCGGTGCCGCGTGGGATCTGGCCTGGTCCTATGCCAAGGGCCTCGGCGCTCTTCGTGCCGGTGGAATCACAACCACCTTCACGGAGGAGACGGAAACAGACCTCTTCGGTGAGCAGGCTGTGCTCTGCGGTGGAACCTCTCAGCTCGTTCAGTACGGCTTTGAAGTTCTGACCGAGGCTGGGTATCAGCCCGAGATCGCCTATTTCGAGGTCCTCCACGAGCTGAAGCTCATCGTGGACCTGATGTGGGAGGGTGGCATCGCCAAGCAGCGCTGGTCCATCTCTGACACCGCTGAGTATGGCGATTACGTCTCCGGCCCCCGCGTTATTTCTCCGGACGTCAAAGAGAATATGAAGGGTGTCCTCGCGGACATCCAGTCCGGTGCTTTCGCAGAGCGCTTTATTGCTGACCAGGATGCCGGTGCTCCCGAGTTCCAGGCGCTTCGCGCCAAGGGCGAGGGACACCCCATTGAGGAAACTGGGCGTAGGCTTCGTGCGCTCTTCTCCTGGAAGCAGAATGACTCTGACTATGTAGAAGGCAAGGCATCCCGGTAGGGGCCCGCTAGATGAACGAGGGAGGAATGCAGTACATGGGTAAGGAGAAAAACCCATCTTCCAAGACCAAAGTGACCGACAGAGCAGGAGTCAAAGATCGAACCATGTTCCTGAGGAAATGGCCCCTCTAATCTTCAAAGATCTCGCGGGGTAGGCCTCGGTAGTATTCCAAGTCTGCTGGAGTGTCAATACTCCTCGGCGAACCATCACAGAAAATCGCAAAGAGTTCAATGTCGTTCTCGATGCATCTAAGTTGCTCTAACTTCTCAGTCTGCTCAAGGGCTCCTACTGGCGAATTGACGAATCTTTCCAATACTTGCCGGGCGTAAAGAAACACACCCTGAACCTTATATGGCCTGGTTTTCCCTTCCCGATCGAACGGTATCGCCGAACGAGAGACGTACCTGATTCTTCCATCACTTTGAATTGCAACTTTTGCCTCAGAGGAGTCATTCAGATCTTGAGTGGATTGCGACACAGCAATTTTGAACGAGTTGTCCCTGAAACCAATTGTTTGGAGCATTTTTGTGAGAACCGAGGGGTTGAATAGGGGCTCATCCCCCTGGACATTCATGAAGTAGGAGTAATCCGAAAAATTCTGGGCAACCTCAAAAACCCTCTCAGTCCCATTTTCGCATGAGCTTGAAGTCATAATGAATGGCAAACCAAAATTTTCACAGGTTTCCGCAATCAATGGGCTATCCGTTGCTACAACATATTCTGTCGGGCAGAGTCTGCTGACCCTGGAAGCTACCCAGTAAATCAATGGCTTACCGTGTATTTCGGCAAGTGCCTTTCGTGGCAGTCGCACTGACTCTAATCGCGCCGGGATCACCGTCAATACGTCGGAATAATTAACGGCGACGTTCACGCTAGCCAACCGCCGTCAACAGGGATTGAGGCGCCAGTAATGTATCTCGCTTCGTCAGACAAAAGAAATCTGCTTATGCCAACGAGTTCGTTAGCTTCGCCCCACCGGCCCAGTGGAATATTGCTCATCGTCATCTCGTAGAGAGCCTTGTTATTGGATACATTTGCGCCCATCGAGGTCTTGCTAAAGCCAGGAAGTATCGAATTAACAAGAATATTCCTATTGCCTAATTCAACGGCCAGGGTCCGTGTGAAAGCATCTAGTCCGCCCTTACTCACAGCGTAACCGGAAAGGTGAGTAAGACCCTGAGAAGAGGCGATTGAACTTACGTTTACGATTCGTCCTCCACCGGTTTCGAAAAAGTACGGAATTAGAACTTTTGACAAATTGATAGCCGCAAAAAGGTTAGTCTGCGAAACGTCAACTATTTCCTTCATTGTTAGATTTTCAATTGCCCCCCTGCACCTAACACCAGCATTGTTGATTAGCCCGTGTATTTCTCCTTGCAGATTGTCCAAGTAATGCCGGACCTGTTCTGCCGTGTCCTCGAAATCTGCAATGTCCACCTTCAACAGTCCAAAGCTGTCAGAAATTGGAGTGAGTTCTTCCCTAAGGGAACGAAGGTCGTCTCCATTGCGGCTAAGACCGAGTACGTGGTAGTCCCCCACGAGACCCTTCGTTAGCTCACGTCCGAAACCCTTTCCAACACCGCTAATCACAATTACCTTTTTCACTTTATTACTTCCTCCACGCCAATCCGGATGAGATTTGGATCCGAGGTGAAGTGCAGTTCAGGATGGCCCCAACCGCGGATAACAACAAGCCGGAGCCCGTCCTGTGTTCTCTTCTTGTCTTTGAAAGCACGCTCGACGATTAAGTCAACTAGGGTTTCTCGTCTTTGCGACATGTCGCTCGAATTAAACTCGGTCGGAAGCCCGAATTTCTTCAATAGCTCTCTGAGTCTCTCTACTTGTGAATCTTCAATCAGGCTTAGCGACGCACAGATTCGAAAAACCGCTACCATTCCGAGAGAGACACCTTCACCGTGCCTTAGCATCTCTTCACCGTTTAGAATCGTCGAGAACTCGATAGCGTGTCCAATAGTGTGACCGAAGTTCAGGAAGAGCCTATTTGCGGACTCCTTCACATCTCCGGTGACAAATCTTGCTTTCTGCGAAAGAGACAAAGCTACAACCTCAGCAAGCCCCTCCTTGGTGAGTTCCAATGGAGAGTCAAGAAGAGAAAGTATCTCCTCAGAGCCGAGCACACCGTACTTGATGACTTCTGCGAAACCCGACGAAATTTCCCGTTCGGGAAGCTCCATCAAAACTGATGTGTCTACAAGAATCGCTAGGGGATGGTGGTAGGTCCCAATTGCGTTAACGGTGTGCCTGAAGTTCAAGGCGGTCTTGCCACCCAGTGAGCTATCGACAGCAGCGAGAAGCGTAGTGGGGATGTGAATGAGGTCCATCCCGCGGTACCAGCAGCTTGCGATGAAACCCGCAAGGTCTCCGATGACTCCTCCCCCCACGGCGACAATCACAGAATCTCTCGAAATGTTCTTCCCTTCGAGATCGGCAAACACCGTCATAGCAGTAGCGAAAGTCTTATTAGATTTCCCTCCAGCCAAGATGAAGCAGTACCGGTTCGACTTCTTGAGTATTGTGGAAAAGTCATTGATGTATTTTTCGTAAATCAGCGAATCGATAATGAAGTACAGTGGTCGATTTCGCACTCGCTGACCAACAACCTCTTCGAAGTTTCTGAATACCTCATCGCCAACCGACACTGCGATGCTCTTGTTGTCGAAGCTGATTTCAAACTCTTTGTTCACAGTGAAAACCCGGAGTTCACGACTAGTTCGAATAGGTCCATGTCTTTCGGGTTTCGCAGGCCGATCAGTTCGACCGCTTGCAGCCCGATTTCGCTGAATGGTGGCGAGACTCTTTGACCAGTTGACATGAAGGTCTCTGTGTCGTAAACACTAAAGATTCCGAGGTCATGCTCCGACGCGAGTAGATTGACAGTTACGCAAGATTTATGAACGATTGAGCCCACCGCAGAGCACACCTCTCCCGATGCGACGGCCTGATACCCAAAATATAACGAGTCGATAGAAATAAAAGGGAAGAGAGGATTGCACTGCACAACAACCTTCGACTGTGTTTTTCTTGCCTCAATTATGTGAGCCGCAACCCCGTTGGCATCTAGTTCTTTAGGAATCAGAGAATTGGTGCAGATAACTTTGCTGCTAATGAACTCGAGATGGCCTAGATCTGCGTCCGAAATCACCTCAACTTTTTCCACTCGTTCGTCGAGAGAGTAACGCGCGAGCATACTCGGCAGAACATAATCAAGGAAAAACCTAAGGGAACTTTCCGGCATTCGATAGCGGTCTTGGACGTATCCCAAATTGATAGGGACGAGGAGTTGCATACGATCCTCACAGCTGGCGCCTAAGTTGACAAGCCTAAGCCTAGCCCGGTTTCTCGGATCCATCTCGGGAAACTGCGCTAACGATTTGAAGGAATCGCCCCGAAACCCTGCCGCCGGACTCCAGGCCTCAACACGCTGGGATTCTTGACTTGCTGAAAGAGTCGTTTTGGACGCACACACCCTTGGAGAACGAAATGGCACAGTGAGCGCTACCCAAATTCCTCTGGGATGTCGGGCGCCGCAGAATCCCAAAGTCTTCCATATAGAAACTGAAAGAAATTCCTCGGCATAATGGCGAGCCACTGCGCGTGCTTTGGAGAATCGGTTTCAGCTGGCCCATGGTTACGACACACAAGACGTCTGAACCGCCAGATGATGGAAAACACTATCGTTTTCCATTGCGAGCTCAGCTGCCGAGAAACCTCCTCCACCTGATCTATAGGAACTACTTGTCTGAATCATTTTCTGCATTGTCAGAACAATATGAGTGTCCCTCTTCTAGATTGCCGGGAATGTTTGCAGATTCGGCTGAATTGTGGGACTCCAGCATCCAACAAGGTGACGATAGTCTAGAAGAAACGCCAGTTACAGGCCGAAAAGGAAACCGGAAATGTCGATTCCAGGATTACGTGGAACAGACCATATTGGCTTCACAGTGCCCAACCTCGACGAAGCTGAGGAGTTTTTCGTTGACGTAATTGGGTGTACGAGAGTTTACAGTCTCGGACCCTTTGAACGGAAAGATGATTGGCTGGAGGACCAGCTGGGCGTGCACCCGCGTTCTGTAATGCGCGAACTCAGATTGTTCCGATGCCAATCGGGATCGAATTTTGAAATCTTCCAGTGGGACACTCCTCTCCCTCAACAACCGCAGCCAAAGAACTCAGACATCGGTGGACATCATCTCGCGTTCTATGTAGATGACCTTGAGGAAGCGGTTGCTTACCTTCGGAGTAGAAGTGTGAGGGTTCAAGGCGAGATAGTAACGAGTCAGAACGCGAGTTCGGGGCAACGATGGATCTATTTCCTCACACCTTGGGGGATGCAGTGCGAGCTAGTCTCTTTTCCGCAAGGCAAGGCATACGAAGCTGATGCCTCGGTACTTCTCTGGCATCCTGCGAGGCCGTGCGATTGAGTATGGGTTCAAAAACTTTGACGACCTAGGTACGTGGTCTTGTGAATTCTTCCGCGGCTGGTGGGGGCCTTCACCGTTTTCTCCAAGAGGTGTGCGTCTCAAGTCGCTGAAAGACTGCTCAAGACCACCCAAAGCTCTCAGCGGAGATTGCTAACTTCTCTAATTCTGAAAGTCGGACCGGCTCGCCCCGTCGGGAAGATTCAATCGATGCCACGGTGGACGCCATCGCATGGTCAATAGCGGTTGATCCGGGGTGGTATCCGCCTCCAAGGACAGACGAGTACAGGTCTCTGGTGGATCGCAGGATGTCGTTCGGAAACTTTCCGAGTGTCGAGTAGTTTTGCCTCGAGTTATATGGCATTACTTCAGGAAAATCAGTAGCCGTGTATTCGACGAAAGTTATGTCGCCAGAAATTTCATTAACCACATACTTACCGAATGCATAGTTGAGAATGAAACAAATTCCCAGTCTATTAGCGCGTGAAAAGTCGATACTCAGCGACTGGCCATCTTCAGACCAGCCTTGCAAAAAGCCGGAAGAGTCCGAAAACTGGCTCCCTCTGTGGCTCGTGACTGGGGTGTCCTCTAGCCTTGCAAAAATTGTGGTGAGTGGGTTTCCAGCTAAAACCCGGAAAGCTTCGAAGTAGTGAGCCGCCTTATTCGCGAGCCCAAAATTTGCACCCGATACCATCAGCGACACAAACGGCCCGACATCATTCATCCCGCGGTGGCTTGATATTGCTTTCATTATCTCGGTGAACATAATTTGATGATTTACAACTAACTTGATCCCCTTATCACCAGCAAGTTCGATGAGTTCCCTTGAGCCCGACAGCGAATCTGAAAACGGTTTCTCGACAAAAATCGTGCTGGAATTACTTGTTTCAAGAAGATGGCGAACAAGCCGCGCCTTGGAGGGCGTGGTGGTTGAAATCACCGCGAGCTCAACTTCCTCTGAACTGGCGAAGGCTGTGAAGTCCGACATTGGCTTTGTCTGAAAATTCGTCTCACGGGTAAAGTTCTGCCTGCTGGCTTCGATAAGGTCGAAACCGATTACATCGGAAAAGCCATTCTCTCGAAGAGAGGCTGCGTGAATCGCCCCCATTCTTCCTGTGCCGACGATGATCGCTGTCATCGCTTCCATCCCAGAGGCAAAAATATCTCCGACAAGAGAGTCATGGACTTGTGAGAATCAGCTAATGAAGGCAGCCCTGAAACGCCGGTGTCGAGCTCCTCAACCAGACCATCCAGAAGAGGAGTGATTCCCGGCTTCCCTCCGACACTCTCGGTTGGAACCTCCATCGGAACCTTCTTCGAGGGAAACTCTTGAATTGTCCACCCCTGTTCCAAGGGATCAAGTTTCCAGCTCGCCTTATAAGTATGCAAACTCATTTCCCATCGCCCAGGCGCATTAATTACGCTCACGTAATTGACGTGGGTTTGACAGGAAAAATCTATAAGCGCCTCGATGATAAAACTGGTTCCCGCGAGCCTAGTCAGCCTGGAGGAGCAAGATTCCACTGCGCCGCGGGAGAAGAACATGAAGAGGTCAACCATGTGGATCGCTTTTCGAAACAGGATTCCGGCAGAAAGGGATTCCTCAACTCCAAGCGTGTGTTGGTCTCGGGCCTGAATGTAAACTCCGCCACCACTTTCAGCAATTTCCTTTCGAATTTTCTGAATGTGAGGATAGTATCTCCGGTTCAGACCGACTGAAACTGGCCACGGTGATGTGTGAAAACCGTCGAGCAATTTCCCTGACTCTTCGAGGTTCTGTCCTGCAGGTTTCTCGACGAGGCATTTCCAGGGCTTAGTTCTTGCGGCTTCTAGTATCTGAGCGGTTTCTGAGGGAGGAACAGCGATGATGACTGCGTCTGCATGGGTTGTGTCGTAAGCCAGCCGCACATCACTAAATCCAAGGGGAATGCCGTTAGAAGCTCTAAAGGAGTCAGTCGATTCAACGCTCCGGCCGACGACCGCTACGGCCTGAAGCCTCGGATGCGCTTGAATCGTTGAGGCGTAGGTCTGGCCCATTTTTCCGTGACCCACAAGCACTACGTTATAGCGTTTACATTCGCTTGCGACGGTCACTCCTCACCTACTCTAAGAATTTGCCTAGGGCGCTCCCGCAACTACTTTACACGTGTCGAGGGTCCGAGGGGCGATTAACAAAGGGTTGACAATTTGGCCCTCGATAATCGCGGGCATAGCAATGTTGGTCGCTGAAAAACGCGAAAAGGAGTTCGTTGGATGGGTTTTTCACAATCGTGATTGCCCGGCCCCAAATGGCTACGTCGAAAGAAATGAGGCTTTGTTGGCTTACGGAAAAACCTTGGAACTCGTGAACTTCAAGGGAAATCGAGCTGAAAACCTGGGTAACCCAAATCCAACGAAGCCTACTGAGCGCAAGCCGTCCTGGATAATTTCACTCGATCTAGATTGGTTGCTGAGCGAGGTGACGGAGCCTTTCATAAATGGTCAGAACCTTTGGTTAGCGCTCCGAGAAGAGCCCGTCGCTTTAGGAAAGAACCCCTCAGCTCGGATGTATCACTAAGGTTGGAACTACTTGTTTGGGTAATTCGAAGAGATTGAGGGTGTGTGGGAAGGCCAGTTGTTCTCATCGCCGAAGAGCTGTCGCCAGCGACTCTGGAGGCCTTGGGTTCGGATTTTGATATTCGCCATGCTGATGGGGCTAACCGGGCCGAGCTTCTTCAGGCCCTGGTCGATGCTAACGCTGTCTTGATCAGATCTGCAACTCAGATGGACTCTGAGGCTTTGGGAGTCGCTTCCAACCTCAAGGTGATTGCTCGAGCTGGAGTGGGGCTCGACAACGTTGACATCAAGGCCGCCACTGAGGCAGGTGTCATGGTGGTCAATGCACCCACCTCGAACATCGTGAGCGCTGCGGAGCTTGCGATTGCCCACATCCTCTCTCTGGCTCGTCACATTCCTCGCGCCCACGCATCTCTCGCCGCTGGCGAATGGAAGCGCTCCTCCTTTACCGGTGTTGAACTTTTCGACAAGACCATCGGGATTATTGGCCTGGGTCGCATCGGCGCTCTTGTGGCAGAGCGTCTTGCCGGATT
>Ga0181555_1004155_pt1 | contig 11240 bp, 9 predicted proteins | sample 011ome_15_FD_145601 | JGI IMG/M metagenome (GOLD analysis project Ga0181555, IMG submission 145601) | Coastal salt marsh microbial communities from the Groves Creek Marsh, Skidaway Island, Georgia - 011504AT metaG (spades assembly) | ecosystem: Environmental > Aquatic > Marine > Intertidal zone >...
CGTGGTCTTCTTCTTTGCCTTCGGAGGCATGGTGAGATGCGCACTCTAATAAAGTGGCGTTTTCGACTGTCTTTGTGTCCCTCTTGGGTTGTTGTGTTAGGGTATAAGACCCTAAATTTTATTTTTCTTTCTGTCTTTCTTCTTTCTTGGGAAAACCAATCACATGTTGTTTTAAAGACACATCGTCTATCATTTATTCTTTACGAGAAGAGTTTAAAGAAGAAGACAAAGTTAAAGAGAAGACACAACGAAGGATGATGATGGTCGTCGAAGGGGAGAGAAGGGATGATTCTTTGTGGGGTGTGATCGTGAAGTGCGACGATATAACTTTCACTCATATTTTGCCGAGATTGAATCGAACGGATCTCAAATTCTTGTACGAGGTGAACAGTGAAACGAGAAAGTTGATTAAGAGATCGTCTCGCAAGGGGGATTTGGAAAAGAACTTTAAGATCGAAGAGATGTCGTCGATATCGACGTTGGAAGTAGCGTGGGAGCATTATCCGTGGGGCACGTATGACCACGAAGTGGAAGCTGAGATGGACGAAACACTTTTCTGCTGGAAAGTTGCTCGAACGAATAAACTCGAGTTGCTCAAGTGGGCGCGAGTGGAGAAAAAGTGCGAGTGGGATGAAGAGACGATTTCAATCGCAGCACATCAAGGTAATCTGGAAATGGTAAAGTATTGCGTGGCAAATGAGTGTCCTATCGATGAGTTTGCGTGTGCAAATGCTGCCGGAAATGGTCATCTCGAGTGCCTCAAATACTTACGCGAAGAAGTCAAAGCGCCTTGGGATTGGAGAAGTGCCGCTTGGGCGGCTGAAAATGGTCATCTTCATATACTCGAATATCTTGTTGAGCGTAAATTTGATAAATATAACGAATATGCGTGTGAGTATGCAGCCATGAACGGCCACTTAGACTGTTTGAAGTACTTGCACGAAACCGCCAAAGCGCCTTGGGACGAGGACGCCGTACAAGGAGCGCACGAGAACAACCAAACCGAATGTGTACAATACCTCCTCGACAACAACTGTCCATTACCACGCGGTTGGCGATACGAACATGGAGAGCTACACACGATTTAAAATCACAGGTATCATTCATCAACAAAAAAAGAATACGAGAAAGGAGAAACAGCTTCCGTTTTCGAACGCGCGAAATACGCGAATATACGCAGAGAGACATATAGATATGGTACCAGAAACAGCGCAGAATTGAAATTAAGAGAAACACACGTACAAAAAGCAAAAAGAAAACCTGTCATCACGCCGACTTCTCACGTAATTACTTACCGCAATACTATTGGCGCCCAACGTGGCTTAAAATTGCGCTGTGCTGATGGGAAGCGATGGATTTCACGTGGTATGAACGACAGATGGGAGTAGGTTTTCATTTAACAATTATATTCATTAGTAGATTACAAACCCTAAACCTCTAAGAAATCTCCCTCTAAAATCTCCGTTTTTTGTCTCACTTTTTATTGCCACATAGACGAAGATGATGATGATGCTTTCGAACTCACGCGTACTCGTGAACAACGGCACGACCAAAATATCATCCGTCAAAGCGAAGAAGAGCACCGCTAAGGTATGAACGATTTCCTCGTCTTTTTTTCTCTTTGTCTCTGTCGTTATTCGTTTATATATCAACGGCTTTTATATAAAAGAGATATATAAAATGTTACGGATAATTTCCCTCTCTCTTTGCTCTCTTCTTTGATGATACGAGAGAGCAAGAATAACGAGTGAAGAGAGAAGAAGTGTGTGCATGCTGAAAGAGAACCGTTTGCTCTCTCTCTCTCTCTCTCTCTTTTGTTAAAGTCGTTTGGCTTCTTCTGTCTTCTTCTCTTTCGCGTGTCTTTCATCTCTTTATCATCGTAATCCTCCCTTAAGAGCTTGCTCGCTTGGGAAAGAGATCAATCGGAAAACCAAGACCAGCGTATCTTTCTTCTTGTTTAGGGTTTTGGTTGTTGCCCTAAATTTTTCTGACGAAACTTTATCCAATTAATACTACTCTAAAAATAAAAAAACAGAAGACGAAAGTCGCGTGCAAAGCCTCAAAATCCGATGAAGACGACAAATCAAGCATGACTGATTCAAACGGAATGAAAAACGCAGCGTTAGTAGCGGCGACGATTGCGACGCTTGGTTCTTCGGGAATGAGTGGTGTTGCGAATGCCGCGGATTCAGCGGGTTTTGATTTGGAAGCCATGTACGCGTCGAAAGGGCAAACGGCGAAAGTGAAGTCTCGATTCGAAGGGACGGAGACGGCGAAGTTGGTCGAACAACCGGCGGTGAAATCGGCACCGGCGTTACCCGCGGCGAAACCGAGGAAAGAAGCTCCCGCGAAGAAGAAGGTGAAGGCGGAAAAACCGGCGCCGAAGGTGAAGGCGGCAGCCCCGGCGGTTTCGGCGCCGAAACCGACGCCGGCGCCGGCGCCGAAACCGGCGCCAACGCCTGCACCCGCACCGGCCGCGCCGAAACCGAAGGCGGCCATGGACGATTCCCCGATCAACTGGTCTGAGATGATGAACTCGACGACGCCGTCCAAGCCAAAGGCGGAAAAACCGAAGAAGGAGAAAGCTCCGAAGAAGGAGAAAGCTGCCGCCGATTCGTCTTCCTCCGAAGGCTCTCGATTCTTGTTGCCGGGCACCAAGGCGAACTTTTCGAACATGCCGGCGCCCGCCCCGAAGAAGGAGAAAGCCCCGAGACCAGTGCAGCCGAAACCAACGTATGAGTTCACTCGATCTGGCCCTGGGGAAGCGGAAGGCTTCCAAAGAAGAAGCGCGGAGAACAAATCCACCGCGAACGGCGATAACGAAATCGTCACGTTCATCGCGTCTGTTTTGTCCGCCGCGTTCATCGTCAAGATTACGGAAAACAAGGACAAGAAGCCGAAGTTGCCGGCGGTGGCACCGAGAGCGGCGAAGAAGAGTGCCGCTGGTGGTGGTAAAGGTGGTGGTGCTGACGAAGCGCAGAAGTGGATTGACGCGTGGAAATCCTCTTCTGGAGGCGGTTCGGGAGACCCGGCGCAAGACGCGCAGAAGTGGATCGACGCGTGGAAGGCTAAGCAATAAAATATAATAATAATACTGAAAGAACAACAACGACAACAACAACAACATTAACAACAACATTAGTAGAGAGAGAGAGAGAGAGAGAGATTTATTTTTTATTTTAAAGAGAAACGGTAAGTATCATCGCGCGTATGGATAGTAATACTAAAAACAGTCTTCGTTTTATCCTCTCTTTTTACTCCTCAAATAGCAGCTGGGTTACGGAAAACTTCCATGCCACCCAGAAACGGTCTCAACGCTTCCGGCACGGTGACCGACCCGTCTTCGTTTTGAAAGTTTTCCAAGATGCAAATAATCATTCTCGGAACGGCACACGCCGTGGCGTTTAACGTGTGCGCGAACTGCAACGGCTGTTTCTTCCCGTCCACCGCGTTTGGCCTGTATTTAATGTTCAATCGTCTGGCTTGAAAATCCGTGCAATTCGACGCGCTCGAGATTTCCCCGTACCTCTCTAAAGCCGGCATCCACGCTTCGATGTCAAACTTTCTATACGCCGGAGCGCCTAAATCGTGCGAGCTCATATCTAATACTTTAAAGTGCAAACCTAATTCCGCGTACATTTCTTTCTCGATGTTTGACAACTCTTCGTGCATTGCGTTCGACGCTTCCGGCGTGCTCACGGCGAACATTTCAACCTTGGAAAACTGGTGCAAACGATACATGCCTCTGGTCGCCGCTCCGGCTGCTCCGGCTTCGGTTCGAAAACAGTGCGAAAACGCGACGAATTTTTTCGGCAAGTCTTTCTCCTCGTACGTTTGGTCCATGCACTTACCGCCCAACAACAACTCCGCGGTGCCGGCTAAACACAAATCGGAATTTTCCACGGAATACACCTGCGTGTTTTCCGCTCTCGGTTGAAACCCGCACTTTTCGACGACTGACTTTCTGACTAAATCGGGAACAACCATCGGTTCAAACCCTTTCGCGATGGCTTTTTGCATCGCCCAGTTAATCAACGCCAATTCGAGCATGGCGCCGACGCCGGTTAAATAAACGAATCGAGTGCCGCTGACCCTCGACGCCGTCTCAAAGTCAAACATGTTCAACGTTTCACCAATCGTCACGTGATCTCGACACTTCATCGTTCCAAAATCTCTCTGCGTTCCCACAACCTCCATCACCGTCGCGAACTCTTCGCCTCCAATCGGTACGTCCGGGTGCGTATCGTTCGGAATCTTTTGCGCCTCTCTTTGCAACGCGTCGGAAATGTCATTCAATTCAACTTCAATCAGCGCTAATTCGTCTTTAATCCTTTTCCCTTCCTCGATTAATTCATCTCTGATGACTTTTTCCATCTTCCCTTTCATTTTCTTCGCGTTTTCGTTCCGACTCGCTCGCAACAAATCCGCTTTTTGGTCCAACGCGACGAACGCTTCGTACTGCGAAACCACGAATTGGACGGAAACGTTCGTCACGTTTCGGTTCAAACAATTCGTCTCCACGTGCGATTGGTTCTCGCGGATGGATTTAAAATCAATCGACGCTTTCCACACCTCTTGCGGTTTACTCATCGTCACATCGTTTCGTGCCTTTTCTGCGTCGGAGGATGATGCCGAACACGACACCGACCGCCCGGGGAGAACGACGACGTGTTTCCGTCGCGTCATCCATTTCGTCGGTAAAGTCCTCCTCGTCGTCGCGTTTTGATGATAATTTGCAGCGGAGAAAAAGCAACGGCGAGTGAGTTTTACGCTCGCTCTGAAGAGCATGATGGTTTCGACAAAAACGATCGATGCGTGCGTGCGTCGTCGTGAATAAATAAGTGCGAGAAGGAATTCTGACGACACGAAGCTTTTCGTTTTGGATAAAATGTGAGAAAACTCTCGATTCGGGCGACGATGCGCGGCGGTCTTTCTCTTCTCATTATTTGCGGTTATGATTACACGACGGCTACTCTCTTATGCTCTCTCTTTCTGCTATATATATGTGCTACTTTTACGTGTTTACTTCTCGTTTACTTCTCGGTCTTCTTCTTCTGAAGATAGTCGTTCAAAACCCGTATCACGTTTTTCGCAATCGAGACGGTTTCGCGCATGGCGCCTACGCCCATCTCCCCACACATCAACGTTTTCTCGATCGGGTCTAAGAATTGCACGCCGTCGCCGAAAGGTTGTTTGCCGTGATTTTCTTTAATCGCGTCGATGTGTTTCTTCGTGATTGGGTTTTGCCACATGTAAGTGTTCATCGCCGGCGCGATGAGAAGCGGCTTGGTAAAATCCCAGGCGCGGAGTATCGACGTCGCGAGATTGTCGCATAATCCGTTGGCTATTTTTGCTAACGTGTTTGCCGAGCACGGCGCGATGACGCAAATATCTGCTTTGTTTCGTAAATCGATGTGCGTCACCACGTCGCCTCGTTTTTGCCATCCTCCGCTTTGATTGTATTCGGACGCGTCGTTGTAATTTTGCACGACGCAATTCGGGTATCCGTCAACTGTAAACGGGCCCAACTTGACAAACACCTCATCGTATAAGCCGCCGCCATTGGAATAGTTTCTCTCGTTCTTCTTCTTTCTCAATTGATCCAAAGAACGTTTGTTCTCGTCGTTCGTAGGTACGAGCGAGCCCGCGGGAAACGCGCCGCCAAACTCAGTCGCCTCGATGAACGGTTTCGCCGCGTTCGTCGCCACCGAGTGAATACATAACTTCGTTGTTTCTCTGCGCACTTCATCGTCGAAGTACTCGTCCGTTATTTTATGAATAAGTTCGACCCATTTCATCGCCGCGACCGATCCCGTCACGAGAACAAGCACGTGAATTTCCTCCTTCTTTCCCTCCTCCATCGCGCTTTCTCACTCCTCTCTCTTCTTCTCCTTCTCTTCAAATAAGTGTCTCTCTTTTAACCGTTCTTTATACTTCTCCCCTTTCTCTTTATTCCTTTTCGCTTTAAAGATCTTCTGCAGTTTCAAGCACTCGTCCAGCTCCCACTTTTCTCGATTGCATTTCCCGAGGAACCACTTTTCGTACCACGGGTTCGTCGTGTGACAGGTTTGTAAGTTTTGCACGTTTTGGCGACACAGAGGGTGTTTGGAGAGGGTCAGAGGTGGGTGCATGTATTGTGCTCCTTACGTGGAGTCGTGAGGCGCGTTCAGAACGGTTCGGGGACCCTCGCGACGTCCGTATACTCGTTCCTTTTGTGCGATGGAATGACGGGTTGCTCCCTTTGGAAAAACGTCTTCGTTGGAGGAAATTCGCCTCTCTAAATGACGATTACGTTTTGATGCGCGGTGATGCGAAAATATGTTTTACGCGCGAGCAGAGCGATTTGTCGGAGCGTTTCACGTACACATCGATCGCGTGGAATTTTGAGTTGTGTTGATTTACGTTTTTCTCGAGCACGCGTGAAGTGTCGTCGAATGACGCGTAAAATCACGAATCTGTGATCACATGTTCCCGCATGTGCGTTTAAAGTCTCCTCGGATGAAAACAGCATCAAAAGCTTCGTCATGGTATTGAAAAGGCCTTCCTAAACGTCAAAACGAGCAGATGTGTTCTCCTCATCGTCGTCATCGTTTAATCGTCGTAAAAAGTCCTCCTCGTCCAGCGTTTCCGCACGTGTAAGTCTCTCACACAGATGAAAGCATTTTCTTTCCCAGAGAGAGCGCAGAAACGCATCCTGCAAAGCGTCACTCGTTGCACCGAAAAGGAGCGCACCATAAAATGCACGCAAACACCAACACCGCGCGAAAAAGAGGACGACTGTTCGTATTCGTCGTTTTCTTTTCACTCCTCGCGATGTCGCTGACGTTTACCGCGCCTCTGTCGAGAACAAAGAAGACTTTACAGATGATGCGCGACGAGAAGAGGAGGTTTTCCCCCGCTGTAAAGGACGAATTCGATTTCGAGTTTCTCGACGAAGAGGAAGGAGATTCAGACTATTGGGACCAAGACGAGACGAAGAATAACGACATCGATGATGATGACTCTAATGCGCATTACAAGAAACGAATGGGGAAGTTTCGAGACGCGTTCATCGATGCCTTTGATGATGAGACATTTGAGGCAAAAGAGGAAGAGGAAGAGGTCAGTCTCTTCACGAATACCGCGGAAACGCCAATCAACGGGAGGAAATGTGCACGATCGATCGCGATGAAACCATCCAGACGACTTTATGAGAACGATGATAAGAGCAGTGGTAGCAGTAGTAGTCATACTAAATGTGGGAAAAGACTTACTCATGAAGATTTCCCGCCCGTCGCCGTCGTGTCGGCGATACACGCGAGATCTTTGATGAAGATTAAATCGAAGTCGATTGACGCGATGACGGAGTTTACGGAGAATTTACGGATGGCGTTTGGGGACGAGAGGGATAAGAAGTCTGAGATGCATTCGGACGGGGAGTTGGTTTTAGTCGTGTACGGGGTGAACGAAGAGACGGAGGAGGTTTTAGAGGATTTAGAGAAACATTTGTTCCGCGAGAATGATTTCTATTTAGCGATTATCGACGGCGATACACGAGCGCTGAATGAAATTTCCGATTACGACGACGCGATCGCGAGAGGCGTGAAATTCACGAGAGCGAAGTTTGCCATCGTCGCGGATTTGAACGCGATCGTTCCCTCGGCGGAGTGGACGAAAATGGCGTTGGTGAAAGTCTTTCGAACGGAACCGACCGTGGCGGCGGTTCTGTTCGGCGGGAACGAAAACGTGAGCGGATTTGAAGGCGCGAAGCGACCGGCGATGGTTATTAGAGCGTGGGAAGCAAAGTTCGCGCTGACGAGTGAAGATGGATCCTCCGGGTGCGCGAAAACCGAGAAGAGCTTAATGTCCGTCATGGTCGATAAAGGCATGGAGTTTAAACGATTGCCGAGGAAGTTGAAAAGAATCGATAAATCATCGCGTAGTAGTATTGGTAGTGATAATAATAGAGATAGCAGCAGTAGCAACGACGGCGGCAACAGAAGATTACTTTTTGAAGAAGAAGAAGAGGGTATTGACATTATGGACGGTAAATGGGAAGCGAACTCCAACCGCGGCGGCGTCGACGGCGCGTTTGATTTAGGATGCAAATCAGCCTCGAAGAGGAACGAAAAGAGTTTGTTCTGTCCCACTTCATCTAATAACGACAACATTAACAAACGAAAGAGAAGAGTTCAAGCGACGTTCATCATGCAATACTTCAACAGAGCGAAAACGTTGGGTGAGATTTTCGACGCGTTGGCGAAGAGCGTCAAGCACTCGTCGATATCTTCGCCCTCCTCGTTCACGATGGAAGTGTTGGCAAACGTAGACTCCGGGTATAAAAAATCTGATAACTGGGTCAAGCACGCGTTGGAGTTTAAGAAGCAAACCGGTAATCACGATTCGCCGTTCGTGTTGTCGTTTTCCAACGATATTCACGAACTCCGAGCGTATAATCGATTGGCGCACGTCGCGACGGCTGAATTACTCGTCTTTGCGCAAGACGACGATAAACCAGACGTGACAGACCCGAGCTCTTTATCCTGGCTTCTCGACGGTTTATCTTTAATGCGTCGTCACAAAGACTTGGCTTTGTTGGGTGCCTACCGAGGCCGGTACGACGACGGTTCTCGAATGAAGACATCGTCCAACCAAAACGACGGCTCGAAATTCGGCGGTAACTTTGAATCCGATCGCGAGACTCGCCCGATCGCGTACGTCGACAGCGAACTCGGCGTTCCTTTTCTCTGGATGTACAAAGTGAACATGGGCCCGATGTTGTTTCGAAAGTCCATTTTCTTAGCCTCCGGAGGGTTTCACGATCAATTCTCGTGCGCGGGCGAGATGGCGCAAGGGTTCGATTTCGAAATTTCCGTTCGCATGTGGAGCGAAGGATTCAAAGTTGGCTTATACGATCCAAAATGGCTCCATCGAATCGATAAGGATTTAACGGCAATCGGGAACCAAAATCGCCATCGAGACGTGCAAAAGAAAGAGTTAACGGACAAGAAAGACGAAGCGACGAAAAGAAATAACCAGAACATTTACACCTTGTTTGCATCGGAGAAAAATTTTCACCACGAGAAAGGCACAAAATTAGCCAAGAAGAGTTTGAAGGAAGATTTAGCAAAAAAAACGTTAATTTGCGCATTACCGAAAACGCACGAGTTGTGCCACAACTCGTTTTTAGACACGCCGAGAGACGCGGTGACGTGCATGTCCGCCGACCGGAAGTGTTTCCAACGAAAGTACATCGAAAAGCACAACGTCGCGGGCGCGAACGACGAAGACGCGAGGAAGGCGTTGCCGAAAGACGAGAACGGAGACATCGACGTTTCCAAAATTCGATTCACAAAAGGCGAGAAAGTGAGATTCAAATACGAGTGGTTAGAGCACGACGGCGCGCAGAGAGTCTGGAACGAAGCTTTGGTGGAGACGCAAAAAGTCGCGCTGAAGACGGCGTCGTCCTCATCATCCTCAAATCTTTCCGTCGAGGATGCCGTAAAACAATGGCTGAACGAAAACACGCCCGCGATAAACGAAAAAGTCGAACAAGTGCGCTTGCAGCTCGCGAAAGAAGCCGAACCGGAATTGAAACGCGCGGAAGAGCTCGCCGCGAAAGGTTTGATTTACGGCACCGGAGGCGCCGTCAGCGAAGAAGAACGGGCGAGACGCGCGAAAGAGGCAAAATCTGTGGATAAGAAAACGAGAGATCGCGTGGTGGAACTCGCCGGGATTAAAGCGTTCGAGGATGGGAAGGAAGACAGAGCGGCGTGGGAATAATAAATTTTTTTCAAGAGAGAGACAGAGATAGAGAAAGTATCATCAAAGTAGATTCTTGGCGATTAATGATATGTTTTCCTCTTTATCTTCTTTATCTTCTTCTTCTTTGTTATCGAGCGTTTCTTTCTTAAAACGAGAAAACTCGTCATAAATATGTACATTTTTCTTTTGATACGTAATGTTACCATTTTCTCTCTCATTTAGACGAGCAACGCAGCCATGATGGTTGCGCCAGCAGTCGCCAGCATCGCCTTGGTTGAAGCGCCTCCAGACGTACTCGTATCAGTAGTAGTCGTAGTAGTAGTAGTATCCGTAGTTGTAGTAGTAGTAGTCGTACTATCGGAACCAACGTAATCGGTATACCCGAGCGTTTTTTCCACGGTTTGCATGCAACTCACGCCACTTCCGCACGTCCACTCGCTCGCGTCGTACGAAAGAACCGTCGGTGCCGCGATAATCGCTCGCTCGGTAATCGTACCGGTGTTTAATCCGTTGGCGTCGAAGCACGGACAATCGCGGTCGTACTCGAACGTTTTTTTCGTGCCGTCCGGTTGCGGCATGTCCGTGAATGTTTCGGCTTGGGCATCGTTGCACTCGGGGTATAACGATCTGCATTTTTCAACGGTGACCAAGTTCGTGCCATCGCCGAAACAGCCGACGCCGTACGGTCCTCTGTCTTGCGCGTGGTAGTGGTACACGTCATTCGCTGGCGAATCCGGAGTCTTCCCGATGTGCGCGCCGCACGCGTCCAAGTGCGGCAACTTTTTGTTCTCGAAATCCTCCCACTTCCCGTACATGATGTACGGCCCGACGTCGCCAATTTTCGTCGAGTGCGCACCAGATTGCGAATACAAACAGTGATACCTTCCGTGGAAATGGTAATCGCTCGTGTGTCCGCCGCACGGGCCGACGCATCCGCGATACGAGTCATCCGCTTGAACGTTCGGAAACGACCACGCGACAGAATCGTAACACAATTTCCTGACTTTACTTTCCGCCAAGCCAAGATCTAAACCTCCTGCATTATCATAGAGATCGCTCGGCGTGGAACATCCCCAACCTTCAATGACTTTATCTTGCTTATCGGAAAACCCAGCCTCGAAAGAGTTGTAGATGTGCGCGTTCGTGCTCACCGCGCTCCCGCTCGGGCTATACGTCAACGTTTTCGACTTTGTCGAATCCCCAGGATCGACGTACGTTTCCGTGCCGGCATTATACGTGCATCCAGTGTCCTTCCTCAAGTCTGCCGGTTTCGGATTATTCAGCGATAAACCTAACGAAGCCGTCGTCGGGTTCACGCACGCCTCCGCCGCCTCTCCAACACGTATCGATGAAAGCGAAGAAACCAAGGCAAAGGCGGAAATGGCGAAAACACTACTGTTTCTTCGTCCTTCTCTTCCTCTCTTCTTCTTCTTCTTCTCGATGGTGGTGTTAGTATTCTTCATTCAAATCCTTCTTCTTTCGTGTATTTTAAAAAT
>Ga0181555_1004169_pt1 | contig 11220 bp, 11 predicted proteins | sample 011ome_15_FD_145601 | JGI IMG/M metagenome (GOLD analysis project Ga0181555, IMG submission 145601) | Coastal salt marsh microbial communities from the Groves Creek Marsh, Skidaway Island, Georgia - 011504AT metaG (spades assembly) | ecosystem: Environmental > Aquatic > Marine > Intertidal zone...
TGAAACCAGAAGACGTCAAGCCATCGTCGCGCCAGTATCCGTGGATCCGCTTTGAATACGACGACAAGGACAAGCTGCACCGTCAGGCCGTTGAAATCGACAATCTCGGTTTCGCCTACGCAGATAACGAACCCTTGTTCAGCAAGTTATCGCTGACGGTTAACGCCGGCGAAAAGATCGCCATTATTGGAGAGAATGGTGTGGGTAAAACCACGCTACTCAAGCTGTTGCAGGGTGAGCTGACGCCAACCGCAGGCACCATCAAGTGGGCCGAAAAAGCCAAGCTCGGCTATTTTGCGCAGGATCACGCTGCGGACTTTGCATCGGATACAAACCTGACCGACTGGATCTCGGGTTATGTGCGCGCGGGCGGTTACGAAGGTTCGGATGTAGAAACGCTGATCCGGGGCACGCTGGGCCGTCTGCTTTTCTCGGGCGACGACGTCAAGAAGCCCGTCAAGGTTATCTCCGGTGGTGAACAGGGCCGCATGCTGTTTGGCCGTCTGATGCTATTACATCCGAATGTGCTGCTGATGGATGAACCATCCAATCACTTGGACATGGAATCGATTGAGTCTCTGAATACGGCGCTGGATCTGTTCCCGGGCACGTTGATCTTCATTTCGCATGACCGCGAGTTTGTGTCTTCACTGGCCACGCGCATCATTGAAATCAAGGCAGATCACACGGTGGTGGACTTCCAGGGCAATTACGAAGACTACTTGCTCAGCCAGGGCGTTAATTAAACACTTGCTTTAGACAGGGTCACGGCAACGGCCCGGCCCTCATGGGTCGCAGGCTCCCAAATCGGGCCAACCCGTCACCGTACCCCTGCTATAAATGCGCCTCAAGTTTTATAAAAGCAAGAAACAGTGCGCCCCTAAGAGCCTAATCGCCTGAGTGTGGGGGGCAGATCTGGTGCGATTTGGGCGCTTGCGCCCCATGAGCACCGGGTCTTTACCCCATGCTCAAGGCGCAACGACAACGCTAAGGCTTTTGATTCTTAATGGCCTGCTGCGCTTCATACGCAGCCTTCTCAGCCGCCCGTTGCTGCTCAGCCGCTTCGCGCTTCGCACGTTTCTCCGCCGCCTTACGATCACGCTCGGCAGAGGCTGCCTGAATCTCCGCATCGGACTTCAGCGGCGTCGCCGACTGCTCCGCATCGCGGATTTTGCGTTCCTGCTCCACCTGCTTCACCGTCTTGCCCTCGTCGATCGCCTTCTTGATCGAACCGGCCGGTGGATTCGGCTGACGCAATTCTTCTGGCGGATTCGCCAGCTGATTAATCAGGCGGCGCTCACGCACTTCACGATCAATCACTGCGGCTTGCGCTTCCAGCGCCCGCGCTTTTTCGCGCTCTTGATAACGACGATCGCGCGCCTGATCGATACAACGGTTCACCAGAATCTTGCTGTAACAGTTCCACGTATCCACTTCCAGCTGCTGATCGGCATTCGCTCGAATCTCTTTGCCTTCGTTCTTGAGGGCTTTGGCTTCCTGATCCCGGGCTTCCAGCACGGCTGGATCAAATACCGGTGCGGGAGGCGCCGCCATAACAGGCAAACACAACACCCACCCGGAGCAAAACCCCAGGAGAATCCGGAACGAAGTGGAATAAAATCGGTTCATGCGCCCAGCATTGTAGGGCAGGTGGGCGTGATCGGGTAAAATTTACCCCTTAACTATTTCTCTTTTTCATCGGGAGTCCCGCCGTGCAAATCGTCTGTCTTGATCTTGAAGGTGTTCTTGTTCCGGAAATCTGGATCGAATTCGCCAACCGCACGGGCATTGATGCACTGCGCCGCACGACGCGCGACGAGCCCGATTACGACAAGCTGATGAAGTATCGCCTGGACATCCTGCGCGAGCACAAGCTCGGCCTGCCGGACATCCAGAAAGTCATCGCCGAAATGGGCCCGATGCCGGGCGCTAAAGACTTCCTCGACCAGCTGCGTCAAGATTTTCAGGTGATCATTCTGTCGGATACCTTCTACGAATTCGCCATGCCGCTGATGAATCAGCTGAATATGCCGGCGCTGTTCTGCCACAAGCTGGAAGCCGATGCCGAAGGCATGCTGGTTAATTACCACCTGCGCATGCCCGATCAGAAGCGCTCTGCCGTGAAGGCCTTCAAGGGTCTGAACTTCAAGGTCGTCGCCGCCGGTGACTCGTACAACGATACGGCCATGCTGGGCGAAGCCCACGCCGGCATCCTGTTCCACCCACCAGAAAACGTGATCCGTGAATTCCCGCAATTCCCGGTGACCATGAACTACAGCGAACTGAACGACGCCATCCGCAGCGCTTCGGCACGCATCTAAGCAGGTTGGGTCGGCGCATGCATCGCGAACGTTTCTACACACTCACCGCCTCCTGCCCGGATCGGGTAGGCATTGTGGCGGCTGTCTCCGGCTTCTTTGCCCAGCACGGCGGCTGGATTCTCGAAACCACGCTGCATTCCGAACCGCCCAACGACGAAGGCATTGCCGCCTACTTCATGCGCCTCGAGATCAAGGCCGACTCATTGCCGTTTGATCTGGACGGTCTGCGTGCTGCCTTCAAGCCGGTCGCCGACGAATTCAACATGACCTGGAAGATCTCGGATTCCGCCAAGCGCAAGCGCGTGGTGATTCTGGTCTCCAAACAGGAACACTGTCTTTACGATCTGCTGGCGCGCTGGCAATCCAAAGAACTCGATATCGACATCCCCTGCATCATCTCGAATCACGAGACGCTGCGTGGCTTTGTCGAATGGCACGGCATTCCGTTCCATCACGTTCCCGTTACGCCGGATAACAAAGTGCAGGCTTACGCCCGCATTAGCGAACTGTGCACGGAAGCCCAGGCCGATGTGATGGTGCTCGCCCGCTACATGCAGATTCTTTCGCCGGAGCTTTGCGCGCAATTCCCGGGGCGCATCATCAACATCCACCACTCCTTCCTACCGTCCTTCGTAGGTGCCAAGCCCTATCATCAGGCCTGGGAGCGCGGCGTCAAACTGATCGGTGCGACGTGCCACTACGTTACGGCCGATCTGGACCAGGGCCCGATCATCGAGCAAGACGTGATTCGTATTGATCACTCCGACTCGGTCGAAGACATGGTTCGCTACGGCAAGGATATTGAAAAGACCGTGCTAGCCCGCGGCCTGCGCAATCATCTGGAAGGCCGCGTCCTCATTCACGGCAACAAGACCATCGTCTTCCGCTAATCCGCGCCATCCTCACGGAGGACAATCATGCTGAGCAGTCCGGGAATTTCCGACATCGCCCACGTTGTACAACTGGCGGTCGCGCCTGTGTTTTTGCTCACCGGTGTGGGCGCTATTCTTTCCGTCCTCACCACCCGCATGGGTCGAGTCATTGACCGGGCGCATCGCATAGATGGCTGGATCGAGGAGGGCAAGAACCCTGCAAATTACGTCGATGAGCTTTCAACACTCAGTCAGCGGCTCGGCATCATTCATCACGCCATCACGCTCTGCTCGTTATCGGCCTTTTTTGTTTGCGCGGTGATCTTCACGATTTTTGTGGGCACTTATTTTTCTGCCAGTATCGGTGGGGCCGTCGCTTTCTTATTCGCCGCCGCGATGATCATGCTCATTGGCGCGCTGATTATGTTTATGTCTGAAGTGCAGATTGCTCGACGCAGCATTCTCATCGGCCCTAAATCCAACTAATCCTTTCTCCATAAAAAAGGGCGGGTACCTGAGTACCCGCCAAATCCACACGGAGAGGAGAAACCGTTGGGAATTACCTATGCATAAAACGATCGACCATTAATCGTGATATGCCGTTTCCCCGTGGGAGGAGACGTCCAGACCTTCACGTTCCTGATCTTCCGGAACACGCAGGCCGATAACCATGTCGAGCAGCTTGAAGACTACGAAAGCCACCACACCTGACCACAGGATCGTTGTGCCGACGGCTGTTGCCTGAATCACCACTTGATCAGCGATCGAGTAGCCTTCAGCCACAGCGTTCGTAACGTAGTCATAGATGCCCGAGCCACCCAGTGCTGGATCAGCGAACACGCCCGTCAGCAATGCACCGGTGATACCACCCACGCCGTGAATACCAAACACGTCGAGCGAGTCATCCACCTTGAGCATTTTCTTAAGGCCAGTGGCACCCCACAGACAGATCACACCGCCGACCAGGCCGATGATGATGGCACCGCCTACACCCACAAAGCCAGCAGCTGGCGTAATGGCGACCAGACCAGAGACTGCACCTGAGGCAGCACCCAGCATGGAAGGCTTACCCTTAACCAACCATTCAGCAGCCATCCACGAGAGCGTGGCAGCGGCCGTAGCAACCCAGGTATTCAGGAAGGCCAGCGATGCCGTGCCGCTTGCTTCAAGCGCAGAGCCGGCGTTGAAGCCAAACCAGCCAAACCACAGCAGGGAAGCACCGATCATGGTGAAGGTCAGGTTGTGCGGCGACATGGCTTCACGACCGTAACCGATACGCTTGCCCGCAATGAAGGCAACCACCAGGCCAGCAACCGCGGCGTTGATGTGCACCACCGTACCACCCGCAAAGTCGAGCGCGCCCTTCTGGAACAACCAGCCCGCTGTTGCACCCGCTGCTTCAGCCGCTTCAGCCGAGGTATAAGCATCCGGACCTGCCCAGAACCACACCATGTGCGCTACCGGCAGATAGGCCAGCGTAAACCAGGCGGTAATACCCAGCAGCACAGCCGAGAACTTGATACGCTCAGCCCAGGCGCCGACAATCAGCGCACAGGTAATTGCGGCAAAAGCACCCTGGAACACAACGAAAGTCAGCTCAGGAATCGCCACGCCCTTCGAGAAGGTGCCCGTTAGCGTTTCTGAAGTGATGCCTTTCAACAGGATCTTGTCGAACGAGCCAAAGAACGCGTTATAGAGCGAGTGACCTTCCGTAAACGCGACGCTGTAGCCGTAAACCACCCACAGCAGCGAGATCAGCGCGAAAACCACAAAGACCTGAATCAGCAGCGACAGTACGTTCTTTTTACGGACCAGACCGCCGTAGAAAAGCGCCAGACCCGGAATCGACATCAGAATCACGAAGGCAGCACAAACCATGATCCAGGCGTTATCCGCCTTGTTCATGACCGGTTCAGCAACCGCTGGTTCAGCCAGCGCTACGCCACTGGCCAGCAGTGGTAGCAGCATTGCAAGATACTTTTTCATCAAAGACTCCTTGGTAACCGATTAAAGGGCCGTCTCACCGGTCTCGCCGGTGCGGATACGAACCACTTCTTCGAGCGGGAACACAAAAATCTTGCCATCGCCGATTTTTCCGGTGGCAGCCGATTTTTCGATTGCTTCAATGACTTGTTCGAGGATGGCATCCGCGACAGCGGCTTCCAGCTTTACTTTCGGCAGGAAATCGACGACATACTCGGCGCCACGATAAAGCTCGGTATGACCCTTTTGGCGACCGAAGCCTTTGACTTCCGTCACGGTCACGCCCTGCACACCGACAGCGGCCAGTGCTTCGCGCACTTCGTCCAGCTTGAACGGTTTAATGATTGCGGTAACGAGTTTCATGAACTGGTTCCTTTATGTAATTTGAATCAGGCGGGGTTTGCCTGCGTGGCAAACCCCGTTTGCGGCAAAGTTAGAACGTACGACCGATGGTGACCACGGCAGTGGCGTGACCGCCGTTCTGAGTCGTTGGCGAACCAGACGATTTTGTCTGGCAATAGAACTGAACACTGCCCGCTGCGCAATTGCCATTGGTGCTTGCCTGGATATAAGACGCACTGGCAGACCAACCAGAACCGATATCCTTAGTGATACCTAGCTTCCAGTCGGCGTAGTTGGCTTGGCTGTAATTAGCCATATAGAAATAACCTACGTGACCCACCACACCCCAAGTGGCCAGTGAGTCATGCAGACCACCCAGGTCATACGTACCGGTCAAGTCGGTGTAACCAGAACCCGAGGTGCTGGCATTGTTAACGCCCTTGACATTGAAGTAGTCGGTCAACGCAACATACTGCTTCAGGCTAACCGTCTTCCAGTTTCCGCCGATGTAGTACTCAAGGTTGTAAACATTACCACCCTTGGCACCGTAGGTAGCTACGCCATCTGTATTGCTATAGCTTGAGTTATAGGCACTCATGGTACTGCCTGGGTAGAAGTAATTAATGACACCGGTATCGAGACCGAAGTCTTCATTAAAGGCATACTTCCAGCCACCGTACACGTCCATCTCAATGTTGCCACCGCCAACAGCAGCAGAGTAACCGTTCACGTTGGAGTTCCAGTTACCCACGTAAAAGCCGTAAGGCATAGTGATATCAAAGCCACCCTGAATAGCAGGCTGGTTAAAAGTCTGGTCGATACCACGGAAACGGTAGCTGCTGGCCAGCATCACGTTCGCAGTTGCAGCGAAGTCGCTGGTGGATGCCAGCTCTTTTTCATCTTTGCCTGCGTCGTTGGTTTGAGCCACGGCAGCCATCGAAAGGGCAGCGAGTGAAGCGGCGACTAGCGTCTTCTTAAAGGTCATGGTCTTCATCCTTGTGCGAAAAGAAAAATTAAATTGCTACGGTGCTGTTAATGCACAGACCATGCCAATTCTGAATTTCTTTCAACTAAAATCTTTCAACTACCTGTTATTAAACAAAATAAACCCGTTGCACTGGCGTCATTAAAGAAAAGTTTTTGCAATTTTCGGCCCATCCAACTTCACACTGTATTTATCGCGATGCACAAAATCGGGCGCACCGCTTTGACGCATCGCTTCCTTAAGCAAGCCTTATTGCACCACTATAGTGCACCGCCATTGTGCTGCGAAACATTCACAGCCTATATCCAGCACTTGTGCGTGCTAGACTGCACAAAACTCGGTTAACTGCGGAGCTATGCAAGATGCTTGATCCTAAAATGTTTGAAGACTTCACTCAGCGTGTTTCTGGCCTGATCGCCAACAGCCCGGCCGCTGACATCGAGAAAAACGTGCGCAGCATGATGGGCAGTTTCTTTAGCAAGCTCGATCTGGTCACCCGTGAGGAGTTTGATACCCAGGCTAAGGTGCTGGCCCGCACCCGTCAGCTGGTCGATCAGCTCAGCGCCCGACTCGACGAGATCGAAGCCCAGGAAAAAACGCCGAAGTAAGCGATGACCCTGGCGCTCATTCACACAAGAGCGCTGGATGGCCTGCACGCGCCGCCGGTCATGGTGGAAGTGCACGTGGCCAACGGCTTGCCGGCCTTCAGCCTGGTTGGCCTGGCCGATGCCGAAGTGCGTGAAGCGCGAGATCGCGTGCGTGCCGCCCTATTAAGTTCTGGCTTTGAATTTCCCGCCCGCCGCATTACCGTTAACTTGGCACCGGCCGATCTGCCTAAAGATTCAGGGCGTTTCGATTTACCGATTGCACTGGGCTTGCTGGCTGCGTCCGGGCAACTGCCCGCGCTGAATCTAAATGATTACGAATTTGCTGGCGAGCTTTCGCTGACCGGTAGCCTACGCCCGGTGCGTGGTGCATTGGGTCTGGCGCTGGCCAGTCATCAGGCTGGCCGTACGCTGATTTTGCCGGAAGCCTCCGGGGCTGAAGCGGCGTTAGCTGAAGGCGCCTCGGTCCGTGTAGCGCATACACTGCGCGAAGTCTGTGCCCACCTGATGGGCGAAGATCAGCTGCCGCATCCGAAAAAGCCCGATCTAAGTCATTTGGCCAGCTATCCGGATCTCTCTGAGGTCAAAGGGCAGGCTCAGGCCCGTCGCGCCCTCGAAATTGCCGCCACTGGCGGGCACGCGCTCTTAATGCTCGGCCCACCCGGTACCGGCAAATCGATGCTGGCCACCCGTTTGCCGGGCATCCTGCCGCCACTGCAACCGGAGGCTGCGTTGATCTCCGCAGGGATTCTTTCGCTGTCAGGCACGTTCAACCCGGAACGCTTTGGCGAGCGGCCGTTTCGCGCACCCCATCACAGCGCTTCGCCCGCCGCTGTGATTGGTGGTGGGAGCCAGGCCTTGCCCGGTGAGATTTCCTTAGCGACCAGTGGCGTGCTCTTTCTGGATGAACTGCCCGAGTTTGATCGGCGTGTCCTCGAATCACTACGCGAACCCCTGGAAACCGGCGAGGTACACATTGCCCGCGCCAACCGACGCGCCACGTATCCCGCTGCGTTTCAGTTAATCGCAGCGATGAATCCGTGCCCGTGTGGTTATCAAGGTCACCCAACCCGTGCCTGCCGTTGTACACCTGAGCAGATTCAGCGTTATCGCAACCGTCTCTCCGGCCCACTGCTCGACCGCATTGATCTGTGCATTGAAGTCCCCGCGTTGTCATCGGCCGATTTGTCACAAGCGACACCCGGCGAAAGCTCGGCAGCGGTTCGTGAGCGCGTCGCCGCCGCTGCGAGTATTGCCCTCCGAAGGCAAGGGTCGATCAATGCCCGGTTAGAAGGCAAAGATCTGGATACACACGCCAAACCGGATACCGCAGGCCAGACCCTGCTGAATCAGGCCGTGAATCGGCTGGGCTTATCCGCCCGCGCCTATCATCGCTTACTGCGGGTGGCACGCACCATTGCTGATCTGACCGATGCCGAACACATTACGGCGGCACATATCGGCGAGGCCATTCAGTTCCGCCAGCTCTTCAGCAATTAGTCAGTGATGCGCCTTGAGCGCGGCGGCCAGTTTGTCGCGCACCTTGGTCCGCAATCCCGGCGGTCCAATTACTTCCACCTCTGGCATGTGACGCAGAATATCCATCACCAATTCAGTCTCGATACTGTAAGGCACATCGAGCTGATAACTGCCGTCGGGCAACACGCTGCCACGCTGATCCGGGTGCCATTGTTCTGAAGCCACCCACCGTGCCCGTGCCGGTGTAAACCGGAGCTGCGCCCACTGCGTGCGCTCGCCGCCAAAAATACCGTAGCCATTCTGTACGCGGCTATCCAGCACCTTAGCCGCCACGTCCTTGGCTGCTTTATCGAGCAGCTCAACATCGCTCAAAGTTTCAACCGCAAAGCTGCGCAGGTCCTTACGCAGGTGACACCAGGCATCCAGGTACCAATTGCCCCGATAGAACACCAATCTTTGCGGCGAAATCTCACGGCCTGTCGTTTCATCCCGCCCTCGGTGCCAATGTTGCAACTTCAGACGTTTACGCTTGAGCAGCGCCGAGGCGATCAGGGCAAAATTGGCCGGTTCCGGCGCCCGCTGCCCCGTGTGCACAATGCGGATGCGGTCTTCAATATCTTCCGGACGGTTCTGCTGGCTGCCCAGCAACGCCGACAGGCGCGATTGCAACGGCGCAATATGTGGCCCGAGCAAACCCGGCTGCACGGTATTGAGCAGCTGCTGCATCATGAGCAATGCGTAGATTTCACTGGCGTTAAACCACAGGCCTGGCAATTCGTATTTGTGCCCGGACAGCGGGCTGGCACGGCCGTCTTCCTGCGCAAAGCGATAGCCGCCGCCCAGGCGGTCATAAATAATCGGGGCGTTCAGGCGGTCTCGCAGGTACTGCAAATCGCGACGCAGCGTTGCACGCGACACATCCAGCGCTTCCTGCAGGGCTTCGAAGGAAAGACAGCGCTGCTCGTTGAGTAGCTGATCAATACGGTAAAAACGCTCTGTGCGGTCCATGCCGCTGTCTCCCCGCTGTCTTCCATGACTGGCCAGAATTCTGGCGCGCTCGACACGATTCGAACGTGCGACCCTTGCCTTCGGAGGGCAATACTCTATCCAACTGAGCTACGAGCGCGTGCGGCCGAAGTCTAGCCGTTTTTGCGCAGACTGTCCAAAGCGCCCCCAAGCGGTTTAGTTCCCGTTATAATTAGAAATCACGCCCATTTATTTTTCGCTCACAGGATCGATCATGGCCGACAAGAATTCCAGCAGCAAGATGATGTACCTCTCCATCGCCATCGCGGTAGTTCTGATTGCCGTTGTTGTGCCATTCTCGATGACGGGCAAGGGCAGCAGTGGTAGCAACGCCGACGATGTGGAATCGCGCATCGCACCCGTTGCCAAGATTGAAATGCAAGCCGGTGGTGGTGATGGTGGCGTTAAAGATGGCAAGACCGTTTACAACACCGTCTGTGCCGGTTGCCACGGTGCTGGCGTACTCGGCGCACCCAAGTTTGGTGACAAGGCTGCCTGGGCGCCGCGTATCGCCCAAGGCATCGCTACGCTGAACAACCATGCCATCAACGGTATTCGTGGCATGCCGGCACGCGGTGGCGCTGCCAGCCTGAGCGACGATGAAGTCAAGGCCGGTGTTGAGTACATGGTGAACGGTTCGAAGTAAACGTAACCGCTTCAGCAAAAAGGGACGCTATGGCGTCCCTTTTGTTTGCTAGCTACGCCGTCGCGTCGCCTGAATTATTTTTTTGTAGCAGCGCCTTCAAGAAATCCAGTTTGGCCGTCGAGGTTGATTTATCGGCAACGGTCTTGCTGGCTGAGGTGGCTGCCTCACAGCCCATTTCCTGAATAAAACGCGAAGGCTCACAGGGCACCAGCTCTTTACCCTGGCGACGCTTCTCACACCAGGTGATATGCAGGCTGCGTTGCGCACGCGTAATACCCACGTACATCAGGCGGCGCTCTTCTTCGAGCTTCTCTGCCTCTTGGGATTCACGATGCGGCAGAATATTTTCTTCAACGCCCACCAGAAACACGTGGCCAAATTCCAGACCCTTGGCGGCATGCAACGTAGAGAGCTGCACGGCGTCATAGTCATCGCCCTGATCGCGCCGCTCCAGGAGCGACATCAAGGCCATCGTCTGTACGATTTCGGCCAGCGTTTTGCCGTCGTCATCACTCTTCTTGGTGATCCAGGCGTGGAATTCCTGCACATTGCCCCAACGCGTTTCCGCGGCACGGGATTCTTCCTGATCGTAGAGCCAATTCTCGTAATCAATGGCCGCCAGAATATCCGGGAAAACATCGGCGGCCGATTCACGCTGAGCACGCCACTGAAAGCGATTGATGAACTCACCAAATTCACGCAGCGGTTGCACCACGCGACTACTGGCCTGCGCCGCAAACCCTTCTTCAAACAAGGCGGCAAACAACGATATCTGCCGCTCGGCAGCATAGCGGCCGAGCGTGGCTAAGGTCTGGGTACCAATGCCGCGCCTTGGCGTCGTGGCCGCACGAATGAATGCAGGATCATCGTCATCGTTGACCAGCAAGCGCAGATAGGCCAGCAAATCCTTGATCTCGGCTTTGTCAAAGAATGACTGTCCACCCGATAGCAGATAGGGGAT
>Ga0181555_1004202_pt1 | contig 11170 bp, 9 predicted proteins | sample 011ome_15_FD_145601 | JGI IMG/M metagenome (GOLD analysis project Ga0181555, IMG submission 145601) | Coastal salt marsh microbial communities from the Groves Creek Marsh, Skidaway Island, Georgia - 011504AT metaG (spades assembly) | ecosystem: Environmental > Aquatic > Marine > Intertidal zone >...
CGATCGAGTGCTTCTTTGTGAGGACGGTGACGTGCTGCTCCTCGATGACGATGGTGCCGGGCATGCTGATCATGTTCCCGCCGGCTATGTCTATGTCGACGGGATTATTGGCGACGTCGGCACCGGCGTGATTCGAGATCGGCGGGTGCTGGCGGAAGAGGGCGTTGTCGTTGTTGTCGTCACGGTTGATGTCCAGACATCGACAGTGCTCACCGGGCCTGAAATCATCACCCGTGGATGGGTCTATGCCCCCGAAGCCGAAGATCTTCTCGACGAAGCATGTGACACGGTCGCAGCAGCCGTTGAGCGTGCCCTCGCCGATGGGACGAACGATGTTGAAGCGCTTGAACGCGAGGTGCGAAGGTCGGCTGGCCGGTTTGTGAACGAGCGGACGAAGCGTCGGCCGATGATCGTTCCTGTTGTGATGGAAGTCTGATGCGCTCGACGCTCGTCGCAGTGCTCTCCCTAGTCGGACTGCTGGGATGTGGGTCATCTCCTGAGGTAGCGAGACCCGTCGTGGGGGAAATCCCTGTGGCAATCGGGGCACTCGAAACTCGCCTCGGGGCCGGGCTGGAGTATTTCGAAGTGTCCGCTGACTTGCGAGGTGTCACGATGGTGTTGGCAGAAACCGCACAGGACAATTCGGGGGAAAGTCTCGGGATGTATGCCACAACATTCAGATGGGAAGAAGGGGAACTCACCTCAGACGGAGAAACGCTGTCTGCTGAGGGCGCAACCTTTCAAGCATCGGCAATCGAGATCAGCCCAGAGAGCCTTTTTGAGCAAATCGACGATGAGCTATCAACTCCTGTCATTGTCGATGTTGCGATCCAGGGCTCCGGAACGGGTTCGACAGTGATTGATGCAACTGTTGTCAACGAAAAGGGTGGAACACTCCTCGTGTTGCTCTCTGGCGATGGTCGAATTTTGGGTGTTCAGGCCTCATAGCTGGGTATGGCTGAATCGAGTGGTTCCGCGTTGGTACCGTTAGAGGCGCATGGCCAAAGGTGGAAACGCTCCAAAGTCGCGCCCCTCAACATCTAAGAAAGGGGCGACGAAGAAGGCTCCTGCTGGTCGAACCGCGGGCAAACAGTCGGCGGGCCGAAATTCGTCAGTGAGTGACGACGGCGGTTTGCTTGGTATCGCACTCATCGCCATCGGTGTTTTGCTCGTGTTGGCGGTGTGGTTCTCGCTTGCTGGGCCTGCTGGAGATGGTGCAGGAACCTTCCTCGGCTGGTTCTTAGGCGTTGGCCGGCACCTGCTCCCAATCGTTCTCATCGGTAGTGGGGTGGCGATCCTGCGAGATCATGAGCCTCAATCGCCGCTACGTGTCGGCATTGGCTGGGCGCTCGCAGTGCTTTCGTTTCTTGGATTTGTGCATGTTGTGCGGACACCGACATCGCTTACCGACCTCGACAGTCTTGGGTCGGCAGGTGGATTGCTGGGTGTCGCTGGGGGAGAACCACTCCAGCGTCTCGTGGCGCCGGCCGGTGCAATTGTGTTGCTCATAGCGCTGTTCCTTGGCTCACTTGCGCTCATCACCGGGGCATCCCTTCAACACATTGCAAAGACCGCTGGCACCGGTGCAGCGGCGGGCGCCCGCCCGATTGCACAACTTCTTAAGCGCTCACTGTCGAACCTTGCCACCCTGCAAAGTGAACGTGCCGAAGAGCGTCGCCGTGAGCGTGAAGAGTATGACAGCGATGTTGACGAGCCGAATGTCGCTCTTGACCCGCTTGCGGTTGCACCTGCTCTTTACGACGGGGCGGATGACGATGAGTTTGCCGAACCGAAGCCCAAGGCTCAACGCAAGAAGAGGGCGTCGCAGCCAGCAGCGACACAGCCAGAGTCAGTTCCTGCGCCCGCCGCACCTGTGCGACCTGGCGAATGGCGCCTGCCATCGATGGCGCTGTTGGAAAGAACTGGTGAGCAGTCAGTCGACATGAAGTCGGTAGAGGCTCGTGGTGACACGTTGCAGGAGTCTCTCGCTCAGCATGGGGTGGAAACCCAGCTTGCTGGTTTCACGGTTGGTCCGACGGTGACACGCTACGAACTAGAGCTTGGCCCGGGAGTCAAAGTCGCAAAAGTGACAAGTCTCCAGAAAGACATTGCCTATGCAATGGCTGCGACCGACGTGCGCATCCTTGCCCCTATTCCCGGTCGCTCGGCAATCGGCGTGGAAGTTCCGAATGCTCGAAGGCAGCTGGTGGCACTCGGCGATCTGCTTGTTTCGAATGAAGCTAAGAAGGCAACTCATCCGCTTGAGGTGGCAATCGGCAAAGACATTGCGGGGAAGGCAGTGTTTCTCAATCTGGCGACGACACCTCATATGTTGATCGCTGGGGCAACTGGCGCCGGCAAGTCGAGCGGAATCAACTGCATCATTACTTCGCTATTGATGCGGACCACCCCAGATCAGGTTCGTCTCATCCTCATCGACCCCAAGCAGGTTGAAATGGGGCAGTATCAGCGCTTGCCGCATCTGCTTACTCAGCCAGTTACCAATCCCAAGAAGGCTGCCAACGCTCTCGGTTGGGCGGTTAAAGAGATGGAGCGCCGATACGACGCTCTCTCGGAATGTGGGTACCGAGATATCACCGGGTACAACACGGCGGTCATCAAAGGCAACCTGCAGGTACCTGCAGGCCGAGATGGATCCGAGTACGAACACATGCCGTACATCGTCATCGTGGTCGACGAATTAAATGACTTGATGATGGTCGCTGCTCGCGACGTCGAAGAATCAATTACTCGGATAGCGCAAAAGGCGAGGGCCGTCGGAATCCACCTCATCGTCGCCACGCAGCGTCCTTCGGTGAACGTGATTACCGGAGTCATCAAGGCAAACGTGCCGGCTCGCATGGCATTTGCGGTCTCAAGTCTCACCGATTCGCGAGTAATTCTTGACCAGCCTGGTGCGGAGAAGCTTGTTGGTCAGGGCGACATGCTTCTGCTGCCGGGTAACTCATCGGTCGCGAACCGCATTCAGGGATCATGGGTCGGTGAGGAAGAGGTGCGCCAAGTTGTTGAGCATTGGCGGGCGCAGGCGCCCGAACCGATCTACTCAAGTGAAGTCGAAGGCGATGGGGCACCGAGCGCAAGTGGAGCCGTAGGAGGCGCGTCTGACTTCAACGACGTCACCTCTGATGCCCACGCCTTTTCCTCAGGGGATGACGATGAAGACGCAGTCATCATGCGCCAGGCAGTCGAACTCGTAGTTCGTAGCCAACTGGGTTCGACATCAATGCTGCAACGCAAACTCAAGGTTGGGTTCGCTCGGGCCGGTCGAATCATGGACCTGTTGGAACAGCGCGGTGTTGTCGGTCCAAGCGAAGGCTCGAAGGCTCGTTCGGTGCTCATGACGGTTGAAGAGTTTGAACTTTTGCGTCAGAACGGCCAGATCTAGCCGTCTGAGCCACTGTCCGGTCGAGGCGCTTTGCGAGTCCACCCACAGAAGTCCTGCGCCTGACGGATAGTGTCAGGAAGGTGACAGCACAGGGAAGCGGCCGTTTTTACGTCGAGACGCTTGGCTGTCCCAAGAATCAGGTCGATTCAGACAAGATTGTCGGAACTCTCCTTCACGATGGCCTGTCGCCCACTGACGATCCGTCAGCGGCTGATGTCGTCGTGGTGAATACATGTGCCTTCATCGAAGAGGCTCGAAAAGAGTCGATTGATGTCATCCTTCAACTCGATGAGGCCCGTCCAAGCGGATCTCGCCTTGTTGTGACGGGGTGCATGGCAGAGCGTTACGGAGATGAATTGGCTGCAGAACTGCCTGAAGTTGATGCGGTTGTCGGGTTTGGGGGCGCCATAACCGAACAGCAACAGCGACGCCTCATTCCGGTTTCTGAAGCGCCAATGCCAACCATGGACTTGCTGAATTTGCAGCGGCCCCCATCCCAACGCCCATGGGCGTACGTGAAGGTTGCAGAGGGCTGCAATCGGTCATGTGGTTTTTGTGCAATTCCATCGTTTAGAGGAAGCCAGCGAAGTCGGGACACTGATTCGATCTTGGCTGAAGTCCAATCACTTCAGGCGAAGGAAATTGTCCTTGTGGCGCAGGATCTCGCATCATACGGCGTCGATCGGCCAGACGAACTAGGTGCGGGTGCCATCGTTCCACTTGTTCGTGCTGTGGCGGAAGAGGTTGAACGTGTTCGATTGCTGTATCTCTACCCAAGCGATCTCACTGACGAGTTAGTTGAGGTCATTCTCGGAACTCAGGTGCCATATTTTGACCTGTCGTTGCAGCATGTCAGCAAACCGCTTCTTCGAAGAATGCGACGTTGGGGAGATGGCGACCGTTTCTTGAAGCGAATTTCTGAAATTCGTGCAGCCCAGCCAAATGCAACGATGCGGTCAAATTTCATTGTGGGTTACCCGGGCGAGACCGATGATGACCATGCGGCATTGGTCGAGTTCGTTGAGCAAGCCGATCTCGACTGGTGCGGGTTTTTCTCATTTAGTCGTGAGGTTGGCACGTACGCCTATGACCTCGACGGTCAGGTCGATCCCAGCCTGATGACCGAACGTCTGGCCGAACTCACCGAGATGCAAGACGCAATTACTGCTCGCCGCCGAGATGCTCTCATTGGGGATCATGTCACCGTGCTCGTCGATGAGATTGGTGTGGGTCGAAGCCATCGAGAGGCACCAGAAATTGACGGCGTGATCCACATCGATCCGTCACACCGTGTTGGCTCGTTCATTGAGGTCGAGATCGAAGAAGCGTGGGGTCCTGACCTCGTCGCAGTTGGAGGGTCAATTCCCGACGATGACGATGAGGGGTCGCTGTAGTGCCAGTGGATCCAAACGCGCTCGCAACTTGGGCTAACGCCATCACCGCTGGCCGCCTCGTACTGTCGCCGGTCATGTTTCTTGTCATTCCCGACCATCAACGGGGAGCGTGGGTTGCGTATCTGTTGTGGTTTGCTCTGAGCGTCAGCGATGGAATTGATGGTTGGGTGGCACGCAGGCATGGCACGACATCAACCGGCGCCTTTCTTGATCCTCTAGCCGACAAGGTTCTCGTGCTCGGAGCGATGTTCACCCTTGTCAGCCGTGATGTTTTCCCGCTGCTACCGGTGCTGTTGATAGCCGGACGAGAGTTAGTGATCAGCGTGTACCGGGTGCTGGTTGGGTCGAAGGGTGTGAGCGTTCCGGCATCGAAGCTCGCGAAGTACAAGACCGTGGTGCAACAGTTAGCGGTGGGCTTTGCGTTGTGGCCCTGGTTTGCAGCTGATTACACCTGGTTGTGGATGGGTCTGCTGTGGCTCGCAGTTGCTCTCGCACTCGTGAGTGGGGCGCAGTACCTCATCGCAAGCCAAATGACGAACAAGTGAACGGGGACAAAGATGCGTTGTGATGTGTTGGCCGTCGGCACCGAACTTCTGTTAGGTCAAATCGTCGATACCAATTCGTCATGGTTGGGTGAGAACCTAGCCATGCACGGATTTGACTCGTTGTCGCAAGTCAAGGTCGGCGACAACATTGGGCGCATCACCGGACATTTGCGACGCATGCTCGGCGAGGCTGATGCCGTAATCATGTGCGGGGGGCTTGGCCCCACACATGACGACCTCACACGTGAAGCAATTGCTGAGGTGATGGGAGTTGAGTTACATCTTGACGAAGATGTGGCCGACGTCATTCGCTACTTGTTCACATCGCGAAATCGAACGATGCCAGAAAATAATTTGCGGCAGGCGATGGTGCCCGAGGGGGCTTCCATCATTCCTCAGACGAGGGGTACCGCCCCGGGTTTGATCTGCCCTGTCACCATCGACACGCCTTCAGGACCAGTCAAACGTGTCGTCTATGCCGTGCCTGGAGTGCCGCACGAGATGCGAGAGATGTTTGAGCGAGCAATCTTGCCTGACCTTCAGCAGCGATCCGGAGAACGTTGGACAATTGCCAGCCGCACATTACGCACATGGGGTGAGAGTGAGAGTGGCTTGAATGAACGCCTCGACGACATCATCCACGATCTTGATGAAGTGGGTAATCCGACACTTGCGTTCCTGGCCAGCGGATGGGAAGGGCTCAAGGTTCGTCTCACCGGTCGTGCTCCAGATGCTGATGCTGCATCGGCGCTGCTCGCTCCTTGGGAGCAGCGAATTCGTGAAGTGCTAGGCAACCAGGTCTTCGGTGTCGATAGCGACACCATGGAGTCGGTGGTGCTCGGCCAATTGCGTGACCGCGGGTGGTCGCTAGGGCTGGCAGAATCGGTCACGGGTGGTTTGGTGGCTGGTCGCCTGACAGGAGTGCCTGGGGCGAGTGATGTCTTTCGGGGAGCGGTTGTCTCCTACGCCAGTGAGGTCAAGTTTGATCTGCTCGGAGTATCAGAGGGTCCGGTTGTCACAGAAGAGGCAGCAATTGAGATGGCGGAGGGTGCTCGTAAGGCGCTTCAATCCGATGTTGGTCTTGCCCTAACCGGTGTCGCCGGTCCATCTGAACAAGATGGAATGCGGCCTGGAACACTCTTTGCTGCAGTGGTGTTGCCCGAGGGCGAACCAGACCGCATTCGGAGTGTGCATGTCACAATGCCAGGTGATCGCGACATGATGCGGCAGCTATCGGTGATCTCAGCCCTTGATCTTCTCAGGAAACGCTTACTTGAGTCGTGATGATGAGGCGAGTTGTCGACGATATTCTCAAAGGGCAATTTGACAACTGCAGGCCCCTGTAGCTCAGTCAGGATAGAGCAACGGCTTTCTAATCCGTAGCGCGCAGGTTCGAATCCTGCCGGGGGCGCGATACCCTCAAAGAGCCGGAATACCGATTTGCGGTTCGAGCACCATCGAGAGGACAACGTGAAGTTCAAGAAGGGCGAGACGGTCATTTACCCACAGCATGGAGCTTGTGTGGTGAAGGGCACGAAGAAAATGGAAGCCTTCGGAGAGAAGCGGGAGTACCTCATTCTCGAGACGGTGATCAACGAGATGACGTTGAAGGTCCCTGTGGAGAAGGCCGACGAGGTTGGCGTTCGGCCTCCCGTTTCTCCAGATGAACTTGAGGATCTTGTGTCCGTGCTCGCAAAGCCGGACCCGCGTGTTCCATCGAACTGGAGCCGTCGTTTTAAGAACCATCAAGAAAAGCTCAAATCAGGTGACGTGTACCAGGTGGCCGAGGTCGTTCGAAACCTTGCTGCGCGTAATCGTGACGCCGCGCTGTCGGCTGCTGAGCGAACAATGTACGAGCGTGCTCGCGTCAATCTGATCAGCGAAATTGCACCCGCACTTAAGGTGTCCGCAGAGGCAGCCGAGGAGTATCTCGATGAGGCTCTGTCGAAGGGCGTGCTCAAGGCCGAGAAGAAGGCCAAGAAGGCAGCAGCGAAGAAGTAATTAGGGGTGCACGCTCGCTCCTGCTGAGCATGTCAAAATCGGGAGTATGACAACATCCCCCTCACCTGTCGCTTTTTGTGGTCTTGGCGTGATGGGCGCGCCAATGGCTCGTCACCTCGCGAAACAGGGCCATCCAGTTACGGTCTACAACAGAACCGCCCCGAAAGCCCTTGCGTGGGTTGCCTTGCATGGCAATCGTGCTGCTCCAACTCCGGCTGAAGCGGCCGAGGGCGCATCAATTGTGTTTATTTGCGTTGGTAATGACGACGATGTGCGTGAGGTCGTCCTCGGTGAATCTGGCTGTCTGTCGGCGATGGAACCAGGAAGCATCCTTGTAGATCACACGACCGCATCTGCCGGACTCGCCCGTGAACTTGCGGCGCGATGCGCTGAAGCCGGCATCGGCTTTGTCGACGCCCCGGTATCGGGCGGACAAGCCGGAGCCGAGAACGGAGCGCTGACGGTGATGTGCGGGGCCGATGATCCGGAGGTCTTTGAGCAGGCTGAGGCCGCAATGGCGGCGTACGCCAAGCGGTGCCGCCGAATGGGTCCTGTCGGATCTGGACAGCTCACGAAGATGGTCAACCAAATTTGTATCGCTGGGCTCCTGCAGGGCCTCGCCGAAGGGGTGTCGTTCGCTCAGCGGGCCGGCCTCGAGGTTGATGAAGTCGTTGATGTGATCGGCCAAGGTGCCGCTCAGAGTTGGCAAATGGATAATCGCGCTGCCACTATGGCTGAGGGCGAATTCGATTTTGGTTTTGCGGTCGAGTGGATGCTGAAGGATCTCTCGATCTGCCTTGACGAAGCCTCTCGAAATGGTGCCCGACTTCCTGTGGCCTCTCTTGTCGAGCAGTTCTACCGACAGGTCGACCAGCGTGGTGGAAGCCGCTGGGACACAAGTTCTCTCATTGACCTACTGCAACGCCCGTAATCGCTATCCAAATTCGATCTCGAGGTGGTTGACCCCACGGATGGTGTAACGGTCTCGCCAAGTTGGTTCTCCAATGAGAGAGATGTCGTCGAAGCGACGAATCAGGCGGGTGAGTGCAACGGTTGCCTCCATGCGAGCGAGTGATGCTCCGAGGCAGTAGTGAATGCCAGATGCGAAAGCGAGGTGCCGTTGTGCATTCGGGCGATCGAGACGGAGCTCATTGGGTGAATCAAACAGTGCGGGATCTCGATTCGCTGCTCCGAGACATGTCGTCACGATAGATCCCGGATCGACAACGATTGGCTCACCATCAATTCCGGCATATGTCACCGGTTGAAGCGGAACCCGAACCGTGTTCTGCACCGGACCGTTAAAGCGTAAAAGCTCATCGACGGCGGTTGCATCGAGGGTCGGATCGTTTCGCCAACGCTCAAGTTGATCGGGATGTTCTAAGAGGGCGAGCAGACCATTTCCGATGAGATTCACCGTTGTCTCGTGGCCGGCAACGTATAGCAGCACAACGAATGACATCAGTTCGGCCATGTCAAGCCGGTCTCCCTCGGTTTCGGCGTTGAGCAATGCTGACACGACATCGTCGCCGAGGTTCAGGCGCCGTTCTTCGATGATCTCAAACAGGTATGGGATGAGTTGGTTGACGGCCACGTCGGCTCGGTCAAGATCCTCCAAGGTGGTGGTGGGCTCAAGAGTTGCCGTGAGTATTTGGCTCCAGTCGCGAAGGTCGTCGGCTCGCTCTGTTGGCATGTCGAGCATGGCTGAAATGACCTGAAAGGGAACCGGGAACGCGAGCTCGTCAATAACTTCCATGCCGCCCTTCGACTCAGCTCGATCGAGAACATCGTCGACCATTTGCTCAGTCGTATGTCGGAGTCGATCGACGGCTTTTGGTGTGAAGGCTTGGGTGACAAGCTTTCGAAGACGGGTGTGATCGGGCGGGTCGAGGTTGAGAATTGACTTTGAGCGTTGCTCGCTGCGCTCTCTTCGACGTTGCATGACGGGATTATCGATCGGAGCTGCTGCGTGCTGTTCGATATCGCGGGCGAATTCACCTCCACGAAGTGTCCGCAACACGTCGTCGTGGCGGGTGAGTACCACGGTGTAGTCGTCTAAGCGATGCACAGGGTCGCTGGTACGAAGCGCTTCGTACCAGGGGTACGGGTCAGCCCGAAATTCTGGGTGGAGTGGATCCCAGACCGGCTGCGGGTTGCCCGCTGTCATTGGTCTCCCGCAATGTGAGGTGGGATGAGAGGCCGAATCTGGTTCCACTCATATTTCTCGTCCTCGTATCCACCCCAAACCACCCATTGGGCGCCATTCTCTCGCGCTTCAATTGCTCTCAGCATCGTTTCAGCAACTCGCTCTGCGGTGAGGAGCTCAACGCCGAGAGATTGCAGATTCGTCTTTGATTCATCGGTGAGAATCGCCGTATCAGCGAAACCAGGACACACCGCGCTGATGTGTACGTCAAGTGGTTCCAGATGCTGGTCGAGCGCAGCCGCTAGCGACCTCACAAATCCAACGACTGCGTGCTTGGTGAGCCCGTAGACCGGGTCAGGAGCGATTGGTACGAGGCCTGCAACAGAGGCCGTCACAATGATGTCCCCGAATCCTGTGGAGGTCATGTGTTCAAGAACCGCCTGTGTCCCGAAGACGACTCCATCAATATTTGCCGACATGACCGTTCGGTAACGCTCGGTGTCGAGGCCAAGCACTGGCAGAGCACCTTCTGGGCGGATGTGGTGGGTAGCGACCCCAGCGTTCAGCAGCGCAAGGTCGAACGGCCCAAGGTCGGCAACGAGTGAAGCCCATGCAGTGGCGTCACCCACGTCTAGGCGCTGAGTGCGCAACGCGTCTGATCCGATCTCACCGGCGAGTTGGGCAAGCCCCTCATCGTTGACATCAGTCGCAACGACGGTTGCACCGCGTTCGATCAGAGCGACAGTAATCGCCTTTCCGAAACCGCTCGCTGCACCGGTAACGACGGCGCGTCTGCCTTGTAGATCGATAATCATTGGCTAGTTCGCTCCTAGAGAGGTCAGTACCGACGACATTGCGTCGACCACCCGGTCAATCTGTTCGTCGGTTGTGACAAGAGGCGGGCAGAACGTGCACGAGTGGTCGGCGATCGCACGAACGATGACTCCTGCTTTGAGTAGGTGATCTCGGACTTCCATTGCGTTGACATCCGGTCGCATTCCTGCCGCCCAAACTGCGCCGGCTCCTCGCACCTCAGCGATCTGCCCATCAGATTGCATCGCCCGAAGACCTGCTGAGAGGCGGTCACCGATTCTGTTGGCGTGCGACAACAGATTCTCACGCTCAATGATGTCAAGGTTGACCATTCCCGCAGCTGCAACAGAAGCATGGCCTGAATAGGTGTATCCCGTCTTCAGCACATAGTTCGGATCAGATTCGAGGGGTCCGGTGACAGCAGGTCCGACAATCACGCCTCCGAGCGGCTGGTACCCGGAGGTCACCGCTTTCGCGAAGGTGATGATGTCGGGGGTGACGCCGTAGTGAATCGATCCAAACCACTCGCCGAGGCGTCCAAACCCGGTAATGACCTCGTCAAAAATGAGGAGGGCTCCATGTTGATCACACAGCCTTCTCAACGACTGCAAGTAACCCTCCTCAGCAGGCCAAACCCCACCTGCGCCCTGCACAGGTTCGGAAAGCACAGCGGCGATCTCATGGGAGCGCTCTGCCATCAACGTGGCAAGCGCCTCGATATCGTCGCTCGGCACCTGCACAACCTCGGGTACGAGTGGGCCCCAGCCCTCTTTATTTGGGGGAAGCCCCTGGGCGGTTGTTCCGCCATAGTTCGTGCCGTGGTAGCCCCGCATGCGCGAGATAATGAGCGTGCGCTCAGGATGAC
>Ga0181555_1004206_pt1 | contig 11168 bp, 12 predicted proteins | sample 011ome_15_FD_145601 | JGI IMG/M metagenome (GOLD analysis project Ga0181555, IMG submission 145601) | Coastal salt marsh microbial communities from the Groves Creek Marsh, Skidaway Island, Georgia - 011504AT metaG (spades assembly) | ecosystem: Environmental > Aquatic > Marine > Intertidal zone...
AACTACATCAATAATGTTTATTTCATCAATATAGTGCACTTTATAATTTTCATCATATTTAAAAAATCTTGACATTAATTCAGTTGCACCTCTATTATCTACATTAATAGCGCCCTTTGGTCCGATAAGTATATTGTTATGTTTTTTAACCATAGTTACAATAGATTGTTTTTATAAAAAATATATAGTGTTTTTGATTTAAATTTAATTATGTATTTAAATTTCAACTATTTTTCGTTTCTTTTTATTAAGTTATATAAATAGAGCGCCCTATCTTATAAACAGTGATTTGATAATTTCTCTATCGTTATTATTTAATAAAAATCTAAAAACAAGCATAAATATAAAAATTAGAGCTAGTGCGTTTATTACAAAATGCATTTCAAAATAATTTTTTACGAAAAATATTAACAGGATAGACAAAATAAAATAAAACAATAGCATTGCCTGATATAGAATAATTTTTTTACTAGAGATTCCAGAAATGCGTACAGAATAATAAAGATTAAATAATGAATTTCTAACCGTTAGAGTTACAATAAATGAAAAAGCAACACCAAAATAATTACCTGGAAAATATACATTGTAAACAAAAGGGATAACAATCATTAACAACCCTATTGAAATACTTACGAAACCTGGAATATCAAGTTTATCTAATACCATTTGTACTGGTATAACTGTCCTTGCAGGAATATTAAAAACTACTGGCAGCATTAAGACACTAAGAAGGGCAAAGTGCTCAGATATCTCCTCACCTACCCATGCATACAATACCTCCTCCGAATAAACAATAAATACAATTGCCGGGATAAATAATACCGCTGTTGACACTCTATATGAAAAGAGCATAACACTTTGGATTGTATTGTTACCTTGTTTTTTAACGTGTAGTCTATTGTATATTGGAGCAACTGTTTTAGTGATAGTATCTCCCGCAAGTAAAAATGCATTGTAAACAACCAGTACAATAGCATAAATACCAGATATTTTCGCCCCATACAGATGGTTAGATATTAATAAAATAGTTGACATTTGTAGCAAATTTCCGATTTCAATTACTGATGATTTATACGAAGTCAGCAATATATATTTAACATTATTTTTAGTAAACCTTATTTTATTTATAGACAATAATGGTGGCATTTTCATCCAATTGTAGATGATATAAAGTACGTAGATTACAGATTCTATAAGCAATCCTATAGCAATCCACTCAATATCTAGTTTATATAAATAGGATATTGATAAGATAAAAAGAATGCCAATAATTTTTACAGTCAAGCCTCCATAATTAGGAATATAGTTAGAATTATTTGCATAAAATTTTGAACTTAATACCGAAGAAACTGATGTCATTAAGAATGAAAAATATAATATGTAATAATAAAACCTTGTGCTGTCTAATGAAATATTAGGCAAATTAAAAATACTGCCAATATGTACAGATGTGATCATAAAAAAAATAGTGTATAGAAAAATTATTACTGAATAGATAGTAAGGACTGATGACAACAATTCTATCGCTTTAGTATTATCTGACTCTCCATGAATATATTTTGTCATATCTCTAAACAAAATAGCGTTCAAACCAGATGTTGTAAAGCTTAACAAGCCAACAATACTAGCAAAAAGAGGAATCAGCCCATATACTTCAATTCCCAGGTTTTTTACAAGAAATGGAGTGTAAATAAATATTATGAATGTGTTTATTACAATAGACACCCAAGATGAAATAAAATTTTTTTTTGGATTTGAATGCATAATATATTAGCTATTGTTTAACTAAACATATAAAATTCATTACAATTTTAGGCATGAATTTATAGCGTCAGACATTCTAGATGCAGTAACTTTAATACTCCAATTGTTCTTTATCCAGTCAATTCTTTTATCTCTTGTCTCACTAATATAAATAATTTTATCAGCTGCAGATTTTATTTTTAATGATAAGTCCTCTACATCTTCAGAAGAAAAAATTTCTCCATTGTCAGGGTGGCAAATAAGATCATCTTTTGCACCAACACTATCACTAACAATTACCCACAGCCCTGCAGCCAAGCCTTCATTAACTATACGACCAAAAGGCTCTCTTCTAGAGGGTACAATTAAAATGTCGCTGTTTATTAAACAATCAATGGTTTCTGTATAGGGTAACTCTCCCAAAAAAAATACATTTTTAACTTTTTTCTCTTGTGCAAATGTATGTAGTAAAAAACTATCTTTTCCATCTCCAACTATATATAACTCAATATTACTACTATCAATTTTATTATAAGCATCTAATAAAATATCACAGCCTTTGCGATTGTTAAGTTCACCAACAAATATCAACCTAACAACATTTGACTTGTAATGAGCTTTATCTTCCTGAAATCTCACAGTGTCAACCGCTCTTGGTGCAAGAGAGATTCTACTATTAATGGCTCCATATTTCAGTAAATAATCTTTCATTGAGCTACCGCCAGCTATCCACCAATCATTATTAGAAACTATAAAAGACTTTACAGTATTGGCTAATAATGATGAAGTTTGCCCACTATACAACGATGTATTAGAATTCCAGAATACCTTCTTAACCTTGTAATATGATGCATAAATATATGCCCCAAAATAAGCGCTACCATACCCATCAAATATAATGAGATCAGGCTCGAACTCCTTAAGTTCACGCTTCCAATTAAATACAAAATCAATTGCCAATTCATTTCTTTCAAGATAGAAACATTTGGATTCCATAATGGAATATTGAAAACGAAAATCCTTTGTGTGGTCTTTGTGCCTTCTATGCACTGGCTTTTTCTTAACAATAAATGCTTTAATATTGTGATTTGTACAACTCTCAAGATAATAAAACAAATCCACCATAGAGGGGGGGACGTAAGGAGTTACTATTGCTATATTAGGCATTTAAGTTTATTAAGAACTATGATAATTTCAAAAAATTATACTCATTTGTTATCAAATACACTCAAATAAAATCTTTCCCAGTTATTGGGAGACCAGTATTTTTTATACTCACATTGGATATTCTTTTTATAATCTCTAATATTTAATTTTATATGATTAATAGCTGCAATCAATTCATCCAGCTTAATTGGATCATTAACAATATAGCCGGTATTTCTGTGTTTAACATGTTGAGTTAGTCCTTCAATATTCCTTACAATCACCGGTGTATTATATTGATAAGATAGGGGTATTATACCGCTTTGCGTCATTGCACTATCTAGCTTAAACAAGGCATAAGACCCAATAATAATATTCGATATTTCCTCATCTGATATATTTTCTTTATTCACAATAAAAAGACTGGCTCTCTCTTCCAAACTAAGAGATCTTACTCTGCTCTCAATGTTAGAGCGCGTAATAAGGCAGAATTGAAAATTTAGATTATTTTTACATGATAGTTTAACTAATTGAAAGAATTCATCGTACCCTTTTGCAGGATGATCATTACCTATTAAAGTAAAGTATTTCTTTTGTGATGTTTTGGCTTTTACTTCTGGAATCATTAAAGGTATTACTCTAATACGCTTGCTGTGTATCTTGTATTTGGTTATTAATTGTTTTAAAGCCACCTCAGAAGGGACAATAGTTAGACTCTGTTTCTTAATTGAATTATACTGAAGTGTTTCAATTATAGAAATCATGATCATTTTTTTAAAGCCATAATCTCCTTTATCTGGCATATATGGCTCATGCAAGTATGTAATTATTTTACAATTAGGGCTATTTTTTTTCAAAAATTTTGTTATAGTTACGTTGACCGGATGAAAATTATAAAATAAAATAAATGAGTATTTTTCACTTATTATTTCTTTCTTTATGCCGTATTTTTTTACAAAAATATACGATACAAAATTCCTAACAATTGAAAAGAGGGTTGATTCTCCTGTAAAGAATATTTTTTTATGACTATCATCTTTAATCATCCATCTATACTCATCTGCAATAAATAGATCATTACTATATCCATTGGCTATTAATCGATCTGACATAAAACCAAACTCTTTATACAAGCCTGGGGAATATTTCATGCTAATAATTGCGGTTTTTTTTACCATATTATTAAAATATTAGAAGAAGTGTGCTTTTCTATAACTATCGCCAGAGCTAATCAAACACTGTGTTTTTCTAGCCCTAGTAAATGAAACTTGGTAATCCACGCCCTTTGTATCAAGAAGCTTCAAAAATTCTTCAACTGTATCCATTTCGCCTAAACGATCTACATCATCAAAAATAACAACAAAACCCTCTTTTGATAAGTTATTTGATAAATATTTCAAACTACACCATCTAGATCGTTTTTTCAACCCTTTTGGAGCATCTACAATAATCATATCAAAAAAAGATCCATCTAAATCTTCTTGATAACAACTACTCTCATAGCCACGTATATTTTCAACTCTTTCTGGGGAAAATATCACATTAATATTAGAATGCACTTGCTCATTTAAACTATTTGCCCAAAATTCATCACTCTCTAATGTTACAACTTTTTTACTAGAGCCAATAGACGATAAAAGCTTAGTGCTTTCACCTGCGCCAAGCTCAAGCACATTAGACACTGGAACCTCTTCTATAGTCCTATATATTAAATATAATAGACTATAGCTTGCAGCTGCCTTTACTGGAAAAAAATCAATATCACTTTTTTTTTCAATCAATTTATAAAACAAATTTTGATATATCACTTCCTTTGAATAAAGTAATGATGAGTAGTTGAATATAGAGGTTATCCTCTTTAAAAAAAACAACCTTCTTTCTATTTTTAAACGCATGTTTTCTCCTTTATTTTTTCCCATTTCATAAATCCTTATAAAATATTAACCGCTTTTCTTTTTAGCCACAACAGACCAACCCATGGCATCATCACTACTAACCTTGTCTAGTATTAATGCAAGCAAATATAATGTAGCAACAATTGGCGACATAAGTATTGATACAAAAAAACCTCTATATTTGAAATTTCTAAATAAAACAACATTCCTTAGCCATCTAGAAATAATATCTATTAATCTAGCAAAGAAAAATGTGAACAACCCCCCTACCCTTTCGATCTTTAAAACTTCAAAATTATTCGAATAAAAAAGATGTCTTAAGCCATGATTTGTAAATCTAAAATAATCATAAGGTTCGTAGTGCAGACTCCAACACATGGGTGTTGTTAAAATTACTATTCCATCTTCGTGCAACACCCTTGAAAACTCGCTTATCACTTTATACGGGTTGTTTGTATGTTCTAACACCTCAAAACAAAGTATATTTGATATAGAATTAGATCTTATAGGTATACAAGATGCACTACCAACAATATTTGCATTTCTTGTAATTGAATAGTCTAGACCTATATACTCCCCTTTGCTTTGGAATAAGTCTTTATATGGCATACTGCCACAACCAACATCTAGAATTATTTCATTAGCGCTAACATAAGTTAACGCTTCAACTGCTTGTAAATATATTTGTCTTTTGGTTATAAAATATGGAGAGAGAACAAGCATAATAAAAAAACTATTTTGCCTCTTAAATAAGTATTTTTTTACTTTTGTTATTAAAGTCATGATATATATTCTTGAATTCGCATAATAAGTACGATTTTATTGTAATAATATTATTATCTTCTTGAGATGTTTTTTAGGATGTTATATAACTCTTTGCTCCAATCAAAGCTAAACACCTTTTTTCTGATTTTAACTAAAGAGATGTTTTTATTTTTCTCATGCTCACTACTCAATAAATTAAACATTGATTTACAGAGATCGACCTTATTCCCTTGTTCAAACAAAAGCTCATCATAATGTAATAAAAATTTATGTGCTTCAATATCTGATGCAATAATAGGCTTCTCATATGCAATTGACTCTAGCACACTGTTTGGACATAAATCCATTCGCGAGGCTGAAACACAAATATCAATATACTCAAATACAAGATTAATATTCTCTATATGCCCAAGTGTTAAAATATCTTTTGAATACGGACTTCTGCTTATTCTAAGAGGTATGGCCTCTTCAAATTCTTTAGGAATATTGCCAACTAATAATAGAACTGAATCTATATTTTTTCTTAGCATATCATACGCGTCTATTAGCGTATCAACCCCCTTGCCGTAGAACTGCATATTTCCTATATAAGCCACCACATTTCTTTTTCTAATTGACTCCAGACCAATGTCTTTTCTCGTTGTAGATAAATAAGACTTTGATGACCAAAACTTTGAAGAGTTGTTAGGTAAAATATATGTATCTTTGTGCAATATATCACCACACAATTTTTCATAATCTTTTAAAGCAAATGGTGTTTGAAATACAGCTGCATCAATATTTTTGATGAATTTTTTAACAACTATTGGATAGATTAGACTTTTTACACGCCATACTATACTGGAGAAAAAGCTACTAGAATTATGTATATGAAATTTATAGTTTGCAAGAGTATCTATCCTCTGCATAAAAACTATACGAGTAAATATATTAAAATTGATACATTTAATCAAATTATAACCATCAAGTTCAGATGAAATAATCAAAATATCAATCTTTGATTTAATTAACCTTAATGCTTCACATATATTTCCATTTCTTATTTTAATTAAAATAAAATCCTTATCATGTGAATCCATGCCTGGAGCAATCCAATAGACCTTGGCATTATTTTTTATAAGAGATCTTGCTGACTCGTACAATCTGGCATATTGTCCAGTTCCGCCTTTAGCGGGTATATAAAATGCAACTTTCATATTATTTTAGCAAAGAGTCATACACACATCTTAACTCTGAAACATGGCTATAACAAGAAAAAGTTTTGGATGCTTCTTTGGCCTTTAACCCTAACTTTTTCGCCATCATTTTATTGGAAAAAACCCAATTTATTTGCTCTGCTAATTCATGAATATTGTACAAATGGTATATTTTAGAATTTATTCCATCAGTTAGAATTTCTGTATTGCAATCTATATCCGAAGCTACTATTGGAAGACCCGATCTCATAGCTTCAACCAAAGACAAGGGGTGTCCCTCTCTTTCAGATGGAAAAGCAAATGCATCTGACTCAGACAGCAAGACAGGTATGTCAGGCACGTGCCCTAAAAAAATACAATTACTTATAGAATGTTTTTTTGCATGACTCTTAAGCTTATCCATTAACGGACCATCCCCAGCTATAACTACTTTTATTTTTTTATTTATATATTTTGCAGCTTCTAATAAGTCAATATGTCTTTTTTGTGACACTAATCTACTAACCATAACAACAACATAGTATTTAGATAATTTATATTTTTCTCTATAAGATATATTATATTTTATACTTTCCACCTCTTGAACGGCATTATATAAAACCAAAAATTTACTTCTGTTTATCAATTTTTCTTGTTGCATTGTAAATTTCATTACACACTCAGAAACACAAATAACCTTGTCTGTAACTATAGAAAACAACTCATCAGTTTTTATGTGATACCATTTTTTATTAATATATTTATTATGCTCAGTAATAACAATTTTCTTTCTTTTTGTAGAAAAAATATTCGCCATTCTTCCATAAAAATTTGCTGGATACATATGACAATGAATAACATCAGGTCTCGCCTTTTTTATTACTCTTATCAACTTAAAGAGAATGCTTATATTGGATAATGTAACTTTCTCATTTAAACTAATAACATTAACCCCATAAAGCTCTTCAATATCTCTTCCGATCCTTCTTTTCTTATTAAAAACACATATAATTAACTCCATATTATGTTTAATATAATATGGAGCTGTAACCTCAATCAACCTCTCAGCACCGCCTTCTTGAAGATCTGGAATAACTAACAATACTTTAAGCAATCTTGTATGCATAATAAATTATATGTAGATAAATATAACTAAAAATAACGAGATAAGGAACAATTCTAACCCCTTTTAAAAAATAAACAAAGCCAGATGCTGCAATCATAAAAATAAATGGTATAGCTGGAATCCTAAATCTTATATTTATTCCTCCATACGATACAACACTTATAGTTAACACCAACAGTATAGTATAAAAAATAAATTTTATATTTTTACTAGCCTTTCTCTTTATCAAAATATACGCACCATTGACAAAGAATATAATATATATAGGCCAAACAACATATAAGAACGAATATATACCCTCTCTAATTACTGGAAATGGCATAATCATAAAAAACAGAGAGCCTATAATAAATAAATAAGGACTTGTAATAACAGATTCCCCTTGAAAAATTGATGAAACAGCGCCAGCATTCTGCTGCACATACTTATCAATATTTGTCACGTGCGTTGTATACTCATTTATATACGAATAAATTAACGAAACCTTTTCATAATATATTAACAAGAATAAAACAATTGTGGAATTTATTATTTTTTTGGTATTGGATATGGTTGAGCTTAATATGCTTAATACTAAAGGTATTAGCGCCATACCTTCTCTAAAGCTATAAATTAAAAGTGTCATGATTGACAACTTCATTACAATATATTTAATTTTTTTTTGTAGAAAAAAATATACTGTAATAATTAATAAAAGAGTTACTATTAAATCTTTTTGAATTAATGCAGTCTGATATAAAAAGGGCGGAAAAAATCCAGATATAAAAACATATACAAATGCCTCTTGTTTGCCTAGGCTAATTTTAGCAATTCTATAACCATATATAAGTATCAATATAAATATAAATGAATTTAATATCGGAAGAAAATACAAAGGCAAGTTGTATTTATAAAATAGATTTAATATAAAAGGGTATCCAGGATTTTTAGTGTAAAAAGAAACATTGTCTTTGTAATAATTCGAGACATAATAATACTGGTCTCCACCACCCGAATCTAGCACTCCTTGTAGAAAGTTACCGTAGTAATAAAACCCCACTATTAATGACAAAATAAAGGAAGTTGATAGAATAAAATTTATATTTTTTTTGTCTTCAAGCTTTCTATTGGTATAAAAAATAAACAACAAGCCAATTACCACATTAATAACTACTACCTCTAATCCATATTCTTGTATTCTGTTAATCATGTATAACTTTGTTCTGCATAGTATTAAATTAATAATAATTTATAAATTTAATATGTTTTATTGTGGGTAATAATTATTTTTGACATTTATTATGGGCACAATCAATAAGTAAAACAGGGGTGTTGTTAATTATTGGATAAACTAAACCACTAACTTCACAAATCAATTTGTCACCTGCTTGTTTAAGTGGCGCTTTAGATTTAGGACAAACTAGCAACTCTAACAATACTTTGTTAATCATGACTTATTATTCATTTAAATCAAATTAAGCAATACATTTCTACGATGAATGTAGTGTTGTAGTGGCCCGTTAATCTTGGACACATTTCAAGCCACTTTTTCCAATTCAGCCATCTTCTGAGCGGGTGTCATATACCCAATCGCTGAATGAATCCTTTTGTAGTTATAAAAGTAAATATAACTTTCTACATTTTGCACCACTTCGTAGTGATTTGCAAAGCTTTGATGATTTAATCTCTCAGTCTTGAGGCTTCTAAAGAAGCGCTCCATTACGGCATTGTCCCAGCAATTGCCTTTTCTACTCATACTCTGGGTAATGCTGTTTTTATTGCAATAATCAATAAAAGCTTTAGAAGAATACTGAGATCCCTTGATCTGAGTGGAACATTAAATTATCGGCGTTTGGATTGTATCGATTAATAGCATTATCCATTGCATCTTGGGCTAATTTGGTATTAGGCTGTTTAGATAAAGCCCATCCAACTACTTGTCTTGAAGCCAAATCAAGGACACTGGCCAAATAACTCCAGCCTTGATAGGTTTTGATATAAGTAATATCACCCACCCAATGAGTATTACTTGCTTGTTGGTTAAACTCACGATCAAGCAGATTATCGGCTCTTTTATGCAGCTTGCCAGTATTGGGATAATAATGACGCTTTTTAGGTCGTATGGCTTTAATATTAGCCTTATTCATTAACGTAGTAGTTCTGTGAATTCCAATTTTATAACCCTCACTATGAAGTTGGCGCTGTAAGCGTCTTCTACCGCAGGTGTAGCCCGTCTCAAGTGAGATTTGCTTCATTGATTTAATAATGGCTTTAGTGTCACCATCTATTGGCTTGTCTTTACGTTGGTAGTAATAGCTACTACGAGCGTGATCAAATAGATCACATAGTTCTTGTACGTTATATTGTTGGTAAGCCTCGTTCAGCTTGGTAATCATATTACTTACTGACTGTCCGTAGCGAACAAGGCTGTTGCCTTTTTTAATATCTCATTGTCCCGTTTAGCACGCCATAGTTGCTTCTTTAAAGATTGAATCTCTTGCTGCTCTGGTGTCATTGCTTTGCCGCTTGTTGATGTTTGTCCATTAAGCTCTGCTAGGTATTGCTTCTTCCATCTGGCAACAGCTGTTGGTCCTGCACCCGATATCTCAATGATTTGTTTATTGGTGTAGCCTTCATTGACCATTAATTTAACGTAATCTAGTTTTTGTTCAACGGTGAAGTTAACTCTTGGCTTCCTGGTTTTTACTTGTGTCATTTATTGACCTCCTTATAGTTAGTATTATAAGGCTATCTTTGTGTCCAAGTTTGTCAGGCCACTACATGTATTAATCACTTTTAGTTAGGTTAAATTCTTTTATATACCACTCTATTGCCTTGCCCATACCTGCATGTATTTTATATTTTGCCTGATAACCCAACAATGCAGTTGCCTTGTCAATGTTTGCTTGAGAATGCCTAACATCTCCCGCTCTAAAATCTCTATAGATCGGCTTCTTCTTTTCTAATCCTTGCGTCCTTTGTATCAATCTATCTTCAATCATTTGATAAAGCTTGTTTAGACTTGTTCTGTCATTAAGCGCAACATTGTATACTTGGTTTGTTGCTTCATCATTGACAGTGGTAGCTGCTAAGAGATTCATTTGCACTGTGTTATCAATGTAGCAGAAGTCTCTACTAGTCTCACCGTCACCGTTGATATATACATCTTCTTTGTTTAGTATAGCTGCCACCCACTTTGGTATAACTGCTGCATATGCGCCATTTGGATCTTGGCGTTTGCCAAAGATGTTGAAGTATCTTAGCCCTATAGCTTTAAAGCCATATGTTTTTGCAAATACACTCGCATAAAGCTCATTTACAACCTTAGTTACCGCATAT
>Ga0181555_1004221_pt1 | contig 11139 bp, 8 predicted proteins | sample 011ome_15_FD_145601 | JGI IMG/M metagenome (GOLD analysis project Ga0181555, IMG submission 145601) | Coastal salt marsh microbial communities from the Groves Creek Marsh, Skidaway Island, Georgia - 011504AT metaG (spades assembly) | ecosystem: Environmental > Aquatic > Marine > Intertidal zone >...
GAGGGGCGATTGTGATAGGCGGGGATATCCAATTCGCCAATATTCATCGCATCGCGGAAACCACCGTCTGTCACCACACCTGCACCACCGCGCACCATCAGCCGCGTGATTAAAATATCGCCTGCTGAGGCCATTGAGGGATCACGCCGACTGTCCATAACCAAAACATGTCCCGCAGGACAGGTTTCAATTGCATGCCGTTGTGGGTGCTTAGGATCGCGAAAAACCACCAATTGGTTGCGATCTTCGCGCGCGGGAATGTAACGCAGGGTGAATGCAGGCCCAACCATATTGCGCGCCTTTGGTTTGACGGGGCGCACATCTTGGATGACTTGATGGCGCAGTCCGCGTTTAAAAAGGGCTGTGGCCAGTGTTGCAACCGACACCTGTTCCAGTTGCGCTTTGGTTTCAGGCTTTAAATGTGCATCGCTCATGTGATTCCCCTATGAAATCAGTCCGTTTTTGATCATGAAATGTTTCAATGTCGTCTGTTGATCATCGCCAAGCGGCCAGGCCGCAGGTGGGCGCGCCGCACCACAATCGTTGCCCAGCATCGCCAGCGCGCATTTCACACCAGAAACATTGGCGCCCCCTTGTTCGGCTGCGCGGATATCCTCAAACACATGCATTGTTTCAATTAATGCGCGCGCCTGATCAAAATCACCCACCTCTAGCGAGCGATTGATCGCAACCGAGCGTTCGGGCCAAACATTGATCAGGCCTGAGGTAAAGCCACGCGCCCCTACCGCATAAAAACTAGGTGCCCAAACCTCGGCCAAACCACCGACCCATATTATGTGATCAGGGGCCGCCGCGATCGCGCGTTTCAAAACCATCGGATTGGGGGTGGCCCATTTGACACCGACCACACTTTCGATTGAGCACATCTGTGATATGGCGTCCAACCCAACCCCATCGTTGCGCAAATAAAGGATTAGGGGCACATCTTCCGCGGCGTCACGAATTGCGCAAATATAATCACAGACCCCGCGTGGCGCAACAAACGGATCAGGAGGTTGGTGGATCATCAGCGCATCCGCACCTGCAGCGACTGATGCATGTGCCAGCGCAAGCGCGTCAGGCAGAGCGCGTCCAATGCCCGCGACAACGGGCACACGCCCATCAACTAATTGACAAACAGACTGCACCATCGTGACAGCTTCGGACGTGGACAGGCCGTAAAATTCGCCCGTATTGCCGTTCACGGTCAGGATATCAACACCCGCCGCAACGGCGCGATCAATGACCGGGGCCAAGAGCTGCGGGTCAATCGCACCGCTTTCGTCAAAGGGGGTGACCAAAATTCCCGACACCCCACATAGCGCCTGTCCAAGCGTCATTAGTTGATCTCAGGCTCTGGCACGGAAGCCCCAAAATCGGTACGGAGGAAATCGAAATCGCATCCCTTATCCGCCTGTTCAATATGCTGTGTATACATCTGTCCCCAGCCGCGTTCATACCGCGGGGGCGGTGCCACCCATTTTTCACGACGCGCTGCCATGTCCGCATCCGAAATATCCACGTTCAAAATGCGGTTTGGAACATCCACCTCAATCATGTCCCCCGTTTCAATCAAGGCCAGTGGACCGCCGATATAGGCCTCGGGCGCGACATGCAGGATGCAGGCCCCGTAGGATGTGCCCGACATACGCGCATCCGACAGCCGCACCATATCGCGATGCCCCTGCTTTAACAGCGCCTTTGGCATGGGAATCATGCCCCATTCTGGCATACCTGGACCCCCAATTGGCCCCGCATTGCGCAGGATCAAAACATGATCAGGCGTCATTGGATAATCTTCGTCATTGATGATTTTTTTCATCTCATCATAGCTGTCCGCAACAATTGCGGGCCCACGGTGTTTTTGAAACTTGGGATCCATTGCCGCAGGTTTGATGACCGCCCCATCTGGTGCCAAATTCCCCTTTAACACGGCCAAGGATCCTTCGTGATAGACGGGGTTGGATAAGGGACGAATAACATCATCGTTGTAATTCACAGCTCCCTCCAGGCATTCGCCCAAGGTTTTACCCGTCACGGTTTTCACGCTTAGGTCCAGTTTATCGTCCAGCTCAACCATCAGGGCGCGCAAACCACCCGCGTAATAGAAATCCTCCATCAGGTATTCAGAGCCCGAGGGGCGAATATTCGCAATCACGGGCGTTGTGCGACCTATATCGTCCAAATCATCCAAGGTCAGGTCCACACCCGCACGGCGCGCCATCGCAATCAGGTGAATGATTGCATTTGTGGAACAGCCGGTGGCCATCGCAACAGTAACCGCGTTGCGCGTGCTAGCGGGTGTCATGATTTTATCGGGCGTCAAATCTTCCCACACCATATCAACGATGCGCCGACCACAAGCCGTCGACATGCGTTTATGTCCCGCATCCGGGGCAGGAATTGTGGATGCGCCAGGCAAGGTCAGCCCCCAACCATCTGCAATACTCATCATGGTGGACGCGGTCCCCATGGTCATACAGGTGCCATAACTGCGCGCAATGCCACCTTGGACGCCGTCCCATTGCTCTTTGTTGATATTGCCTGCACGCCGTTCGTCCCAATACTTCCAAACATCCGTACCAGAACCCAGTTTTTCCCCAGCATAATTGCCGCGCAACATGGCCCCTGCAGGCAAGTAGATGAATGGAATGCCCATGCTGACGGCGCCCATGACAAGCGCGGGCGTGGATTTATCACAGCCCCCCATGAGAACGGCGCCGTCAATGGGGTGTGAACGTAATGTTTCTTCCACCTCAATCGCGCCCATATTGCGATAGAGCATCGAAGTCGGTTTCAAAAATTGCTCGGCAAAGGAATGAACAGGCATTTCAACGGGCATACCCCCTGCCTGATAAACACCCTTTTTGACGTACTCAGCACGATCGCGCAGATGGTGGTGGCAGGGCGATAAATCGGACCACGTATTGATGATGGCGATGATTGGCTTTCCCTCCCAATCCGCACCATCCAATCCCATTTGCATCGCCCGTGATCTGTGACCGAATGAGCGCAAATCATCTGGTGCAAACCAACGGGCTGAGCGTAAATCCTCTGGTTTTTTCATGTTTGACCCCCCCTGCTTTTTATCATTTGGCTGAAGTTGAACATGTAAATCAAAACGAAATCAACTCCATAAAAAAACGCAGGCCATCTGGCCCGCGTTTGTGGATTGCTTTTCCCATTGCGCATCGTCGCAAATGCCATGCGTCACCCCCGCATCTTGGCACCGCTTGGATCATAGATTGGTGCGCCCTGAACTGTCGCGCCATAGCGTTCGCCCAGAATTTCAACATCAAGCGTGGTACCCGCCGCCGCGTGTTCGGTTGCGACATAGGCCATCGCCATGGAACATTTCGCGTGATGGGCATAGCCGCCAGATGTGATATACCCCACGGCCATGTCGCCAACCAAAACAGCCTCATCCGAGGTGACATCAATAGGCGTATCAATGACCAAGGTAACCAATTTACGTTTTGGCCCTGCCTCTTTCGCAGCAAGAGTTGCGGATTTTCCCGTGAACTCTTTGTTCCAATTGATGAACGCATCCATGCCACTTTCGACAGCATCAAAATCGGGGCGGAATTCCAAACCCCATGCACCCCATCCTTTTTCAAGGCGTAGGGACATCAATGCGCGTGCGCCATACCATTTGTATCCCAAATCGGCACCCGCCTCTTCAATCGCCTCGGACAGGCGCAATAGGTATTGGGGACGGCAATAAATTTCATATCCCAATTCACCCGAAAAACTGATGCGGTTCAAAACGACAGGCACACCGCCCACGAAAGTTTCGCGGCAATCGCGGAATTTCATCCCCTCAGCAGATACATCATCACGGGTAATGCGGGACAGCAATTCACGTGATTTTGGTCCCGAGAGGGCAATACCATGCCACTCAGCCGTTTGGTTTTCATGCGTCACCTCATCGGGCAAGGTTCTGGCGAAAAAGCGGCTGTGCGCATCCTGCATCACGCCCGATCCAAATAACATGAAATGATCATCCGCCAAACAGGCCACCGTTAGATCCCCATAAAGACGACCCTTTTCCGTAATCGTCGGGGTCAGGGCAATGCGGCCTGGTTTCGGAATGAAGCCCGCCATAGTTTTGTTCAACCATTCCCGCGCGCCTGCACCTTTGATCACGTGTTTTGCAAAGTTTGCTACCTCGATCCCGCCGACACCGCTGCGCACGGCGGCGCATTCGGCGGCGACATAATCGTGAGAGCGATTGCGTTCAAATGTTGGATCCTCCCACGCATCTGACGGGTCATTTGCAAACCAAAGCGCATTTTCCAATCCAAAGGATTGCCCCATCCGCGCGCCTTTCGACACCAGACGGTCATAGAGCGCGGTTGTTTGTTGCACACGGCCCTTTGGCAAGGTTTCATTGGGGAAAGTCATCACAAAGCGACGTTCATAGTTTTCAGTGGATTTGACCGTTCCCCAATCGGGTGTCGCCCAATCGCCAAAGCGTGCAACATCCATCGCCCAAACGTCAATTGACGGTTCCCCATCAATCATCCATTCCGCCATGGTCAGACCTACGCCGCCCCCCTGACAGAAGCCCGCCATCACACCCACCGCGCACCAATAATTGGTCATGCCAGGAACAGGGCCAATCATGGGGTTGCCATCGGGTCCAAAGGTGAATGGACCGTTGATAGCATCCTTAATTCCCGCCTCTGCCAATGCAGGAATGCGTTCAAAGGCCAATTCCAAACGATCTGCGATGTTGTCCAAATTCGGTTGCAACAATTCGTGCCCGAAATCCCACGGTGTTCCGCCCACCTTCCATGGTGTGCCCACAGGTTCATAGGTGCCCAGCAGCATGCCTTCACGTTCCTGACGGAAATAAATGTTTGCCTCATAATCAATGCCGCAAGGGAGACGAGAGCCGAAATTTGCAATCTCATCAATTTTTTCGGTCAGCAGATAATGGTGTTCCATCGGCTGCACAGGCACGTTTAGGCCACCCATTTTGCCAACCTCACGCGCCCAAAGCCCGCCGCAGTTCACAATGATTTCTGCGTTCACAACGCCGCGTGGCGTGTTGACATCCCAACTGCCATCTGCACGCTGCGTGGTTGCGGTGACAGGTGTGTGCGTGAAGTATTGCGCCCCATGAACACGCGCAGATTTCGCAAATGCATATGTGGCACCCGATGGGTCCAAATCCCCATCCTGATCATCCCAAAGGGCCGCGTAATAATGTTTTGGATCAATCAGGGGATGACGTTCGGCCACCTCAGCCGGGCTGATGAATTCTTGATGCAATCCCATATAGCGCGCCTTGGACCGTTCGCGTTTTAGGTAGTCATACCATTCCTTATTCGAAGCCAGATAAAAACCGCCCGTCATATGAAGTCCTACGGAATGGCCCGATGTCTCCTCGATCTCTTTGTACAGATCGATTGTGTAGCCTTGTAGTCGACTAATATTTGGGTCCGAACTGATCGTGTGGATTTGCCCCGCTGCGTGCCAGCTGGATCCTGATGTCAGCTCATCCCGTTCTAGCAGGATCACATCCTTCCAGCCGAATTTTGCCAAGTGAAATAAAATGGAACACCCAACAACACCGCCGCCAATTACGACGACTTTTGCATGGCTGGGTAAGGCTTTGCCGCCTGTTGTTTCGTCTTTTTGAATGGTTGGCATTTTTCACTCTCCCAAATTAATACCACGCATCGGGCAATTCCGATTTGCGCCGCGCGACATAATCTGTCAGCGCCTCTTTCTTGGCCGCGTCCAATGCGGGTCGTTGATATTGCTTTAACATTTCGTTCCAGCGTTCAAAGGCACGCTTGCGCATATCCTTTGAACCGCCCTCTTCCCAACTTTCGACATTTTCACTGTCGCTTAGCTTGGGTTCATAAAACGCCGTTTGGTAATTGCGCATGGTGTGATCACTGCCCAGGAAATGCCCCCCTGGCGCCACCTGTTCATAGGCATCGCGTGCAAAGGCATCTGGGCCCAAATCCAACCCCTGGCCCAAGAATTTTTGATAACTGCCCAACCGATCTGCATCCATTATCAGTTTTTCAAATCCTGTTGATAGGCCACCTTCTAACCACCCAGCTGCATGCAGGGTATAGTTTGATCCCGCCAACATTGTTGAATGCATACTATCTGCACTTTCATAGGCGGCTTGGGCATCTTCGATTTTTGATGCGGTCAAGGATCCGCCGCAGCGCAGGGGCAATCCCAAACGCCGCGCCATTTGTCCGATCACATAGTTGGATAGCACCGGTTCGGGCATTCCGAATGTAGGCGCGCCTGATTTCAAACTCATCGACGACAGGAAATTGCCCATCACAAATGGCGCACCCGGACGCACCAATTGCGCAAAGGCACAGCACATCATGGATTCGGCCACCGCCTGCGCGACCGAGGCTGCGGTGCTGACAGGGCCCATGGCCCCCGTCAGAATAAAGGGCGTCACAACCATCGCCTGCCCGCGAGAGGAATAAACTTGGATCGCCTCGCTCACCACTCGGTCCACAAGTAGGGGGGAATTGGTGTTGACGTTGGCCATGATGCAGACATGTTCCTCCATCGCATCCGCACCAAACATGATTTCCACCATGTCCACACTGTCCTGCGCACGACTTTTTTCGGTGATCGCCCCCAAATGCGGTTTGTCCGACAGGGTCATTTGCGCATAAACCATGTCCAGATGCCGCTTGGACACGGGGATGTCGGTGGGTTCACAAATGACCAATCCGCCATGGTGCAGGTTTGGATGCATATAAACCAGTTTCAGCAATTTTTCATAATCATCAAAGGCCGCGTATCTGCGTCCCTTTTCCAGATCACGCACAAAGGGCGCACCGTAGATTGGGGCGAACACCTGATGGTTGCCCCCAATCGTCACATTTCGCGCAGGATTGCGCGAGATTTGCGTGAACTGAGAGGGCGCTTTGGCGACCAATTCGCGGATCCATTGCGCATCCGCGCGAATTAAATCCCCGTGTTCCCCTGTTGGCATAACCCCAGCCGCACGCCAAATGTCCAAGGAAACGGGATCATCGCGAAAGGCAACACCAATGTTTTCGATCAACCAATCAACCTGTTGATCCAATTGCTGCAACTGCGCCTCATCCAAAACATCGAAATGGGGAACACTGCGTTGGATATGGGGGGACGGGATCGCGCCGCCCACGGTTTCCGTTGATCTGCGATCTTTGCGACTGCGTCTTGCCATAATGCGCGCTCCGAAAATTCAGTTCTCGCTATCTAAGCACAGAAATCCACTTTGTGACCCTTGAAAAAATCCATGTTTTGGATAGACACAGCCTATGCAAAGTTTTTGGAAAAAATTTCAATCCCCACGCAACCTGATCATATTTGAATCGGCGGCCCGATTGGGGTCGTTTACCCGCGCAGCAGAGGAATTGGCCATTCAGCAGCCATCCGTCAGTGCCGCCATCCGTCAACTCGAGGACACGCTGGGCACCGTTTTGTTTGTACGCGCCCACCGTAATGTAACACTAACAGCCGCTGGAGCACGTTTATTTGCAGGGGTTTCGCGATCTTTAACGGGGTTAGAGGCAGCCATTACAGCCACGCAAGAGTTGGGTCGTAATTTACACGTCACCCTGTCCACGTCATCGGCGTTTTCCTATTACTGGATGATGCCGCGCCTAAGTGCGTTTCACACCATTCATCCAACGATCGACTTACGCCTACAAACCAGTGATCGTGACGTTGACTTGAACGTCGAAAATATATCACTTGGCATACGCGTAGGAAATGGCAACTGGGCAGGTCATGAGGCCGCAAAAATCGCGGATGAAATCATATATCCCGTCGCCCATCCCCGTGTGATGCAATCGGCCCGCAATCTGCGCTCTATCCCAAATCTGATGAACGAACGCCTAATCCACCTAGAGGAACCCATCCGCGAACGTCCCACATGGAGCGATTGGTTTGCGCATCACGATATCCCGAACCGTGACATTCACGCAGGCCTGCGCCTGAACGATTATGCCTTGGTCCTACAAGCGGCCGTATCAGGCGAAGGCTTCGCCTTTGGCTGGGATCACATCGTGCGCAATTTGTTAGAGCGTGAATTATTGCTTGCCCGAAAAGATTGGGCCTGGAACACGGGACGAGGCGTTTATTTGGTTTGGGCACGGGACAAACCCTTAAGCGCCCAAGCCATAGACGTGCGCGATTGGATTATTGGCGTGTCTGATTTCCCAAATGATTAGGGCCGATCATCCTCGATATAATAGCGCACGTTATCTTCAAAACTGTCATCGGCACTGAGCCCAAGGCGAAGCGCCTTTTGCGCGTTCATGTCATAGCGCCAACCATTCACAATCGCTTGGATGGCGGCGTCCTCTTGCCATTTGATCAGTTTCGCGGGTTCGGGACCTGCGACCTGTGTCATCGCATCAACCAATTGCTGAATGCTCCATGCCCGTCCAGGCATCATCATACAACGGTTTTGCCCCAAATCCTCGGCAGCGACTTCGGTGCCAAGGATTAGATTTTCCACACATTTTCGGGGCGACAGATAGGGATGCATAAAATCAGGGCCGACGGGACAAATCGCCTCTTCCCCGTTCAGGGGTTCACGAATGATTGACGACATGAACGACGATGCCGCGCGATTGGGTTTACCGGGACGCACCGATATGGTGGGCAGACGGAAACCGCGACCATCAAAATATCCCTTTCGTGAATAATCATTCAGCAACAGTTCACCAATCGCCTTTTGCGTTCCGTAGGATGTTTGCGGATTAAGAAAGGTGTGATCCTCAATCGGGTCAGGCACCTCTCCGCCATAAACAGCGACAGAGGATGAAAACACGATCACGGGTTTTGTGCCCAAAGCGCGCACGGCCTCGAACACGTGATAACTGCCGAAAAGATTGATGTTCATACCCGCATCAAAATCTTCTTCCGCATGTGCGGAAACAATAGCAGCCAGCAGGTAAATCACATCATAGCGCCCCGCAATCAATTTATCGACCGATGCGCGATCTGCAATATCAACGCGGACCACATCCACAGGGAAACCAGCTGTAATTGGCGCGGGGTTCACCACGTCAGCCAAGGTCATATGCGCAATGTCAGCCCCCCGCAGATGACCGCGGTCCACCAATTTACGCGCTAATTTCTGCCCAATGACGCCGCCGCCCCCGATGATCAAAACTTTCATATCATGACCCTTTATAAGATTACCTGATGTTCCTGTTGTCCTTTGACGCCCAACTCCATCACGAATGTCTGTCCCGCCATGGGATCTTCGCTCATCCGATCGGGCATATAGGCCTGTGCCGCAGTTGTTGCGAATAATGTGGTACCATCCATTCCACCAAACGCGGGGCATGTAATACAATTTGCGGGCATCTTGATCTGATCAACCAATGTACCATCCGCGTCGTGACAGGTGATTTTTGCGTGCCCATAATGGGCAATCCAAATCCGTCCTTCGGCATCGACAACGGCGCCGTCAGGGCGAAAATCGCTTTCTGGCAGGGTAATAAACACTTCTGGATCACCCAATGGCCAACCGTCCTTGGGATCTAAGCGTTGCCTTAAAATTTCACCGTTTGGCGTATCCGTTAAATATGCGAAATCGCGATTTGGTGAAAAACACTGCGCGTTCGGGATTGTCCATGGCGTGTAAAGTGTGCGCAACTCTCCACGATAATAACGATAGATTGCGCCTGCATCCTTTTCTAACTTTTTGCCCATGGTTCCGATCCAAAATCCACCCCATGGATCCGCGCGCCCATCATTACTGCGCGTGATTGGATCATACGCCTCTAAATCCACGATCTTTTCGCTTTCCCGAGACTTCAGATTGAAGAGCAGCAGGCTCGTTTCATGGGCGATCATCAATTGATCCTCATTCACCCAACCAGCTGCGGTGACATGCGCATCAAAGTCCCAGCGGATGCGTGTCCCCTCTTCCTGAGAGAAGAGTGCGTTATTGTTGATATCAAACCAAAAGAATTGATTGCGCGTGGGATGCCACAATGCACCCTCACCCAATGAACACACACCTGAATCAAAAACGTTTACCTGTGTCATCTTGTTTTCCCTCTTGGCTCTGCAGCGCTTGATTTACCCTATGAATGGTATAGGTTTTTTGCAACAAATGCTTTCAACTAAATAGTAGACGGGGACTAAATTTCATGGCCAAATCGATCATCATTACAGGCGCAGGACGCGGCGTTGGGAAATCCTGTGCAGAGCGTTTTTTGAAAGAGGGATGGTCCGTCGGCCTCATCGGTCGCAACCCCGATCCATTGTCCGAAATGGAAAAAGAACACGAAAATGCAATGGCCCTGCCCTGTGATGTTGCGGATGCAGATGCGGTTGATGCGGCGTTTAACGCGTTTGTTGGGCGATTTGGACGGTTGGACGCCCTGTTTAACAACGCGGGCATCACTCTGCCAGGCAAACCAATTGACGAAGTGGATGTGAATGATTGGCGGTCTTTGATCGATATCAATCTAACAGGATCGTTTATTTGTGCACGAAAGGCATTTGGCCTGATGCGTCATCAGGATCCGCGAGGTGGCCGCATTATCAATAACGGATCTGTGTCAGCGTATGTGCCGCGTGTTGGGTCAGTGGCCTACACCGCCTCAAAACACGCGATCACGGGGTTAACCCGTACGATTTCATTAGATGGCCGCGCCTTCAATATCGCATGTGGGCAAATTGACATTGGAAACGCCCTGACCGACATGGCCTATTCCATGACACAGGGCATGCCACAACCTGATGGGTCAGTCCGTGCCGAGGCGGTGATGGATGTGGAGCATGTCGCTTCTTCCGTGCTGCATATGGCTGAACTGCCATTGGACGCAAACGTTCAGTTCATGACTGTAATGGCGACAACCATGCCATACATCGGTCGTGGTTAGGGACCAATGCTATGTAGCTCCCATCAATGGGAGCCCTGCCATGCCTGCGCCGCGCCATAAGACAAAGGTTAAAATTGGTCCGTCCGTCATGGTCAGCGCATGGGGTTGATTGCTGTTATGCATGCGAGTATCGCCCATCTTTAATAGAGCGGCTTCCGCACCTTGGCTTTCGAAATAGCCTGAACCACTGACAACTGCATATATTTCTTCTGCTTCGTGCCGATGCCATGGATAATATAGGCCCCGCCCC
>Ga0181555_1004222_pt1 | contig 11139 bp, 15 predicted proteins | sample 011ome_15_FD_145601 | JGI IMG/M metagenome (GOLD analysis project Ga0181555, IMG submission 145601) | Coastal salt marsh microbial communities from the Groves Creek Marsh, Skidaway Island, Georgia - 011504AT metaG (spades assembly) | ecosystem: Environmental > Aquatic > Marine > Intertidal zone...
AAAATTAACTCCATCAATTTTATGTATTTTGTTTATGTGCATTACTATGTTTTCTATTTCAAAAGCAATGTCAGCACTCCCAGTTGGATTTGCCTATTCAACTTATAGCGGATTAACAGTTACTGGGGTCGTTTTGTTTGCAATGCTTAAATACAATCAAATACCAAATATTTATGGAACTATTGGAATAATCTTAATCATTATTGGTGTGGTGATGGTCAACTATTTAGGCAAACTTAATTAATTAAAATTATCTGGTAGTTTATGAATGCCATTATCATTTAGAGTAATTTCAAACTCGTCTACTACATTGGATAAATCTAATGATGAATACAAATGAGGAAACATATTGCCATCTGAGGCTTGTTCCCAAAGTAAATGATCTAATTTTAAAGTTTCAACCTTAAGCAAAACTAAGTCTTTTTGTTTAGAATAATGCTTTTCAAGAGTTCCTTTGACTTGATCTTCTCCTGAAAAATGAATGTAACCATCTTTTATATCTTTAGAGGATCCCAAATAAGTTTCAGACTGTTTTGCTTTTTGCCATTCATCAATAGTTATTATTTTGAAAATATACTTTAAATTCACGTTTACCAGGAGGAATTAGGACCATTTAGAAAAGCTATTTCTTCCTCAGTAGACTCTCTTCCAAGAATTTTATTTCTGTGTGGATATCTGTGAAATAACCTAATTGCTTTTGTGTGATCTTTCCAAAATTTTTTAATTTGAACATATCCTTCGTGCTCTCTTAAATATTTATTAAGTAAATAATAAGCCATGTCATGATCTGTTATCTCTTCACTATGAATAAGAGGTAAGATCATAAAAAATCTTTCACTTTCATTCATAAATTCTAGATAACCAGCATAAACTGCATCATTAACAATTAATCTTGTTTTATGATCTTGAGCAAAAGCTTTTTTATCATCTCTAAACATATTTCTTGAAAATTGATCAAAAAGAATAACTAACGCCAACGCACTCATCGGCTGATCTTGCCAATCATCATATTCATTTTGACTTGCAAGTTCATAATCATTTAAAAACTTATCTCTTATAGTTTTGTCAAATGCTTCATCTTTTTTAAATCTTTTTTCAGCTGGAGTTTCTTTAAACCAAAAATCTAAAATTTCTTGTGCTTTTTTAGGGATCATTTTGAAACAGGTTTTAATAATTTTAAAAATTTATTATGAACAATTTTGTTAGATGATACTAAAATATTTCCTGCATTAACCGCATCACTATTATTCCAAGTAGAGAGATATCCTCCAGCAGCTTTAACAATTGGGATAATTGGGTGAATATCCCAAATCTTATTTGAACATTGGATTACAATATCGACTTTGCCCTCTGCAAGATGTGAGTAACTTAAAGCATCACTACAAGGAAATTGCATTAATTTTAAAATTTGAGGAATTTTTTTTTGTTTATCTAATGATAACCAACCATGAAATGCTGCTGAAACTTTAACATCTTTAAATGTAACTTTTTTATTTACAGATATTTTTCTTCTTCTTCCATTTTCAACTACATATGCAACTTTATCAGAATGATTTATATAATATTTTTTAAGCACAGGAAAATTAGCCAATCCTAAAATAGGATTTCCTTTGTAATTTAAAGAAATAAGATTGCTCCAAGTTGGATTGCCTATAACAAATGATCTTGTGCCATCAATTGGGTCTATCACCCATGTATAATCACTTTCAGATTTTTTATGGCCAAATTCCTCACCTATAACTTGATGATTTGGAAATTTACTTTTAATTTTAGATCTAATAAATTTTTCAAATGCTTTGTCAGAAGTTGTTACAGGATCGTACCCTTTTCCCTTAAGTTTATTGGATACCTTAAAAGTTCTATTTAATTTAGAGTAATAGAAAGTAGTTAAGTCTTTAGCTAACTTGTCTAAAAAATTAGCATAAATTGGATAGTTTTTTGAATTAAATTGATCCACATCAATCTCATACTATTTTATTTATGTTGAATAAAGTTAAAATTTAAATAATCCTCAAATTTAGTTATGAAAATTGAACTAGATGAAAATAAAGTTTACTTCAATAATGGTTCAGTCAAAAAAGAAATACACCCTTTTTGGTTAAGAGAAAGAATTGAGGGTGAGGATTTTTTAGACAAAGGCACTCAACAAAGACTATTCGATCCAACAACTTTAAATAGTGAAATATTAATTAATAAAGCAAATATTAATGATAAATTTCTAGAATTAGATTTTAATGACGGTATTAAATCAACATTAGATATTAATAAACTCGCTTTAGAGTTTTATAATGAAGACACGGTTATAAAGTCCATTCCAAAAATTAAATGGAATTCAACATTAAATAATATAAAAAATTTTAAATACCAAAGTGACTTTTTTGATAGTAAAGAAATGTATGAATTACTTGTTTCATTTTACAAATATGGATTTGTAATAATCAAAAATATTCCTGTAGAGAATAATTTCATTGTAAAATTTGCTAACTCATTAGGAAGTGTAAGAAGAACAAATTTTGGTGAATATTTTGATGTTAAATCAAAACCTGATCCAAATGATCTTGCATACACTTCTTTAGGATTATCACCACATACTGACAATCCTTACCGAAACCCTGTACCATGTATACAACTACTTCATTGTATTGAGAGTCAGGTAACTGGAGGACTATCTACATTGGTAGATGGCTTTACAGTAACTGAAGATTTAAAAAAAGAAAATCCAGATTTCTATAAGATTTTATCTGAAGTAAAAGTTAGATTTAAATTTATTGATAAAGACGTCGTTTTAGAAGATTGGTCAGAGCTGATTAAGCTTGATGATAATAATAATTTTAAACAAGTTAGGTTTAGTCCACGACTAGATTATGTGCCAATGTTAGATAAAGAAAAACTAGATCTATATTATAAAGCTCGTAAAAAATTATCTGAGATGTACAACTCAGAAAAATACAGAATTGAATTTAAACTGGCTCCAAAAGATTTAATGATGATGGATAATTATAGGTTACTTCATGGAAGGACATCTTATGAAACAAAAGAAGGAAATAGATTTTTACAAGGATGCTATATTGACTACGATAGTACTGAAGGAAAACTAAAACATCTAAAAAGAAAATTTAATATCTAGCTTACTTTTTTAGACAATTATTAACTAATATTGCCATCAAAATCCATACGACAAAAGTTTCTCCATGACTAAACTCATAGTCGGCACCACCAAAACTAGCGACAATATTTATTGCATAAATAATAATTGTTGAAGCAACAAGACTTATTAATAAATCTCTTAACGCACATAAGTATTTCATAAATAAACTTTATACATATTAAATAATCATGTAAACTTCATTATATGAACAATGTAGGCTTTATCGGTGTAGGATACATGGGCTATGGAATAGCTAAGAATATTTTACATAAAGGCAATAAGTTATTTGTAATTGCAAATAAAAATAGAAAACCAATAGAAAAAATTGTAAGCGAAGGTGCAACAGAAGTTAAAACCTTTGAGGAATTTAAAGAAAAACAATTAAATGTTTTAGTGAAATGTGTAACGAATACTCCTATTGCAAAAGAAATTGCCACAAAACTATCTAATATTTTAGATGAAAAAACATTGATCATCGATATTACAACCCATAATAAATCAGGATCAATTGAAACGGAAAAAATTTATCAATCTAAAAATATTAATTATATTGAGTGTCCTGTGATGGGAGGTCCTGTTCAAGCAGAAGAAGGTATATTAGGTGGTATTATTGGTGCTACAGATAAAAATTTTAAATTAGCAGAACCCATTTTAAAACTTTTTTGTAAAAACTATTTTCATTTTGGTCCTGTTGGAATGGGTGCAAAATCAAAGCTTTTAAACAATTTTTTAACACTGGGTAATGCTGCATTAATAAATCATATGGCAAAAGCTGCTAAGAAATTTGATCTTGATTTAAAAAAATTATTTGATGTTGCAAAATTGGGTTCTGGAAATTCAGCTGCACTTGTTAGAGTTTTTGATGCTTTGCTTAAAGGAGATTTGACAGGTTTCAAATTCACAGCTGCTAATTCGGTAAAAGATTTATCTTATATTCAAGAACTATTAAAAGATTTTCCTGAAGCTGAAAAAATTGCAGAAGATAATAAAAATTATTTTCAAAAAGCAGTTGACGATGGCTATGGAGAAAATTTTATTAGCGAATTAATTGATAAAAAATAATTTTAGAAGAGTTAATTAAGTTACCGGGAATCTACTAAAGCGCCAGGTTGTATTCAAGAAATATATTTGCTGAAAATGTAAATAAATAAATTGAAATAGGTTTAATAATAACTACCTTTATATCAAGGAGGTCATTATGTTAAAACTTACACCACCTGACACTTAGCTGAAAAAACAATCCATAAAACAAACAAGAAAAATCCAAACGGATTTAAAAGCCAAAGAGGCTGAATAAGGGAGCTCTTTAGGACTTATCTTAAAGAGCGAACCCTTAAAATTTTTTGATTTAATTTAATTATATAAAACTCTAGTTTTAATTTTGGAAACTTTTTGATAATTACTTTTTCAAGTTTTTGAAATGAATTGTTATGAATTTCATCTTCAATATAGTCCTTTTTATTTTCAGCTAATTTAATAGCTCCACAATCCTCGTGGTTAACCACTATTAATTTTTCAATTTTATGTAATTTTATTGAGGTTTTAAGATTGTCTAGAAAAGCTTGATGCCATTTTTTAAATTTAGAATGAGTAACTCCTACAGCAGCACCTGCTATCGTAAAAGAACTGTGTTTACTAACTAAATTCTTTTTTTTTATAAAATTAAAAACAGGAAGCTGAAATCTAGGATCCATACAAGATAAAACCATGGCTTTATATTTTGATCTCATTATTGGTACTCTACTTTAAACATTGCTTCATTTCTTCTATTCATTGGTAATGTAAAAGGGCTATCATATGTTGCTCTAATAGGTGGACTTATAATTGATATATTATTTTTTTTTAACTCTTTTTCTAAAATTTCTTTATGTTTTATAAAATTGTTATCGGAGGCTCTACCAGAATATCTAATGACAGCATAGTGCCCTCCCTCAATATTAACTATACTTACATCTGTATTACTTGGATTGGGAACATTATCTGAGTTGAATTTTGAAGGTAAATAAAACTGCATAGTCATATTCCCATTTTTTTCAATTTGAGTAACTGGTGTAGTCATTGCAATTTTTTCTTGAGTATCATTCCTGCCCGATATGTAATTAAATAATTTTCTAAAATTGCTGTCTATACCAGCTTTAGATGTCTCTACAGCTAAACGATCATAATATTTTCTAATTTCATATATTTGATTTTTATCAATAACTTCGTATTTTGCCTCTTCATTAGCCATAACTGTAGAATACGGTATAATAAATAAAGTATAAAATGTAAGAATAAATAGCTTTTTTAAACTCATAAATTACAAAACTTTATACTCAAAATTTTGTGTTGTTTCATTAATTTGAATTAATTTAGCTCCATTTCTAGTATGAAAGCTAGTTGCCATCTCAGTTAACGGTGACAGTGTTACCAATCTATTTAGATGATTTGATTTTTTAATTTTTTTAAACACCTCTTTAACTATTAACTTTCCACCACCTTTTTTTTTTGACCAAACAGTATAAGCAATTGCTATTTGACCTCCACTTTGATCTCTCATAGCGCTCTGTAAAAAAGCATCAGTACTTAATTTCTCCAATTCGTCGACACTTTTTGGAATTTTATTTGTATAAGCAAAACACATAACAGCATGAATTTCTCCTTTGTATTCCACACCATAAATTTTTCGACCATATCCAGTTCTAAACTCATTGTCTAATTCAGGTCTTACTGGATCTTCTTGGGTATTACATTCTTTAAGCTCAATAAGTTTTGCGCCCTTGATCCAGCCAAAAAAATTATCAATATTTTTATTTAGTGTTTGTCTATTTTTTCTTAACCTAGCTTTTAGTCTTGGTTTAAAAGTTTTCATATTAAATAATCATATAAAAGTTTTGAGCTACTAAAAAAAATTAAAATATATAAAATATTATAAAATAGTTTTTCATTTATAATTTTGATTAATCTATAACCAATTAATATTCCTAAAAATGCCACAGGAAATAATATGGCAGATTGTTTAAACGTATCAAAATTTGTCATTGATAAATTTATATAAAGTGGAAGTTTAATTAAATTTACAAAAGTGAAAAAAATTATTCTTGTTCCAACATATATCTCTTTTTTCATTCTTAAAGGAAGCATATAAATACTCACCGGGGTGCCACCAGCATGAACACAAAAACTTGTAAAACCTGCAATCGTTGAACAAATCCCACCTTTAATGAAATTTTTTTGCGATTTAGCCTCTTTGTTTTTTTTAAAGAAAAAATAATGACCAGCAAATATGAATCCCATTAAACCAATAATAAATTTTAATAATTCTTCTGAAAAATATGAAAAAGTTAAAGATCCAATAATTATGCCAGCAGCAGCAAATGGGATCATTAATTTTAATGTGCTTAAATCAAATTCTTTTCTGTATTTATAAGTAGCTATAAAGTCTGAAAATATCAAAATAGGAAGAATAATTCCTAATGCTTGATTTAAAGGCATAACAATCGTCATTAGTGGAATAGAGATTAAAGTCATAGATCCACCTAACCCAGATTTCGCTATCCCATATAAAACTATTGCTGGAATAACAGTGAAGAAAAATAGGAAATTTATTTCCATTTATTTAGTGAATTTAATAATTTTGATCCTAATGGGCTAATTGGCTCTTGAAGAACAATTTCTTTTCCTGTTTTTTCCTTTACTAACTCTAGCAACCTTGTTGCTATTCCTTTTTTTCTAAAAATAGGATTAACAAAGATGTATTCCACTTCGCCCTTTTCATTAAATCTAACAAAACCTAGTGTTGTATTTTCATTCTTGTATGTAAAAACACCATCTGACTCATTTAATTTATAATCTGAAAAATCTATACTGTTCATAAATCCTAGTAATTTAGGAGTAAAAGGATAATTGCTATTACAACAATAACAGAACTAACAACTATATAATTAAGCTTAATATTAAATTTTTTTTCAACATAATCTTTGATTTTTTCCCAGAATAAAACAATTAAGAAAATAATAACTGCTGGTAAAATATATTTAATCATTATTTAAGAATTGTTGTCACTGACATAAACTGAAACTCCTCTTGAATTTAGGTCAACATCAAATTTTTTATGTAATGGTGGAAAAGCTCTTTGAGAACAATCCAAACGATCACAAGTTCTACAAGAAACACCTATGGGAATTTCTGTTGATTTATCGTTAATATTTATATTTTGTGTATATACGAAATCTTTTGCATATTTAGCTTCACATCCAAGGCCAATAGATAAAATACTTTTTGCTTGTCCAAATCGTCCAATACCCTTTTCAACTGTTCTTGCGATACAAACATATTTTTCCCCATTAGTCATTTTACTAACTGCTGCTTGAATAACTCCTGGTCTCGTGAGAGCAGAATAAACATTCCATCTTGGACATGCGCCGCCATATCTTGGGATATCAATACCGGATAAAGAAAATCTCTTAGATATATTTCCAGCCATATCAACTCTTAAAAAATGAAATGGAATTCCTGGAAGTTTTGGGTCTTGTAAACATGTTACTCTATGCGCAACCTGTTCAAATGATGTCGCAAAAGTATTTTGCAATAACTCTAAATCATATTTAAGTTTTTTACACTCTGCATGAAATAATTTATAAGGCATTAATATTGCTGCTCCACAATAATTTAATAAAGCTACTTTTGTTAATTTTTTAGATTCTTCAGAAGGAAAACTAAATGTAGATAAGTAAGCATCAATTTCTTTACTGGCTCCTTCTTGAGCTATTTGCGCTGCTGCATGCAATTTTTTTGTCTCTAAGGAACTATAATCACTTAGCAAAAGTTCTTTTTTATTTTTATTATAAATTTTTGAAAATGGTTTATTTTCTTCAGGTATCACGTCAAAAACTTTTATTGAATATTCTGATTTTAAATATTCACATAAAGCAATATATCTTGTTCTATTGTTTTTTTGTATTTTTCCAAAAACTTTGTTTGCAAATTCCTCTAATTTAGGAAAATAATTTTTATTTACTTGTAAAAAATCAGAGATAACTTCTCCGGGAAAAGAATTTTTTCTATTATCAACAATTTTACCTGATATTTTTTCGATCTTATTAATTAGTTCATGATCTTTCTTTTTTAAAATATCTCCAAGCCTTACTATAGCTTTTCCAATTTTAGGATTTGTGCTAACGAGATCTTTTACTTCTGGGCCTAAGATATCTAAATCTTCAAACAAAGTATCATCTAAAATTTCAGATATTGTATTTTGTAAATTAATGTCAGTTTTAGATGTTAAATCAGATAGATTGATATTAAGTTTTTCACAAACTAATAGAAGTAAATCACCATCGATTTTTCTTTTCCCACTTTCTATTAAGTTTAAATAACTTGGAGAAATATTTAAATCTTCTGCAAGCTTGTTTGCTTGAAGTCCTAATTGTCTTCTAAAAGACTTGATTTTTGGCCCTATTTTTAAATCTAATTGACTCATATTTTCTATTTGTAAATTTTGTAAATTTATTTTTACAATTTTTTTTATTGATTTACAAGCATTTTAGAGAATTTTATGGAAATTGTAAATTTTGTAAATTATATAATTTACATGAACAAAAAACTAAAAAACACTGAAAATGAAGCTCAAATCATCAAAAAAGAAGATTTAGATCATCACAATAGTAGAGGAATCTACATGAGAGATGATCATTGTGATTGGGGTTCTAGTGGAATGAACGATCTTATTAAGTCTCTTGACGATAATAACTAATTCATTCCAACTTTTTCATTTTTCATAAACAACTAATATTAAAGGATAAACAATAATGAGTGCAGAAAATATCTCATACGACTTAAAAAGATTTGCTGGAATTAAGCGTGATTACTCTGAAGAAGAGGTTGAAAGATTAAGAGGATCGATAAAAATTGAATATTCTTTATGTAAAAATCAATCAAAAAAACTTTGGAATTTATTAAATACTGAACCATACGTAAACACACTTGGTTCATTATCAGGTAACCAAGCAGTACAACATGCAAAAGCTGGATTGAAAGCAATTTACCTAAGTGGATGGCAGGTAGCTGCAGATGCTAATACAGCTGGTGAAATGTACCCAGATCAATCTTTATATCCATATGATAGTGCTCCAAAATTAGTTGAAAGTATGAATAACTCATTAGTTAGAGCTGATCAAATCCAACATATGGAACTTCAAGATGGTGATATGAAAAAAGAAAATGCTGTTGATTATATGTTGCCAATTATAGCAGACGGTGAAGCAGGATTTGGTGGACCGCTAAATGTATTTGAATTAACTAAAAAATTTATAAGAGCTGGAGCTGCAGGTGTTCACTTCGAAGATCAGCTTGCAAGTGAAAAAAAATGTGGGCATATGGGTGGTAAAGTTTTAGTACCAACTGGAACAATGGTTAAAAATTTAAAATCAGCAAGACTTGCTGCAGATATTGCAGAGGTTCCATTAATAATTTTAGCAAGAACAGATGCTAACGCTGCAAAATTGATTACTAATGACTTTGATGAAAATGATAAACCTTTTTTAACAGGTGAAAGATCTCCAGAAGGTTTCTTTTATGTTAAAGATGGAATTGATCAAGCTATTTCAAGAGGACTTGCCTATGCTCCTTATGCTGATTTAATTTGGTGTGAAACAGCTACACCAAACCTTGCTGAGGCTAAAAAATTTGCAGATGCGATACATGAAAAATTTCCTGGAAAATTATTAGCTTACAATTGTTCACCTTCATTTAATTGGAAAAAACATTTAAGTGATGATGAGATAGCTTCATTTCAACAAGAAATAGCAAAAATGGGTTATAAATTTCAATTCATAACTCTTGCAGGATTTCACACTCAAAACATAGCAATATTTGAACTTGCAGAAAAATATAAGCAAGAAGGAATGGCTGCGTATTCTAGAATTCAACAACAGGAATTCTCTAGAGAAAAAGATGGATACACAAGCGTTAAACACCAAAGAGAAGTTGGAACTTCTTATTTCGATGCAGTTTCAAACACTATTAGTAGTGGAAAAAGTTCAACAACCGCTATGGCAGGTTCTACAGAATCTGAACAGTTTTAAATAAAAATAATTTCCCTCTCATTTTTTTTAGTAGCCCTTATCAGGGCTATTTTTTTATTTGATAAAACTATATGGACTGATAGGAAGCAAATATGAATAATAAAAACTTCGGTTTTGGTACACAGATTAGAAAATCTCCTTACTTTGACTCTACTGTTAAATGGGGTGCAACTGGTTTTTCAGTTTATAATCATATGTATATTCCAAGAGATTTTGGAAGTCCTGAGCAGAATTTTTGGAACTTAATTGAAAAAGCCATTCTTTGCGATGTAGCTGTTGAAAGGCAGGTTGAGATCACTGGGCCAGATGCTTTTAAATTTACTCAATTATTAACCCCAAGAGATCTTTCAAAACTAGCTATTGGTCAATGTAAATATGTTTTAATCACAAATAATGAAGGTGGTATTTTAAATGATCCAGTCTTATTAAGACTTGCAAAAAATCATTTTTGGCTATCGTTAGCTGATAGTGATATTTTATTATGGGCACAAGGAGTAGCTATTAATTCAGGTTTAAATGTTCAAATTAAAGAACCTGATGTTTCCCCATTACAACTTCAAGGACCTACATCAGGTGAAATAATGATCAAACTTTTTGGAGAGGGTATTAAAGATTTAAAATATTATTGGTTAAGAGAACATAATTTAGATGGAATACCTTTAATTGTATCAAGAACTGGTTGGTCCAGTGAGCTTGGTTATGAGATATATTTAAGAGATGGAACTAAGGGAAATGAATTATACGAAAAAATTATGCAAGCTGGGAAAGAACATGGTTTACAACCTGGTCACACATCTTCAATTAGAAGAATAGAGGGTGGAATGCTTTCATATCATGCTGATGCAGATATTAATACAAACCCATTTGAACTTGGTTTAGATAGACTGGTAAATTTAGATAGCGATACTAACTTTATTGGTAAAGAAG
>Ga0181555_1004225_pt1 | contig 11134 bp, 16 predicted proteins | sample 011ome_15_FD_145601 | JGI IMG/M metagenome (GOLD analysis project Ga0181555, IMG submission 145601) | Coastal salt marsh microbial communities from the Groves Creek Marsh, Skidaway Island, Georgia - 011504AT metaG (spades assembly) | ecosystem: Environmental > Aquatic > Marine > Intertidal zone...
GCTATATGCATATTATGCAACTTTAAAAATTGGAGATCCTTCTGATCCATCATCTCAATTGGGCCCATTAATTTCTAAAAACAGTTTTGATGATATGCAAAATACGTTGAACGCATTGAAAGACAAGGATGTAAAAATATATGGTGGGCACAGACTTGAACTTGGTGATCCGGAAGAATTTTATGTAATGCCTGCTATTGTTGAAGTATCCAAAATTGAGGATGAAATGCTTGAGGAAACATTTGCGCCAATTCTTTATGTTAAAAAATTTAGTGAATTAAAAGATGCAATACACATGCAAAATAATGTAAAACAAGGATTAAGTAGCTCTATATTTACTAATGATTTAAAAGAATCTGAATTATTTTTAAGCTCTGAGGGAAGTGATTGTGGAATTGCTAATGTGAATATTGGAACGAGCGGAGCTGAAATTGGAGGCGCATTTGGTGGTGAAAAAGACACAGGAGGAGGGAGAGAGTCAGGCTCAGATTCTTGGAAGGCTTACATGCGAAGAGTAACCGCAACAGTTAATTATGGCAGTGAGCTTCCACTTGCTCAGGGAGTAGAGTTTGATGAAAGCTAAGATAGCTATAATTGGAAAAGGTAATATTGGCTGGGCTATTAAACAATTATTAAAAGATGATTATGAAATTAAACATGGTGATATTACCGAGGGTCTTGATGCTCGTGATATTAATCAAGTTCGAGAATTTCTTAAAGATACAGATGCGGTAATATCAGCTGGACCATTTGCAATAAATAAAAATATTGGAACTGTAGCAGCTGAAATGAGTATTGGTTATTTTGATTTAACTGAAGATGTAGAAACTACAGAATTTATTCGAAACGTTAAATCAAAAAGTGTCATGATGCCTCAATGTGGACTAGCTCCAGGGGCTATAAATATTTGTGCTGCTGGAATGATTGAAAAATTTGATAATGTGAAAGAAGTTATGATGAGAGTTGGTGCTCTTCCTCGATTTACCAATAACGAAATGAGCTACTATCTTAGCTGGTCCACGAACGGCTTGATTAATGAATATTGCAACGAAGCTGATGCAATATATGAAGGTAAGCCAATAAAAGTAATGCCATTGGAGGGAGCCGAAAAACTAACAATCGAAGGTGAGTCTTATGAAGCATTTAATACAAGTGGCGGCTGTGCAACTATGTGCGAAACATATGAAAATAAAGTAGAAAATCTTTCATATAAAACTATTAGATATCCAGGCCACCTTAATCATATGAAATTTCTATTTAATGATCTCCATTTAAAAAAAAATAAAGATGTTTTAGAAAAACTATTTGATAAAGAAGTTCCTAGAACAACCAATGATGTTATTGTTTTTTATGTAAAAGTTATTGGAGAAATAGATGAAATTCTTCAAGAAAAAACCTATTTAAAAAAAATCTATGGTGATAAGAAATTTAGTGCAATTCAAAGAACTACTGCTTCAGGAGTCTGCAGTGTTTTAGACATGTATGTTAATGGAAAAATTAAATCTAAAGGTTTTATTAAGCAGGAGTCAGTTTCTTGGAATGATTTTATAGATAATAAATTTGGTAAAGTTTATATTTAGGCCTATAAATCTTCAGACTAAGGTACACATAAAAGGTACAATACAAAGAGTTATGAAAACAAAAAATTTATGTGCAGCATTGCTAGTTTTGGTAATTTTTTCAGGATGTGCTTTGATAACAGACGAATATCAAGTAAACCAAAAAAAAGCAATTGCATTTTTGCTTGAAGACTTACCTATGCCCGATGATATTGAGATTATAAAAGCACCTACTTTTTTACTAGGCACAGGTGAAGCAATTTCTGGAAGAATTATATCTAAATCTGGTTATAGTCCTGCTGAGAATTTGATATTTTACGGAAACGAGGCTTCATCAACAGGCTGGACGCTAGAATCTTCAAAAGTTGGCGAAGAGGTAACTTTAGTTTTTTCAAAAAGCGGAAGGTTTGCAACTATCTATATAACACCGCGTAATACAATTAGTGGCTTTTTTGTTGGTGATATCGGTAGTAATATTGATATTACTATTGTTCATCCAGACGCGGTAGGCATTCAAAATCCATACTCACCGTAATTAAAGAGTTTTAAGTTATGAAAGAATTAGTTTTATTAAGCACTTCACATATAGTCATCGTTTCTTTGTGCATATTATCTATAATTTATATTCCAAAATATTTTTCTAACAAGTCTTCAAGACAAAAAAATTTGTTAATGAAGGCTATTATTCTTATATTATTAATTAATCAAGGAATGGACTTTTATAGAGAAGGTCTAATTTCCGAGCAGTGGCAAGAGGGACTGCCGCTCCATCTATGCGATTTTTCAACTATAGCTATCATTCTTTATTTTATAACGCAAAATAGAAATTTTTTTGTTTTTGCATTCTTTTTTGGTATTGCTGGAGGAGGGATGTCAATACTAACTCCTGATACAGTCTATGGATTCCCATATATAGGATACATACAAAGTCAAATTGGACACACTATGATATTAATGGGAGTTACATATGCAATGATAATTGATAAACAAAGACCATACCTTAAAGATGTCATTAAAGCTCTCTTTTACGCTAGCATTCTGCTAATTTTTACATACTTCATGAATTATATGCTTGGTACTAATTATTGGTTCTTAGCCGAGAAACCTGTTGGAGATAATATAACCTCATTTATGAGACCGGAACCTTTTCATATCATTGATTTATATTTAGCAGCAATTTTAATTTGTTATGCAATGTATTTGCCATATTATTTAAAAGATTTAAAGCAAAAATAATTTCATGTATAAAACAAATAAAATTGTATCTAGAAACCAGATTCCAGATAAATATTGGGCTTCAAGACCTAAAATAGTTCAGTCATTAGCAAGATTGTTTTTGAAATTATTTGGATGGAAAGTTGAGGGTTTTGTTCCACCAATAAAAGGCAATGAAAATATAATAATAATCGCAGGCCCTCATACTTCAAATTGGGATGGTATTTTTGGTTTTGCTGCAATATTGGGATTAGATGCAAAAGTAACTTTTTTTGGTAAACATAGTCTTTTTAATAAGCCAATACTTGGGACTTTTTTAAAATACATGGGAGGAATACCTGTTGATAAAGCAAAACCAGGAGCTGGATTAACTGAAGTGGCTATTAAAAATATGAAAAGATTTAATGGCTCATTAATAGCTATGTCGCCTGAGGGCACAAGAGCAAAGACCGAAAAAATGAAATCAGGGTTTTTAAGGATTGCAAAAGCTGTTGAAGGTCAAATTTTCCTTGGTGCTTTCGACTTTGGAAAAAAAAGGATTTTGCTAGATAAATTTTATATCCCATCAGGCGATAATGAAAAAGACCTGATGTGGGTAAGAAATTACTTTATGCAATATCAAGCTAAGCGTCCGGAAAACTATTAAAGTTGTAAATTAAAATTTAATAATCAATTACTTAATATATTTTGTGCCTAAGTAAAGAAATTAAAATATTAGATATCAAGCAGTCTTTAATAACAGACTTGATTGAAACCCTTTATAAACTCAATCAAGAAAACACCCCCGAAGTAGGAAGCTTGTCATCTATAAATATGCTTCAAGATTTAATAAATATGAGCTCAAATGCTTTATATTTTTCTATAAAAGATGAAATTATTGGTTTCATCATCTGCCTTAGAGAAAAAACGCAATATAAATCTTTAAATTATAAATTTTTCTCTGAACTAGAAAGAGAGTTTTTATATATAGATAGAGTTGTAGTAAAGCAGGACAAGAGAAATAAAGGAATTGGAAAATATGTATATCAACATATATTTAAAACTATAAAGAAAAAGAATATCCCAGTTTGCTGTGAAGTTAATATAAGACCAGTAAATAAAATATCTTTAGGCTTTCATTCCTCGCTTGGGTTTCAGCGGGTAGGAGATTATTCGTTTAAAACCCACTCCGTTACTTATCTACGAAAAAATTAAAAGTTGATTTGATAGCCAAGCTTAATATTATTATCTAATATTTTACTTGAAGATATTTCAAGTGTTACAGCACTATATTTATTAATGTTATACAAGACACCGGCGCCTAGCCTTTGATCAGATTTTTCCTCAAGCTCAAATTCAACGACTGCAGGGCATACTGCCTCTGGAGGACATTCTTTTTGAACGACATTAAAATCTTTTGAGTAGGCAACAAAAAATTTACCCTCCCATCCATTACTGTTACCGAACCTTATGCCCGCAATAAGATTAGCTTGAGCTTCATCTTCTGAAAATGAGTAATCTTTATCGTCAAACTCAACATTTTTAATTCCGAATTCAGTATATACGTCGAAAATATTTTTGATTTCTAAACCAATACCACTTGCTGACATGCTACTAAAGATATCACCTATTCCTGCATGAACTCCAAGCCTAATACCATCAATAATTCTTTCATAATCATTTATTTCTTCATTTACACCTTCTGTTTTTCTTTCAAGAATAAGATACAAAGGCCCAGGGAGAGATAAAGACATTCTTACCCCTACTTCAGTATTCTCTGTGCTAATGGCATCAATACCTAGATAGTTATATTTGTAATAGTTTTCTTCTCTTGAAGTATCATCTTCAACTAAAGCATTTAATGAAAAAGAAAACAAAAGTATTGTAAACATATTTTTCATAGAATCATGTTATCAGAAGTTTAATAGTTAATAAATTTATGATCTGATATTAAAAATGAAATAAGAATAATGTATTATTTTAAAACATAAAAACTCTATCTTAGATAACACGCTATGGAAACAACATTACTATTTAAAACTATGGTCATACTTTCAGGACAAATTGGTATTGTCTTTGGAATGGCATATTTTCTTATTAAGCGGGCTAAGTATGCTTATGAAAATAATACAAAACTTTTTGGGTATTCATTTAGGGGAGCAATGAATATGAATAAAGAACTAGATCTAGTTCCCTTTATTGAATCTCCCTCAAACTATCCAGTTGACATGACTAAAACAATTAAAAAAAATTATGTCGAACACGTTGATACAAAAAAAGCACATGATAAAGAACAGGCATTAGAACTATTGAGAAATGGATATACATACGAAAAAAAAGATAATTTATTTGCTATCATGATTTTTTGGTGCATAACCCTTTTTGGTACTCTTTATTTAGCAAGCTCAGAATTAAGTTTGTCTGCAGGCTTGTCACTTTTTACTATTCAGAGCGTTGCTTTTGGAATTCTATTGGGATTTATTATGCTCATTATGGATGAGAATGACGGAATTAAGGCATTAAAAATTGTCATGCTTGTTACTCTGCTTACAGGCTATATTGGGTATAGCGACTTTTATTCTTTCTCTCAGAATATTGGACTTCAATATTTTTTATTATTTTCTTTATTAGGGTTAATAATACTGAGTTTCATCAGAACTGCTGTAAGTTTTAGCAGAAAGGCTACTAGATGGCAGGCCATTTTTGGAGCAGTGATCTTTTCAATTTATTTATTGGTTGATTTCAATCTCATTAAAAAGAAAGAAGGAATCATAGGTATGAATAATTGGCAAACAGCATTTGATATGGCTTTTACACTTTACTTAGATATGATTAATTTATTACTTGAAATTCTCGATGCAATGGGTAATAGTTAAATTTCTTTTAACATAACTCTTTACAACAAACATAGAAATGACTAGTCTTTATTAATGTCAATTTATAAATGTAATGAGTGTGGAATGTCAGTGAAAACATCATGTGGAGAATGTGATAATCCGTTAATGGATGGTTTATTAGATCTAGATGATGGCTCTCAAGTCAGGATATCTCAATGTAAACAAGCTGAATGTTCAAATTTTAACGGAAAGATAAAATCACCACTATGTTGTGGTAATGATATGTCTTGTTCTATTTAATTGAATTAATTAAGAAATTTATAAACATATATTGTCTTATTTGATTGGTTTTTTAGGTTCTTACTTTACCTTTTTTTCGCAATCTAATTGATTCAGGTGTAACCTCTACCAATTCATCATCTTCTATAAATTCTAAAGCTTGCTCTAAAGTGTGTTTTATATGAGGTACTAGAATTAAATTTTCATCTGTTCCAGCAGCCCTTATGTTAGTTAATTGTTTTGCTTTTGTAGGATTGACTGGCAAGTCATTATCTCTTGAGTGTAGACCCACAATTTGACCAACATAAACTTCTTGGCCATGACCAAGAAAAAGCTTCCCTCGATTTTGCAGGTTAAATAATGCATAAGCTAGAGTCTTTCCTGCAGTCATTGCATACATAACACCATTACTTCTTTTGGCAATCTCACCTGTTTTTACTGGCCCATAATGATCAAATACACTTGTCATAATCCCAGTGCCGCTAGTAATTGTTAAAAAATGTGATCTGAAGCCTATAATGCCTCTTGAAGGTGCTATAAATTCTAACCTAACCCTCCCTTTGCCGTCTGGTTGCATATTTTTTAGCTCAGCTTTTCTGGGGCCAAGTTCTTCTATTACAGATCCCTGATGTATTTCTTCAACATCAATGACAATTTGTTCAAACGGCTCATGTATCTCATCTCCTACATTCTTTTGAACCACCTGTGGTTTAGATATAGCTAACTCAAAACCTTCTCTGCGCATAGTTTCAATCAATACTGATAAATGGAGTTCACCTCGCCCAGATACTATGAACTTATCTGGACTATCTCCTTGAGCAACTCTTAGTGCAACATTTGAAATTAACTCTTTTTCTAATCTTTCTTTTATGTTTCTAGACGTAACAAATTTACCCTCACGGCCTGCAAAAGGTGAATCATTTACTTGAAAAGTCATACTTACTGTTGGTTCATCAACAGAAAGAGGAGGTAGTGACTCAACGTTCATGGGGTCACAAATTGTGTCAGAGATATTGAGCTTATCGATACCAGTAATACATACTATTGAACCAGCTTCAGCTTTTGTTACTTCAACCCTATCAAGTCCAACATATCCCATTACTTGAAGAATTTTACCTTTTCTTATTTCGCCATCCCTATTAATGATAGCCACTTGATCATTTGGTTTTACGGAGCCTTGTTTTATTCTTCCAATACCTATTACACCAACATAACTATTACTATCTAATGCACTTATTTGTAATTGAAGAGGAGCATCTTTTATAACCTCTGGCGCAGGAACCTTTTCAATTATCATTTCAATTAATGGTTTCATATCTCCAGTCATTTGGTCAGATTCAAGGCCAGAAATTCCTTCAATTGCAGAGGTATAAATAACTGGAAAATCTAATTGTTCATCAGTTCCACCAAGACGATCAAATAGATCAAAAACTTGATCTAACACCCAGTCAGGCCTTGCATCTGGCCTATCAATTTTATTTATAACTACCAAAGGCTTTAATCCTTTTTCAAAAGCCTTTTGTGTCACAAATCGCGTTTGGGGCATAGGACCGTCAACTGCGTCAACAAGCAGCAATACTGAATCAACCATAGAAAGAGCTCTTTCAACCTCTCCTCCAAAATCAGCATGTCCTGGAGTATCAACAATATTTATTAAATGATCATTCCAATTTATAGAGGTATTTTTTGCTGTAATTGTGATACCTCTCTCTTTTTCTTGTTCATTGGAATCCATAATTCTCTCAGAATCCATATTCTTTCTATCCAATGTGCCTGATTGTTGTAAAAGCCTATCAACAAGAGTTGTTTTGCCATGGTCAACATGGGCAATGATTGCAATATTTCTTAACTTATTTATGTCCATGAAGTGAGTCTTTTTAAAAAGCAGGCATTATAGTCTTAAAACTCTTAATTAATCATTTTTTATAAAAAATATATAAAATATGAAAAAAGATAAAAATCTATCTTAATTACTAAATTAATAATAAAATTCAGACTATTAAAAATGGAGTAGAAATGGCAATACCAAAACACATACAGGAAAATTTATCTATTCCAGTCATTGGTTCACCTTTGTTTTTAGTTTCAGGCCCAGAGCTTGTGATTGCGCAATGCAAGGCAGGCATAATAGGTTCTTTCCCAGCCTTAAACGCAAGACCGCAACACGTGCTTGAGGAATGGATTATTAGAATAAAAAAAGAACTTGCTGAGTTCAAAGAACAAAACCCAGACGCAAAAGTCGCGCCATTTGCTGTTAATCAAATATGCCATGCCTCTAATGATAGATTAATGGATGATATGGCTACATGTGTAAAACAAGAAGTACCGATTATTATTACTTCTTTGAGACCTCCTGAAGAATTAGTTCAGGCAGCTCACAGTTATGGCGGTTTGGTCTATCATGATGTTATTAATGTAAGGCATGCAAAAAAGGCGGCTGAACAAGGTGTTGATGGTCTGATACTAGTTTGTGCCGGAGCTGGCGGCCATGCTGGCGCTCTTTCACCATTTGCTTTATTAAGAGAAGTTAAAGAGTGGTTTAATGGCACAGTTATTTTATCTGGGTCAATTGGTGATGGGTACTCAATAGCATCATCATTAGCACTAGGAGCTGACTTTGCATATATGGGCACAAGATTCATTGCAACAAAAGAAGCTAATGCTGACCAAGGGTATAAACAAATGCTAATTGATAGCGCAGCTGATGATATTGTTTATTCCAGTTTATTTACTGGTGTTTCCGGTAATTATTTAAAACCATCGATCAAAAATGCTGGTTTAGATCCTGATAATTTGCCTGATGCAGATAAATCAACGATGAATTTTGGTTCAGGCGGCAATACTGATGCAAAAGCTTGGAAAGATATTTGGGGATCAGGTCAAGGGATTGGAGGCATAAAAGATGATCCAAGTGTTGAAGATTTAGTAACTCGGCTTAAGGAAGAGTATAATCAAGCAAAACTAGAATTTAACGAAAAATAATATTATTCGGAGGAGAAATGGAGACAATAATATTAATTTTAATAGGCGCACTTGCTGGGGGAGCAGTCGTGAACATGATGCATGTTTGCAAAGAAGGTCAGGGCGGCTCAAAAGGCATTACTGATGAGTATATTACAAAGTCAGGAATTAAAAGAACTGCAAAAAAAGATAGAGAAGAATATATAGTTTAAAAACAATATATGACCAAAAGAAATTTACGAGAGCATTTTAAAGAAGGCTGGAATAAATTATTTGGCAAAGAAGAAGACAAAAGCAAATTAAGAACACAGAGCCTATTCAGGGCAAAAAAATCAGTTACCAATCTTAATGCTGGAACCCCACACGATTGGGAAGACTTAAAGAAATATCAAGAAGAAGAAAACAAAAATAATTAGTGTATTAAAATAATACTCTTGAAAACAATGCCAATCCTGCATATATCAAGAAAGTAATTACAACCATATTCTCAACCATAATATGGTCAATGCTAATAGACTCTTCTGCAATACTATAAAAACTATCAGGACTAGCTACAATCCACGCAATGCCAAAAAGATGCAAAAACATTAAAATTGCAACGACCCAATTTAAAGGATTGCTTGTAAAAACAATTAGTGAAGTAAGAATTAAATAGAAGATTTCTGTTGAGAGGTAAATATTTATATTTTTTCTTTTCCATATATATCTAAGAAAACTATAACCAGCTTTATTTGTGTAAAAATATACAAAAGCAGAAAAAACATATACAAACGCCAAAAAAATAATCATTTAATGGTGGGGCGGTTTTTCGTATTTAATGGGTGGGAACTGAGTTTTTTTATTTTGTTTTTTATATCGCTCATATCTTGAAGTAATATCAGCACAATCCTCAGTTGCAGATGGAGAAATATCTTTATGATCTTTTGATTTGTTTGTCATGCAGGATTTATAAGTCTCCCTCTTTTCTAACTTCGCTTCTTTGTACCTCAAACTTTTCGCCATACCTGGCTTCAAGCTTCTTTTGATTTTCACTAATCACTTCATATGGATCTAATCCTAGAGAGGCACAAGCAGTTGTCCAATACCATATAATATCCCCAAGCTCTCTTTTCATATGAAAGATATTTTCCTCTGAAGCTGGCTTTCCCTGAAGAATCATTTTTTTTACTATTTCAACAAATTCACCTGATTCACTGCCAAGACCAAGAGCGGCTGTAAGCAATCTTGGTATTTTTACATCAGAAATTGATTCAATGTCATCCATGCTTTTCTTGAGCGCTTCTATATCAAGACTTGGTTCACTAGTTACTTTTGTTACAAAGTCGCTATAGGTTGTAAAAAAATCTTTAACTTCTTGGCTCATAAATAACTCCTCTATAAATTTTATTTAATTTTTAATGATCTTTGACTATCTACAATATTATATAAATGCTCTTGTGCTTCAGGTTTTAATTGAGCTATACCCATTGTCATTACATCAATAACAGCAGTATAAGCAATCCTAGAAGTATGAGGTTTAGTAATTCTGTAATTATCTCCAACATTTATACTAATTGGATAGTCACAAATATGAGCAAGCGGTGAATTTTCAGGCATGATTCCTATAACTTTCACACCTGACTTTCGAACAATTTTAACGCTATCAATTAAGGCTGAAGTAGTTCCAGATTGTGAGATAGCTAAAACAACATCATCTTTTGACAGTGAGTTTGCTGACATTAATTGTATGTGCGGATCTGAAATAAATGATGATGAAATCTTTAACCTAAAAAATTTATGTTGTGCATCCATAGCCACAGGTGCAGAGCCACCAAAGGCATAAACTTCTACTCGCTTAGCATTGGCTAATGCCTCTATTGCAGATTCAAGAACATCTTGGTTAATTTGTGACCTAACATTTAATATTTCACTAATTGTTGTATCGAAGACTTTCTCACAAAGCTCATGGATACTATCATCCTCTTCGATTTCATACATCACAAAATAATCGTCAGCTGCTAACTGTTGAGATAAATTAATTTTAAATTCTTGATAACCGGTAAAGCCCAGAGCTTTACAAAATCTTATTAAAGTTGGTTCACTTATGCCCATAGCAGAAGATGCTTCTGCAGTTTTCATGGTAATAACTGATTTTGGATCTTTTAAAACAAAATCTGCAACCAATTTTTCAGATTTTCTTAATTCCGGTAGAGTATTTTTAATTTGTCTCAATAATTTTGTCGGCATAAGGTTAGAATATCTCTCTTAAGCAAAAAAATGAATCCCTAAATGGACGTATCACACATTTTAGAACATCTTAATGAT
>Ga0181555_1004229_pt1 | contig 11130 bp, 12 predicted proteins | sample 011ome_15_FD_145601 | JGI IMG/M metagenome (GOLD analysis project Ga0181555, IMG submission 145601) | Coastal salt marsh microbial communities from the Groves Creek Marsh, Skidaway Island, Georgia - 011504AT metaG (spades assembly) | ecosystem: Environmental > Aquatic > Marine > Intertidal zone...
CGCTACTTAGAAACTGCCAAAAGTTATGGTGATATCCTAATATTAGGGCTTAATTCTGACAGATCCGTCACCGCACTTAAAGGAAAAAATCGCCCCATTAATGCACAATTAGACCGAGCTTACATATTGGCAGCACTTGAGGCGGTTGATTACGTCGTAGTGTTTGATGAAGATACGCCGTATGATTTAATAAAAGCCATAAAACCACATATTTTAGTAAAAGGCGGAGACTACGAAGGAAAGCAAATAATTGGCCAAGATATCGCTGATGAACTAAAACTGGTGCAATTTGTAGATGGTAAAAGCACCACCAAAACCATTGAAAAAATCCAACAAGGAAAGTAATCATGAAATCTATTATTGAATTTGAATTTAATGAGCACTTAAAAACAGCTCAGGCAACTTTAAATTACATTGCTGAGCCTCTTGAGATTGCCGCTAATCTGTGCATTGAAAGCCTTAAAAATGGCGGAAAAATTTTAATCTTTGGTAATGGTGGCAGTGCAGCTGATGCACAGCACATTGCTGCAGAGTTGGTTGGACGATACAAAGTTGAGCGTAAAGGTTTGGCAGCTATTGCACTAACCACTGACACCTCGGCACTTACCTCCATTGGCAACGACTATGGCTACGATCGCGTATTTGATCGCCAAGTAGAAGCTCTTGCCAATAAAGGTGATGTGGTTATTGGTATTAGTACTGGCGGCAGTAGTAGCAATGTGATTAGCGCACTAACACTTGCAAACGAACTGGGATGCAAATCCATTGGCTTTAGTGGTCGAGATGGCGGCGAGATGAATATTATTTGCGATATTAACTTAGTTGTGCCTGCCGAGGACACACCGCGCATTCAAGAAATGCATATTGTTATCGGGCATACGATTTGCCATTTAATTGACCTAGAATTTAGTCGTTGAAGGTTTTTCTTTAGAGAGACTTAACCGAATCTAACACATCCACTGCTTTAATGAGCTTCATGCAATCATGATGCCCTAATGGGCAAGTACGTTTCATACAGGGCTGGCAATCTAGATTTTTCTTTACAATTAAACTTTTTTCATTCATCCATTGAGAAGTCTCGTTATCTTTAGTCGGGCCAAAAATTGCCACCGTTGGCACTTCAAAAGCTGCTGCCACATGCATCGGGCCACTATCACCTGTGATAAATAAATCAAGATTAGAGATACGTCTCATTAATTCTGGAATGGTAGTTTTGCCTGCCAAGTTTTTATAATTTTTAACGTCTTTTTTGATAAGTAATTTTTCAATATCAAAGGCAATATCCACCTCACTCGGCCCGCCAAAAATCACAATATCATACTGGCCTGATAATTCACTAGCCACTTTTGCAAATTCTTCAGGATACCAGCGCTTGGCACTGCCGTATGATGCACCCGGGTTAATGCCTAAGATTGGCTTCTGAGCCAACTCTAAAGACTGATTGTGCTTGTAGAGTTTTAACCTTCCAGGGTTTGAGTTAATATTCAAACTAGTGTTAACAAAATCGTTATATTTTTTAACCTGGTGGCAATTGATATATTTATTTTTATCAAATTGATACTTATTATCGGCTGATATTAAAAATTTCAGAAATTTTGTACGAAGTGAACTTCTAAATGAGAAAAATGCATCAAATTCACCTAAATTTCTCGCAGTTTTGTATAAAACTCTATATTTCTTATCTAAAACCACGGTTTTAACAACTTTTGGATGATTTTTAAGCGCTTCAATCGATACAAAAGAGCCAATAAAAGTGATTTGCACGTCATTGTTAAAATTTACGATATTTTCAATCGCTGGCGTTGCCATTACGCAATCTCCCAACCAAGTTGGAAGTTCAATTAATATCTTCATAGGGGCTTATTATAAATGCATGATTCAATATATTTGATATAATCGACGAATGCTACAAAAACCCATTCCTATCCTTATGTATCACAGTATCGCAGCTATGCCAAAAGGCACTGTCATGCGCAGCTTACACGTACCGCCAAAATTATTTAAATTGCAAATGTGGCTGCTAAAAATACTGGGATACAAAGGCTTGAGTATGAATGATTTGCAACCCTACTTAACGGGTGAAAAAGTTGGCAAGGTTGTCGGAGTAACCTTTGACGACGGTTTTAAAAATAACTTAACTCACGCATTATCCATTTTAAAAAAATTCAACTTTAGTGCAACTTGTTATATTATTAGCCAAAATATTGGTGGCATTAACCATTGGGATCTCGATAAAGGCATTCCAGAAAATCCATTAATGAATGAAAACGAAATCAAAGAGTGGATTAATAGCGGCATGGAAATTGGCTCACACACACAAAATCACGTGCGTCTTTCTGAGAGTGGCATAAAAATAGCTACCAAAGAAATCGCACAATCTCGGCTTGATCTTGAAACTCAATTCAACTGTTCTATTGAGCATTTTTGCTATCCTTACGGTAGCTACAACGATGAAATCATCGCCATTGTTAAAAAATCAGGATATAAAACAGCAACAACAGTTAACCGTGGTCGTGCAAAATCTGGTGGAAATTTATTAACCCTACCAAGGGTGCCAATTACACACCGAACCTTCGCCCACCTATTCTTAATGAAAATCCTGGGTAAGTATGAAGACAAACATGAGTGATAAAAAGCTAAGGATTGCGGTACTGATTCGAAACTATAGTGCCTCTGGTGGTGGTGCAGAGCGCTATTGTGTAGAACTAACAAATAGATTAAGCAAAATACATGAAGTTCACGTGTTTTCACAAAACAATTCTGAATTATCAGAAAGTATTACTTTTCATAAAATACCTCAATGGTTGAAAAAACCAAGATATATTAACCAATTGTTATTTTCGCATCTAACCAAGCGCGCCACGCAAGATAAGTTTGATATTGTGCATTCACATGATATGGCAACACATGCTAATATTTACACATTACATGTGCCGTGCGTAAGAACAAAGTGGACTCAAGCCCAAGGCATTAGAAAAATATTACGCTGGGCAAACACGTTGTTAAGCCCTAGAAAAATAGCGTATTTATGGCTAGAAAATAAACAAATGCAAGTATTGCCTATTCGGCACTTTATTAGCGTCTCTGAATACTTATCTCGTAACATTCTAGAAAGCTACCCCAGGCTTAAGAAGCACATTACTATTGCCCACCCCGGCATTGAAATTCAACCAATTAGTGATGAGAAGATAGCCAAATTGCGTAAAAATTTTAAAGACAAACATAATATTCCAGTAACTGCATTTGTACTACTATTTGTCGCCCATGGATTTAAAAGAAAGGGATTGCCAACTATTATTAAAGCACTGGAGATTTTAAACAATAAAGATATTCATATTATCGTTGCGGGCAGTGGTAACCCAAAAGATATTCAAATAAACTCTCCTGTAGTACAAAACAATACACACTTTATAGGCATGGTTAGAAATATGAGTGAACTATACCCTGTAGCTGACACTCTCATTCACCCTACATTAAGTGATACTTATGGCATGGTTGTGCTGGAAGCCATGTCACACAAACTACCTGTTATTGTAAGTAGTGCCGAGTACTGTGGGTTTAGTGAACATCTTAGTAATGAAGAGGCTATTATTTTGAATGATCCAAAAAATTCAACAGAAATATCAATCAGTATCCAGACTTTAACCAATCAGTTGGAATTACGCAATAAAATTTCAGAAAATGGCTTTAAAAAATCTCAAGCAATTAGCTGGAAGAACACTACACACCAAACATTAAAAGTTTATAACAAAATTAGTCGATAAATCTAGTGGCCAACATATTGTAAACTTCTTGTGACTCCTCATCTCTAGCCTTAATAAATGTATTAAAGTTATTTTGCTTTAATAGGATTTTTATAGCATCCATATTGTCTTGAATTTTTGTATCGTACTCATAATAAATTGTATTGATATTACTCAAAAAATTAGTCTGAATTAATTGTTCAATAACTACTTTTTCATAACCTTCGACATCTACTTTGATAATTATATCAACACCCTTTGGAAGAGTTAATTCATCAAGATATGATGAATTAACAGTTTCGATATCAACAGCTTGAGATGATCGACTTTCACTTGTTACCTGGTCAATACTAGTTGCACCAGAGTGTTCTAAATTAATATAAATCTTGTGGCAAGTATTTTCACTACTGATAGCCTTGACATGAACTTCTGACTTGCTGTCTAAATTATTCTCACCAATATTATTTGTTAAAATTCCAGCAGTATCAGGCACAGGCTCAAAAGCAAATACCTTAAGGCAATTTTTATTATTGCCCGCAATTAAAGAATACAGCCCTTGGTTAGCGCCAATATCTATAAAACAAAATGGTTTTGTATAATTTTTAAGATAATCTGAAAATACAGTACCATAGCTGCCACGTATACAAAATCTAAATGTTACATCTCTCCAGTTTTCAAACATTAATGGGCCATAAAAAGACTTTACATATTTTGGCGGAGTATCTTTATTGATAGATTTTAGGCCTAAAGAATTATAAACATCATTCTTTAAGAATAAAGACTTTACCCTTAAACGTCTAATCTCATTCACAAACCCTTCTCTTTTAATTCGATTCCAAATTCTTTTTGACATAAATATTGATAAGTTGTGATGATAATATTAAAGCGAAATCATAAGTCAAATTCGAATAATTTCGTAAATTTAATTTAGATATAATACATGCTGAGTAAGGTCAATAATTAGGAATTATATGAGAAATAGCTACAAAGGTATTGAAATTAATACAGCCAAAAACATACACGAGATTGTTTTTCAGTTGATAAATAAAGATACTAATACTAAAATTGTTGACATTCCCAGTGGCTATGGAGCTTTTGTATTAAGACTTAAAGACAATGGATTTAAAGATATAGTAGCAATAGATATAGACAATATTTTAAAAATAGAGCATCATCAATTTTCAACTGGAGATATGACAAAAACTCTTCCTATGAAAGATAGCTCAGTTGACACTCTTGTCTGTATTGATGGCATTGAACATATTGACAAGCAATTTAAATTTATTGGCGAGGTAAGCAGGGTTCTAAAGATAGGTGGCGAATTGGTAGTATCTACGCCAAATATTAGTTCTTTAAGATCAAGATGGAGATGGCTAATGACAGGGCACCATAACAAGTGTAAATCTCCTTTGAATGAAAATAGTCCAAATCCATTGCATCATATTGGAATGCTGTCATTTCCAGAAATGAGGTACTTGTTACATACTAACGGTCTCATTATTACTGATATCACAACAAATAGAATTAAGCATATAAGCTGGATTTACTCAATACTCCTTCCGTTTAGCTATTTATATACAACTCTAACTTATAGAAAGACTGGAAGAAAAGAGGGTACAAAATTAATTAACAAGGAAATAAAAAAGTCAATGTTTTCTTATTCTGTTTTATTTGGTGAAACTCTTATTGTTAAAGCGAAAAAAATTTAAAAATTGTTATTAGGCTTTTCTTTAAATAAGCTTAACTCTTTTAACTTTACATATTTCATATAAACACTTAAGCTGGTAGATACTGAAACAGTAAAGCCTGGCCATCCGTCAAGAGCTCCTAATTTCAGGATGTACGATCTAATAAATGCCAATAATGTTTTAAGCACTATTAGAATCCAACTTATCTTCTTTCCTTCTTCATACATTTTATTGGCTGATAAAGTCGAATAATCATTCATCTTTTGAAAATGATGCTCAATATTTTTAAATGGAAAATGCACAAAATGATTGGATAATTTTTCAACTTTCCTCTTAACAATCATTTTTTCATGGACAGCATCTCTAGTGAAATAAGCATCTTTTCTTCTAACCAATCTTAATGTGTAATCAGGATACCAACCTGCATGGTAGATATCCTTCCCAAGATAGTTGGACAACCTTGGAATTAGATAGCCACCTACATTTGAATTCTGAGTAATTTTATCAATTATTTCACTTTTTAACTCTGGCGTGACACGCTCATCTGCATCAATTGATAAAACCCATTCATGTGAGGCTAACTCTAGTGATCTTTGCTTTTGAATGCCAAAACCGGGCCAATCTTTAACGTAAAAATTATCGGTGAATTTTCTACAGATTGCTTCTGTTTTATCTGTACTACCAGAGTCAACTATGATAATTTCTTCAGCCCATTTAACTGACTCCAGGCAATCCTCAATATTATCTTGCTCATCTTTAGTAATAACAATAACACTTAGCAATACTTTATCCATCTATTAACTCCTGATATAGATTTATGTACTTACTAGCCATTAACTCAACACCCATCTCATTATCACAATATTGTTTTGCGCTCATCTTGTATTTATCTAATTCTTTTGAAGATTCTAATGCCAAATTTAAATTATGTGATAAGCATTGAATATCGCCAATATTGCATAAAAAACCTCTGTCCTTCACAAGGTCATTTAGACCACCGGCATTTGTTGAAACGACACCCACTTCATAGTTAAATGCATCTAATACACTACTCCCCAAGCCCTCTTCTTTTGAAGTCATTAAAAAAACATCCATAATAGAAAAATAATCTTCTACGTTTTCTTGATAACCCATTTGAAAATAAAACCGAGCCAGGTCTAGCTCTTTAATCATATCTGATATTTGATCAAATAGAACTCCATCGCCAAAATGTAACACTGAAAAATCTTGTCTAGTTTTTTGCAATTCATGGATAGTCTTTAACGCAGTTATAGGGTCTTTATGGGACTCTAACGCGGAAACAAGGCCAATAATTTTTACACCATCTTTAACACCAAGTGATCTTTTTAATTTTAATGCTCTTTCAATGTCAAGATTTTTATTCTTAACTGCAGAGCTAATTATTGGAGAGTCAGCATACATGCCAGACTTTTCAAGGATTAAGGAAATTACATTTGATATTGAAACCACTTTATCAGTAAATTTATATTTCAATCGAGTACTAAAACCACTAGGAACAAAGTCGACTCGTCTAGTGTAAATTACGGGAATTTGATGAAAAACTTTAGTTAGTATACATTGAGTGTGTGCCTTTCCGGTTTGCGCATGAATACAATCAAATTTACCCTTTAAATTAGACAATTTCTTTAACGCATCTGCCATGCTTTTTACGGCAATTACACTAATACCCATTGCTGCAGCTCTTTGATGCATTAACGAACCTTTTAATGTCATCAACTGACAATCAATACCTTGTGAGATTAGGCTTTCAATCGTATATAGAGTTTGCCTCTCCCCACCTCTCCAAGTTTTTTCAGTATTTACTTGTAAAATTCTCACTCAAAATTCGCTTAATTTAGACTTCTAAACATCATACCCAAGGTTTGCCCATATATTGATATCATTAATAGGTATAACTACGCATATATACTTCAAAATTACATAATAACTCCCTATGATTAAACAATCAAAACGATTTACAATAGCTATTATTCATCGAAATGGATTTGAAACACTTAAAACAGTCCTGGATAGTATTTTGGCTGATATGACTGAAAATGATGAAGTGATAATTGTTGACAATAATAGTACTGATAGCTCAATAGATAAAGTTGAGAAAAATAGTGCGTACCATCATGTGAAAATTATTAAACACGCATGTAATGCGGGATATGGTTTTTCTTGTAACCAGTCAATGATTCAAGGTAATGGTGAATATTTCTTATTATGCAATAATGATATTGAATTACCACTAGGCAGTCTTGAGACTTTTGAAAGTTTGTTTAACTCTGATAAGAACGCCGGACTAATTGGCCCACAAATGCTCTCTCCCAATGGCAACAAGATGAGGTCATACGGGACACAAAGCCCCACTCTATTATCTCAACTAGACTTGATAGGCAGACCTATAAAAAATCGAAATATTAATTCTTTTTCTAATGTTTCGATTTTGAGAGGGGCGTGCCTAGCAGTTAGAAGAGAAATGGTTAATGAAATTGGTATGTATGACGAAGATTTTTACTTCTACCACGAGGAAACCGAATGGTGTTTCAGAATAAATAATAGCAAATGGAAGGTGATGTTTGCGCCCGAGATTGAAATATCACACGTCGGTGGCGGTAGTACCAGCAGTGTATTTGCTGGCTCAAGAATCGAATTTTTTAGATCACGTTTAATATTTTGGCAAAAAGTCTTTCCCACTTATCAGGTGATAATTTTATATCTGTGGAACCTGCCAAAACTGCTGTTGGATTGTCTATTCTACCTACTTGCAACTCTTATTACACTAGGACTCAATCTAAAATTGAGAAAGAAACTGATTGATCGCGTTGTGGTAATCGCTTGGCTAGTCTCTGGCAAGCCCGATCACTGGGGGCTGCCTAACAAATGCAATTAAAGATATAGTACTGAAAATTCTTTAATTTTTTCAACAATATAAGCCCTATCCTCTTTACCAATCCACCAGCCAACCGGGATGGAAACTTGGGTAGCGTTAAATGCATCAACACCTGGCAATTCACACAAACTATCACTAAAAGCTGTATGCTTATCATTGCGCTCATGCACTCTTGACGTCATAACACCTTGTTCACTCATCCAGGCGCTAAATAAGTCTCTCTTGTCAATATGCAATGTATAAAGCCAAGAAGAAGATTTTGACACATTTGGCTTTTGAATGATTGTAATGCCTTTTATATTTTTTAATGTACAGTCATAATATTCTTGGTTATCAATATGCTTACTAACTATTTCATCTATATGTTTTAACTGCTCAATGCCAATTGTTGCACTAATGTCATTCATATGGTATTTATAACCATACTCAGCTATATCCTCTTCACACCTAAACTCTTTCCTTTTTTCATCACGATCAATACCGTACCACCTAAGCAATTTACCTCGTTCATAATCAGACTGATCTTTGCATAACAATAAACCGCCATCTACTGTGGTAAAGTGCTTAATTGCTTGCAATGAAAACATAATGAAATCTGAATGATTCCCTATCTTTAACTCCTTATATTCAGCCCCTATAGCATGCGCACCATCCTCAATAGTCTTAAGGTTGTATTTTTTTGCTATAGTGTTAATTGCATCGATATCACAAGGGATGCCGCCAAAATGAACCATTACAATAGCTTTTGTTTTAGAGGTAATTTTCTCTTCTATAGCTTGTGGATCAATCAACCCCGTTATCGGATTAACATCAGCCCACACTATCTTGGCGCCAGCTGCCAATATAGGCATATTAGTTGCAGTACAGGTCATGGCAGTTGTTATAACTTCATCTCCATAACCAACATTAGCCAATCTTAAAGCTAAATGCAACCCTGAAGTGCCAGAATTAAGTGTTAAAACTTTTTTGTTACCAAAGTAATTGCCTAGCTTTTCTTCGAATTCATCTACTTTTTTACCTTGTCCAATAAATCCACTATGCAACACTTCTAGCAGAGGCTTGTCAACTGATTTTGGCATATGCACTTTAAATAATACTTTTTGTTCCATTGCTATTCTTTTTTAAGGTTAATCATAATACTCAGCGCTTTTAAAGCTTACACCTTCTTTATCTTTATCTGATAATGATGGTGTCATATCACCAAGGTGCCAATCGATATTTAAATCAATATCATTCCAAAGAATGCTACGCTCATACTGAGGCGCATAATAATCAGTAGTTTTATACATAAAATCTGCTGTATCACTTAACACTACAAACCCATGTGCCATCCCTGGCGGCACCCACAATTGCAAGTGATTTTGATCATTAAGTTCAATTGAAAAATGCTGGCCAAATGTAGGTGAAGATTTCCTTATATCTACAACCACATCTAAAACACGGCCTGTCACCACCCTTACCAACTTCCCTTGTGGCTGTTCTAGCTGATAATGTAAGCCTCTTAGAATACCTTTAGATGATTTTGAATGATTATCTTGCACAAAAAATTCATCAATCCCCGCTTGCTCTCTTAAGTTTTTCTGATTCCAGCTTTCTAAGAAAAATCCTCTATCATCTCCAAATACTTTTGGCTCTAAAATCAGCACATCCGAAATATGGGTAGTATGCACTTTCATTAAAAAACTTTTTGGTTGATTAGTTGCAATAAGTATTTGCCATACCCGCTCTTTTCAAGTGGTTTGGCAATTTTTTTCAGTTGATCTGTATCTATCCAACCACTTCTCCAAGAGATTTCCTCTGGGCAGGCAATTTTTAACCCTTGTCGTTTTTCCAGGGTGTGAACAAATTGTGATGCCTCTAATAATGATTCATGGGTGCCGGTATCTAGCCAGGCCATACCCCTACCCATAACTTGCACATCAAGTTTCTCATTCTCTAAATAATGTTGATTAATACTAGTTATCTCTAACTCTCCTCGGCCTGAAGGCTTGATGGTTTTAGCGACGTCTACAACATGTTGATCATAAAAATACAATCCCGTTACTGCATAGCAAGATTTTGGATTGCTTGGCTTTTCTTCAATCGAAAGCGCCATACCTTGGTCATCAAAATCTACCACACCATAACGCTCAGGATCTCTTACTGGATATGCAAAGACAGTTGCACCATTAGCACTATTGGCAGCACTTAGCAACAAATCTGAAAAATCATGGCCAAAGAATAGATTATCGCCTAATACTAACGCACATGAATCTCCATCAATAAAATCCTCTCCAATTAAAAAAGCTTGCGCCAGACCATCGGGTGATGGCTGAATCTTATAAACTAAATTAATCCCTAATTGAGAGCCGTCACCTAATAACTGCTCAAATCTTGGGGTATCTTGTGGCGTTGAGATAATCAGAATATCTTTAATACCTGCAAGCATCAAGGTAGACAATGGATAATAAATCATAGGCTTGTCATAAACTGGCAATAATTGCTTTGACATTGCCTGAGTTACAGGATGTAATCTTGTGCCTGAGCCTCCAGCTAATATAATTCCTCTCATTATCGTATTATCCCCAATCTTTCACCTTGGTAACTACCATCTTTAACATGATCACACCAAATTTTATTATTTAAATACCACTGTACAGTTTTTTTAATGCCTGTTGAGAATGTTTCATTTGGCGTCCAATTAAGTTTATCGGCAATTTTTGTTGCATCAATGGCATATCTTACATCGTGTCCCGCCCTATCGCCTACATAGATAATAAGTTGCTCGTATCTCTCAATATTGTCAAAACTACTTGGTGCTAGC
>Ga0181555_1004234_pt1 | contig 11120 bp, 10 predicted proteins | sample 011ome_15_FD_145601 | JGI IMG/M metagenome (GOLD analysis project Ga0181555, IMG submission 145601) | Coastal salt marsh microbial communities from the Groves Creek Marsh, Skidaway Island, Georgia - 011504AT metaG (spades assembly) | ecosystem: Environmental > Aquatic > Marine > Intertidal zone...
TGGCGGAAGAGGCAGGAGTCGAACCCACCAAGCCTGTTTTACAGACCTCACCGGGTTTGAAGTCCGGGCACCCCACCGGGGATGATACTCTTCCGCTAGCGAGTCTAACACGGGCTGTTTGCAGGGGTCACCTTGCTCACTTGTTCAGCTGATTAAGGGCCCAGTTATAACTTAGAAAGCGGATGCGCATGTTGCCTTTGGCTAACGTCTCAGCTTGTTCTGCGCTCAGCCCTAATTCGCTGCTATAACGAGCAACAAATTCACCCAAGGAGTTTGATCCCCCCCATCCGCGCTCGAAGTCTTCGCGATACCACTTAAAAATACTCGACAAGTACAAACGGCCGTCGTCGAAATAATTGCGCGATCGATCGCTGATAAATATGCGAACGGCGTCTTCGAGCTGAGCATTAAGCTTGGCGCCGGTATAAGCCTCAGCGCGTAAGGCAGGACAGCCGATGGCAGCGCAGTTCACGGCGAAATGAATACGAGGCTCGTTATAACGCCCCGATCCTCTAATCATATCGTGCTCTATGAAATCCAAGGTCACGCGCTGACCAAACAGCGCGACGCGCTCAAGCTCCCAGGCAGAGGTAAACAGCGAACCAATATCCCGAATAGAGGCAAGCGTATCTGTCGAATTCATATTGTCGAGAATGAGGTCTACGGTTGCAGCGTTATAAAGATTGATCAGAAAGGAGAGTTGTTCCGATGTCTCCCATGCATCAAAAGTGGCTCGTGAAACCCCCGAAGCCTGCTTTAGATACTGATCCAGTTGCTCGCGATTAGTGCCAAGTGAGATATAGTCGACGGCCGTTGATCGCCCGTCTTCGCTGACGACCACATGCTTTGAAAGTAGCAAATCCCACAAGCCGTGGTCGAATTCGCCAAAAGCTTTGGGAGAGCACAGTAGCAGGAGCAAGGTGCTGACTAGTAGTTTTGCCCGTGGTAACCACAAGCGTTCCCTCGTCCTCAGGTTTTTGTACTCCCTAGATTCACGGTTATGTCTGGCAAGCACCCTCTCCTACCCTCCACCCATGTAATGGCGTATGCTCGCGGTCACACTGGGTGACGCCGAAACGTTCACGTTCATTTGCTTAAAAATGATTCTTAACTCGCGCTACCCTTAAGATTTTTGCGCAGCGGTCAATATAGAGTAGATAACAGGACAGAGCCAGCCAAGCATCACCTAGCAGGACTGCATACGCTTACATCGGTCGCCGAGCCAGGATTGCTGCGACCCCCAAGACACGGAGAGAGCATCGATGAAATACGCTGAGATTACGGGCTGGGGCAAATGCGTCCCTCCGGCGGTATTGAGCAACCAAGATTTGACAACTTTTATGGATACCAGCGATGAATGGATTACAAGTCGCACAGGTATTCGCGAACGCCGCATCCTGCACTGCAATTTTTCCGATATGGCTGTGGTTGCCGCTCGCCGCGCGTTAGCCGCGGCTAATCTAGACCCAATGGAACTTGACCTTATTCTGCTTGGCAGCTTAACCGTTGATTCGATGTGCCCAAATACCGCGTCTCTAATAGCTGACGAACTCGGCGCGCGAAATGCTGCAGCAATTGACCTAAATTCGGCTTGCACCGGCTTCCTCTATGGCCTTCATATCGGCACAAATCTGATCAAGACAGGCGCTCATAAAAAAGTGTTGGTTCTAGGTGGCGAATTTATCTCGCACTACATGGACTGGAGCAATCGCGATGTCGCTGTGCTCTTCGGCGACGCTTGCGGTGCTGTTGTACTCGAGGCCTCAGACGAAGAGGTTGGCTTATTGTCTGCACGAATCGGGTGTGAATCCGATGCTAAGTACGCAATACAGATTACGAATATCGGCTCGGCCGAGAGTCGATTATCCGAAGAATTCCTATTCAATACCTGGAATTTCGAAGGCCAAGAGGTATTTAAGCGCGCTGTGAAGGCGATGGCACAAGGCTGCGAAGAGGTGCTAAAAGACACCGAATTAAGCATCAACGACGTAAGCCTTGTCGTGCCTCATCAAGCGAATAAACGCATTCTCGACGCCCTTGCAAAGCGCGTCGGCATCGACGAGGACCGGGTTTTCGTCAACGTGCACAAATATGGCAATACCTCGGCTGGCACCATCCCGGTTGCACTCGCTGAGGCAGTGGATGAAGGCCGCGTTAAAGCTGGCGACACACTGCTAACCGCCTCTTTTGGCGCGGGCCTAACGTGGGGCGCAGGTGTTATACGCTGGGGGCAACGAACGACACCCCTGGCTCTCAGCGATGCCGAGCTCCCGCCAAACGACAAGACCGCGCTCGAACTACTTGAGCCGCATATTGCGCGCTATGCCGCGAGAGCAGCTCGTAGATAAACGTCCAGACTCTCGACAAAAGGCCACGTTGGATATACCTTCTAGATGTTGGTAACCAGTTCCATTCTAGTGTGTCCATTTGTAAGGGAGTCAAAGATGATAAAAATAAAACCCCACTCCACCCTCGCGCTATTTGCGCGCCTAGGCACAGCCCTGGCGCTGCTCTCAGCGCCAATGCTCGCTAGCGCTCAAGCAATGGAGTCTGCCGAACCGTTCAAGGTAGGCACGTTCGCTATCGACGATATTCCTACCGTCGGTCTGGTGATGCGCGATGATTCATTAGTGGTTGATCTGAATGCGGCTAACCGCGCCATGCAACTACTTCCTCAATACAGTCATCTCGATATGCCAGACGATATGCTGGGACTTATCGAGCGCTACGAATATGGGCTGAAATACCGGATCTACGAAGTCGTCAATTGGCTCGTTGAAGAGGAGTTGCTGAGCGGCAGTGCGATGCGAGATTTCGTGCATCCTGTAGAGAGCGTCGACATCATGGCGCCGATTCAATACCCCAGCAAAATCATGAACGCGGCAGTCAACTTTTACTCGCACGCGTGTGAAGGCTGCAACGACGACGAACTCGCTCAGCGCACAAGGGAGCGGCGCGAAAATCGCGGCGTGCCCTATCTCTTTCTCAAACCCACCCGTGGTGCGGTGATCGGCGACGGTGAAGACATAATCATGCCTTATGGCCGCGATGAGATTGAGTACGAAGTCGAAATGGCTATCGTCTTCGGGCGTACCGGAAAATACATTTCTGCAGAAAGGGCGTATGACCACGTATTCGGCTATATGGTCGCTATGGACGTATCTGACCGAGGCGGACGTCCACCGGGCGGTTACGGAGTGCGCTCGGATTGGTTCGTTGGTAAAGGGCACGACACCTTCGCGCCGCACGGTCCCTGGATCGTCCCTAAAGAATTTTACGGCGACCCCATGCAGCGTCTCCACCAAATCACTGTAGTTGACGGCGTCACGGTGCAGGAAGCCAGAGCGGGAGATATGATCCACAATATCCCCGAATTGATAGAGTATGCTTCCTCTCTGATCACCGTGTTCCCGGGCGATGTAATGCAGAGCGGTACATCGGGCGGCACTGGGGCTGGGCGTGTGGAACGCGCCTCTGGCTCAGGTTTCCTCATCGACGGCGAGACCATCACTGCACAGATCGAAGGGATCGGGACGTTAACTCATCGCGTTGTAGCTGAGAAAAGCATTCCTAGCGATCTGTCGGGCGCGCAACTACCGCCGGTAAGCAGTTACCGCGACCAGCGTTAACACCTAATAGCGGAAACAAATTCAAAGGCCTCCTTCTACTAAGTCGGAGGCCTTTGTTTTATACAGGAATCAATGAATGACTCTGTCACTGTTTTTTTGGCTCACCCTCGCTGCGGCCGGCGTGGGTTTCTGGTGGCAAAGCGATAGAGTCAGAAGCTTTGCTTACCAATACGTGATCAATTACTCAAGAGAACACGGCCTGCAGCTGCTCGATCAGTCGCTCGTTCTTGTTGGTCTCAAGCCTGTGAGGGGAGAAGACGGGGGACTACATTTAAGGCGCCGCTATCGATTCGAGTTCTCCACCACAGGGGAAATACGCTACAAAGGCTGGATCGAAATGAACGGCGTGAGAATGCAAAAGCTCGATGTCGAACCACACGTCTTGGCTTCTTCGCCCACCGACGAGACGCTACACTGAGCTACACTTTTCGCGAGCTATCATCCAACCAGTTTATTCAGCCTCGGGTAATAGCGCCCTAGTGCAGCAGCTCGAGCGATCACATAAATAATCATTGCCGCCCAGAGTCCCTCTACTCCAAATGTCGGCGTAAGCAGCCACCAGGCCATAAAGTAGACAACGATAGAATGAATAGCCGCGTTGCGCATTTCCCGCGTGGCGCTCAATCCAATGAAAATACCGTCTAACTGGAATGCACCGAACGAGACCGCGACATAGATGACAGCGTAACCAAGCAGCGGCGCAGACGCTTCGCGCACGGGCTCTATGTCAGTGAGTAAAGCAATCAGCGCTGAGCCGCAGAAGAGCAGTCCTAACGCAAGAAAGACTGCAGTGGCTGCTGCTAGCACAGTCGACCGAACTACGGCGAGATGATAAAGCTCTGCCCTACCCGCACCGCGAGCTTTGCCGACTAGCGCCTCGACAACAAAGGCATAACCATCAAGAAAAAAGGCCGCAAACGAGACTAGTTGCAATAACAAGTGATTGCTTGCCAGTACAACCTCGCCGTAGCGTGCGCTCTGGTCTGCGAAAAACGCAAAGGACAGAATAAGCAGCAGAGTCCGAATCATAATGTCGACATTGGACGACAGCATGCTCTTGAGTGCGTCCCTGCGCAGCACCTCGGACCAGTCTACAAACCTAGCCTCGCGACTGCGAGCATTAAGCGCGCGGATCACAATAAACAGACCCAGTGCGAGCGTTGCCCATTCGGCCAGAGCGGTGCCCAAAGCGACACCGGGCGCTCCCATATCGAAGACACCGGCGAACAGCAAGTCGAGCGCAATGTTTAGGCCATTCATAAAAAATTGTAAAAATAGCAGCTGCTTACTTAAGCCTAAGCCAATGAGCACGCCCATAAGAGCGAAAATGCTTAACGTTGCGGGCGCTCCCCAGATCCGCAGATCAAAATAGCCTCGAGTTACGCGCTCAACCGTATCCGGCGCGCTAAACATTTCGATCGCGGCCCACGCTATACCGCTTTGCAGAAGAATCAGTAAAATGCCGAGTCCAAACGCCATTAGCAACGCCCTGGCAACAACTGCACGAAGCTCAGATTCATGCTGCGCTCCCGCCGCTGCAGCGACAAACCCTGTTGTGCTCATGCGCAGAAAACCGAAACTCCAATACACGAACGAAAAAATTACCGCGCCAAGTGCGATTGCACCTAGATCGACCGTCGTAGCGAAATTACCGATTATCGCCGTATCTACGAGACCTAATGTTGGCACAGCCGCATTCGCAAGAATAATAGGCCAAGCGCGAGAGAGCAGCGAGCGGTAGCTTGTCTCCTCGCTCTCAGAATTAATTTCTGCATTGATTAACATGCAAGCAGCCTTCTGTACCGTTTATTAGACCGTCTAGAATGCGCTATGCTCGGATTTGTGAATCGATTCTGAATCATCTGGTTTGGATCAGTTAATCTGGCCGAGCTAAAGCAACTTGAGAATAAGCTTATCGCGTTTGCGGCTAGGAATTTGAGAGCGGGAAGTCTAGCATGCGACACTAGCTAATACTTAAGGGGTCTCAACGAGCAGAGCGTTTTTGACATTATAACTATTTCCCTTTTTGTTACACACCAAAGGCCGCGGGCCAACTAGAATGAGAGACAATCAGCATGATTCGATTACACCACCTACGCATTGGCCGCTCGCTGTTTACCCTATGGCAACTCGAGGAACTCGGCGCCGAATACGACCTTACAATCTATCTGCGGGATGAAAACTTCCGCGCGCCGGCGCAGCTGAAGGAAATTCATCCTCTCGGCAAGTCTCCTGTGATCGAAGACGGCGATCTGATCCTTTCAGAATCGAGCGCGATCACAACTTACCTGCTTGAGAAATTCGACAGAGAGAATCGCTTCTCCCCGCCTCGAACACAGATCAATGATTGGGCAAAGTTCACTCAGTGGCTTCACTACCCGGAAGGCTCTGTTTTCGCGCCTCTGCTCATAAAAATGCTGCTATTGAGAGGAGGAGAGCACGCTGGGCTGGAGGTATTTAGCGCGAAGGAGATTGCACTTCATTTGGGCCACATCAGCAATCAATTGGGTGCTAACGACTTCATCCTCGGATCGAAATTTAGTGCCGCCGATTTTGGTGTGGCGTATGTCGTGTCCTTAGCTGATCGACTCGGACAGCTCGACGCCTACCCCACGCTTAAGGGCTACCTTGCGCGCTGCACACAGCGTCCGGCGTTCGCTCGGGCGGTGGAGAAAGGCGTCGAATAAGCTATGCGAGCAGATACCGTCGAGGGCCTTTAAATCAAGGAGCTAGGCTTGCCTGCCATTCGAAGTAACGCTCGCTTATTTCCTCCGGGCGCTCCAGAGGCAGCAGGTGCCCCGCTCCTTCGAGTTCATGATACCGCCCCGCCCCACACACACGCTGCCAGCGCAGCCATTCGCGCTTCGCGAGGGTATTCGACTTTCCTCCTCGGAAGCCTAGGACAGGTACATCTAGTGCCGATAACCGAGGCCAGACATTGTGCACAAGGGCATAACACCGCGCCTCCCACTCTTTGCTAAACCGAAGCGTAACGCCTTCTTCTGGATGCTCGGTTGTGCTGTGTTCGACCAAATCCCACAGCCCTTCGTCGGTAAAGCCCTTAAAAACTGCCTTGGGACGAAAATGATCGAATACGCTTTGCTTATCTGGCCAACGGTCGACTCGATTCAACGCGCGCTGTATCGGCGGCACTTTGCTTGGGAAGAATTTACCAATCTGCCTCAAACCAAACTGCCATGCAGCCGGCAAAAGGACTGGCTCCATGAGTGCGAGGCTCGAGAAACCCTTGGGGCGCAGCTTGTGCGCCAGTAATAATGTCGAGCCCCCCATTGAATGCCCAAAGCCATGCACAGGCTCACCTAATTCATCGAGGAGTTCGGCAACATCGTCAGCAAAGCGTTGCCATGAATCGAGCTGCAGAGGGTCTTGTTGCCAGAGGGGACGATGCTCAACCGCCAACACGCGATACTCTCGCGTCAGACGGGTAAGCAGATCGCGGTATACGCGAGGAGGGTAGCCGTTAGCATGCGAGAAGAGAATAATAGGGCCTGTTCCGCCGAAATCGACGACAGGGATTTTGGCGTGGAGGTCTAGTAACTGCACTGAGCGGGATCTCTCCTTGAGAATTAGATTTGCAACCTTTGAGGGTCTTTACGTTATAGTGTGAAAACTAATCGAATTATTAAAGGTCTTTTTAAAGGGTTGAAGCAAGTATACAGGGATTACACCATGGAACTCGTTTACTGGCACTGGATTGTCTTGGGTATCGTACTCATGCTCTCCGAAATGTTTATTGGGTCTTTCTTTATTATTTGGTTTGGGGCCGCCGCCGTTTTCGTTGGTCTAAGCATGCTCATCGCACCGGGCATCGGCGCGCCAGCACAGCTTATTTTCTGGACGCTTCTCTCTCTCGTATTTGCGGTCGCCTGGTTTCGTTTTCTTAAACCGTTGTCGAAAGACGTTACCAAAGCGGGCTTGTCACGCGAGACCCTAATCGGTGAGATCGGCCAAGTGCTCTCTGTACCTAACGGCGAAAAACGCGGCATGGTTCGCTTTCCCGCACCACTGCTTGGCTCGGACGAGTGGCTAATCATGTCCCAAGATAATTTGAATATTGGGGATCGAGTTTCAGTTAAAGATGTCTCAGGAAACTCTCTAATCGTCGTCCGCGTCTAAGTGACAAACGAACGCTAATCCTCTTTATGGAGATCGCTATGGAACCGGCTTTGATTTTAACCACAGCTATTTTTATTTTTCTGCTCGTAACGGTCGCTAAGGGCGTGAGGCAAGTCCCTCAGGGCAACAAATGGGTTGTTCAGCGATTAGGGAAATACTACACATCGCTCAACCCCGGGCTCAATTTCGTGATCCCTTACATAGACAGCATTGCCTACAAGGTAACGACAAAAGACATCGTATTGGACATACCCTCGCAGGAAGTCATCACGAAAGACAATGCCGTTATCATGACAAATGCCGTAGCCTACATAAATATCGTGTCGCCCGAAAAGGCGGTTTACGGTGTTGAAGATTACACCCTGGCCATTCAAACGCTGGTGCAGACTTCACTTCGCTCAATTGTCGGCGAAATGGCACTCGACGACGCGCTCTCGTCCCGCGATCACATTAAGGCAAAGCTCAAGGCAGCGATTAGCGATGACATCGCGGACTGGGGCATCACGCTCAAAACAGTAGAGATTCAAGACATAAATCCGTCGGGCACTATGCAGGCAGCGATGGAAGAACAGGCCGCCGCCGAGCGTGCTCGCCGCGCCACAGTGACGCGCGCAGATGGCGATAAGCAGGCCGCAATCTTAAAGGCAGAGGGAAAACTAGAGGCCTCGCGGCGCGAAGCTGAGGCGCAGGTCATACTTGCGCAGGCGAGTCAGACGGCTATCGAACTCGTCACCTCTGCGGTAGGCGACAATGAGCTACCAGTCGCCTACCTTTTAGGTGAAAAATACATCGCCTCGTTACAGAATCTTGCAGCATCCGATAATTCTAAATTCGTTGTATTCCCTGCAGATATTCCCGCCGCGTTGAAAGGCATGATGGGAGGGCGCTAACCCACCCCGCGCGAGAATCTCTCAACTCCCGCGTGAAGGACTCAAAAATTACCGTTGATCTTGAGCGATAGCGTGCGACCAGAACCGCCGCAGTTATCCTCAATTTCCTCCAGAATGCCGTCTGACATTCTGCCCACGAAGCGCTGCCTCTCGCGGCATTGCATATTGTCATTCGCGTTAAGCACGTCTAGGCGGTAGGTAATCCCGCGGCGGTCGACGAACTGCACAAAAGCACTGACATTCGGATCGCCTGCGCGCAGCTCGATGTCGTCGATCTCGTAGCGTTTCATGTTGCCATCGAAGCGATTATTCCATTCCATCCCATAACTAATGTCTAGCGAGGACACATCGTGACGCATGCCCAAACGCAGTCGACCCCGGTCGAAATTGGCGAAGCGACGATCAAGCCCTAAGAAAGGGTCAGTCACGCTAGAGTCTTTGGCGTTGAAATTAGCGGTGACTAGCAAGTTCGGCATATCGATCATTCGCATGCGGATGCTCGCGGCTGCGTTTAGTCCGTACATGTGACCATCACCAATATTGCCAGCAATCGACTGCAAATTGCTCTCATTGACCGTCGCATCAACGCGCTCGATCACGTCGGTATGTTGGTGATACCAAACACCTGCGGACACAACGCCCACGTCATTCGGCAAACGATACTCGCCCTTAAGATCGTAGGCCCAAAGCCACTCAGGCCTTAGATTCTCATTTCCGCCGAGAACATTTGAGTCATTATCTTGATCATCGTTCGAGGCAACAAAATCGCCGAATCTTAATTGCCTCACTCGTTTTTCAACGGTTCCTCTGACCTGCAACTGCGGCGTGAGGTCGTAGCGGAAATCAATTTTTGGCTTGAAAAAACCGAAGTCGCGCGACAGCGACTTCTCGCCCGACTGGCTAATCTCTGAGGATTCATAGAGCATCGATGTCTCGAGTGACATCTGCGTATTCAACTGCCAATTGTGAATCAGAAATGGCTCATAACGCATTTCTTCAACGGTGGAGACCGCGTTTGACACGCTTTGCGCGACGAGGCCGCCCAGCTTAGGATCAGGGATTCCATTCGCATCTTTGATGCCGTAGGCAAGACGAGAATCAAGTATGGTTTGCGCGCGCTCAATGCCAAGTTCGACATCCTGAGAGTCGAAAATATCGAAAGTAAAGGAGCCTCTGGCGATGCGCTCTTTGGTGACGCTGCCAGTATCGAGAAAGAGAGAGAGCTCCTCGCTGCCATCGTCCGCAACGTCGTAGCGTTTACGGACGCTATCGACATTCCCCTGATTACTTATAATCAACGCTTTGAATCGCGATCCTTGCTGCGTGCGCAACTCATAGTCCGCACCGATTTCCCAATTATCCCGCTCGCCGGGCAATTCTTCGCGCTGCAGCGCCACCGCGTTGGGATACACGCGCAGGTTCACCGTGCGTCGCGCGAGTGTCGTCGGATTGTCATTCTGCGAATAAAGTGCATTGAGTCTAGCGCTCGAGTTAGGGCTAAATTCGTAGTCGAAATTGGCGCTGTAGTTGTAGCTGGTTTGATCACGAATCTGATCTTCACGAATTGCATCGTTCGCAGTGAAGTCCCCGAGCACGCTATCTTCATAGGTAATACGATGGTCGTAACGCGGCTCTGCCGAAGCGCTCAGCACATAGCCAAGCTTTGCTAAATTTCCGCTGACCGCGACAGACCCGCCGGACTGGCTTTCTCCATCTGCATAGCGATCTGTATTGACTCCAACATTGAGCGCTGTCGATGAAAGCTCCTCGCGGAGGATCACATTGACTACGACGCCGCTGCCGCGCACATCGAGATCACCCGAAGTGCCTCTTATCAGCTCAATATAATCGACCTGCCCTGCAGTAATGCGTCCCAATTGACCGCTGGCCTGATTGCTCTTGCCCGCCATACGTTTGCCGTTGATGATTATCTCGCTACCACCGCCGCCACCTAACCCACGGCCGCCATTGCCGCCGCCGGCACCGCCGCCGAATCCGCCGCCGCTGCTAGTCGCACCTCCGATACCTGGAATGCGATCGACCATATCCTGCGCCGTAATGGGATTAAACTCAGCGAAATAGTCGGCGCGATAAATAACCGTTGATTCGTCACCAACGTTGTCCTGTGCATTCACAGCACCGGCCAAAGAGGAAACCAGTAAAACAGCGCGAAAAACGCAGCGCGTCTTGCGCGAAAAGAGAGAGATAGTCATCTTGTGACTCCGAGCATGGGGCTTGTAATGCGTTCAGTGCTTAATGCACTTGTTATTCGATCTAATGCTTTGCATTATTAATTTTTACTATCAGGCGCAGGAGTATAGAGGCCAGCGCCGCCCCCTACTGTTACAAATTGTGGAGGACTTGAGTCTAGGATAGACTCGGGTTTAAAAGACGGGGCTCTCGCAGCTCAAGAGACGAAACGCATGCTACAAGATCCAGAAACAGCGTCACCCGAATTCCGAGA
>Ga0181555_1004243_pt1 | contig 11107 bp, 9 predicted proteins | sample 011ome_15_FD_145601 | JGI IMG/M metagenome (GOLD analysis project Ga0181555, IMG submission 145601) | Coastal salt marsh microbial communities from the Groves Creek Marsh, Skidaway Island, Georgia - 011504AT metaG (spades assembly) | ecosystem: Environmental > Aquatic > Marine > Intertidal zone >...
TACTACTACTACTACTACTACTACTACTACTACTACTACTACTACTACTACTACTACTACTATTCTTCATGTGGAGCAACTTGTCCGCCGCGTACATGCCGGCTGGACCAGAGCCGACGATGGCGAACGAATACTGTTCATTTTCATCAGACGACGCGGAGGTAAACTTCCTTCTAAAAGTCGTTGTTGTCGTCGCGTTTTTCGATCCTCCGCTCTTCTCGCTGTTGATGTTGTCGTTGTTTCCGCAAGGATGACAACAGAGACTTCTCATCCTTCCCCAATGAAATGCCACATCATCATCGACAAAACTCTCTCTGATAACTCTTCTTCTCCCCCAAACTCCTCCTGAAAAAGAAGAAAAGGAAACGAAGCTCATCGCGACGACACCATTTTGATGAAATTGTTGTTCTTGCCGTCGAGAATAGATGCGCAACTTGGATGCAGAACAGAGCAACGTTTTGCGTAATCGATTTTGCAACATTTTTGTTTTATCTCGTGACTTCTTGCGAGTAATATTGTAGCTCTACACAGCAGCTCTGCTCGTGCTAAAATTACTCTCGCTCGAAGGAGACCATCGACGACGACGACGCTGATATCGTAATCACAGAGTTGTGTGTGTCTCTTTTATGTATATAGTGAGAGAGGAATTTCGGATAAAATGAAAAAATGAGGAAAATTTTCTCTCTTGTCTTCATTCGTATTTTCTTCGAAACGGCTTTTTTTGTTCTTTACAAAAATACTACTACTACTAATAAAAAGAAGAGGAATAAGAATACAGAGTAAAAAGTTTTAAAAGTTTTGACTGCTGACCTCTGGTGAACTCACTCCAAAGAAAGACGAACGAACGACGACCTCCCGCGTAAAGATTTGGCCGCGAGTATTGATCGATGAGGATGATGATGCGAAGAATTTTTTTTTCTTTCTCGATGATGATCTCGTGCGTTTTTTTGTTGTTCTTCGCCTCGGGAACACAAACGGTGAATGTGGTTGCAGAGACGACGGTGAGTTCGAGACGGGAGAGATTACAAGAGGAAGCGGAATTAGTGGCGAGATTAGCAAGGATTTTGGTCGAGGAAGAGCGAGCGTTGGAGAAGGAAGAGGAAGGCTTTGAAAAAGTGGCGATGCCGAGAGAGGAGGAGGAGTTTGAGAAGAAGACGAAAACTTTCGCGGTGTTGGAGGAGGAAAAGGAAGAACGGACGCTTCCACCACCACCGACGACGAAAAATCCGGACGCGAAGTTCTTATACGACCTCTCGAAAGCGTTCGTTCGAACGGCGAGGCAACAGTTTCCGAAAGAAATCGCCGAGTCGGACGATTACGCCATGCAGGCGAGGTATCAAGCGTCTCGATGCGCTCGATCGGCGGACGCCACGTTGTCGTTGGATTGGTTTTTCCAGTTTATGGAGGAATTAATCGAAAAGGAAGAGGTAGAAAAGGGCGGTGGCGGGAATCATTACAATTCGCGAATGTATAAAGGAGGAGGTAATACGTATCGTCCGGAGATGTACGCCACGAGCACCGCAAACGGAGAAGAAAGCGCGTTGATGCCCGTCGAAGACTTATTTTTACTCCGCGCTCGCTCGTATTACTATTCGAATCAAGTGCAAGCGCACGAATCGCGTGCCGCGTTGTCGCCATTTTGCGGCTCGCTGGTCGGATTCTCCGTCGCGTCGGCGATTTGGATGTTCAGTTTCTTCCCGTTCGTTCTCATATCGACGACGGCGGTATCCGCGTCCTTCGTGAGCATTTTGGCCGCATCTGCTTCGAAAAAGTGTTCCGCGTCCAACTGCTTATATCCACGTAAATGCTGCGATTTAACGTTGAATAATAAAGGTTACGAAACGTGCGCGTACCATTTCTCCATCTGTCCTGATTATTGCGGTCACGAGGGCGACGACGACGGTAAACGATGCGACGGCGGACCTCCGCACCCACAAAATTTCCGCGCCGTGAGTCCTCAATTCGTCGAATCCTACGAACGCTTCTGTTGCGATGGTATCTGCTGCCCAACCGGTTTCGTCTGTTGCGACAAAGAAGACGCGGTTGGAAAACTCGGTCCTAAATGTGAAAAAGTAGAGATGTGTGTGGACTCTAAAACGAATAAAACAAATTTGGCGCCAGGACGGTTGCGAAAGATTCCTCAGCTTTAAATTACGTAAAAGATATTATAAAAGATATTTAGGAGTCTCTCTGTAATCGTCGTTAATATTAAAACATGATGATGTATGATGACTTCTATTTGAACTTCACAGTTGTTGTTGTTAATGTTAATGTTATTATACACAAACAGACGCTCTCGTTTTTCAACGAGAACAAACAAAACGAGAACGGCATTTTAAAACTCGCGCACGGATTATTCATATCGTTTCTGTGTTATGCAAAACCTCTCTTCTTTGCTTTTTAATAGTACGACACGACCTTCCCTTGGTCTTTGCACGAAGCCGGGCGAAATTTCAAGTCCACGACGCCCCGATGGCGTATCGCGATTTGATCAAACGCCGCGTAGGACAAATCCAAGTGTTCGCGATCGCCGCAACACCAACGTTTATTGCCTTCGTTGGGATGATTACACGGACACGAATCCGTAATCTTCACGACGACCGATTTCACCGCCGGTTCTTGACATCCAGCCCACTTCCCAAGTTCAGACCATTCGAAACCTCTCGTGGGACCGTTCACGCAGACCACCTCTATGCACTTCCCGCACTCCTCGGTCAAACCGTAATCGTAGCCGCCGTCCGTTTGTACCGCGGTGATGAAGTGATTCCCGAGATCTTGGCCGTAGCCGCACGAACCCGTGTAAATGCTCATCCCGTCTGGCCCAGGTCCCGAGGGCCCGCCGTACCACGTCGCTCGCCCCGCTTTCCAATCCGACGTGTTGAAATCTCCAAGCACTCGTCTCGGCCGTCTTTCAAACTTGACGTAAGAAGGAGTCTCTTCCTTTGAAGGTGGATGTAAATCCATGCGTTGCCTCTCGAACAACTTTAACGTTTGCTCCAACTCTTTCGCTTTCTTCGCGATTAATGAAGTCGTCGCGTCGATCTCCGCCGAAAAAGAAGAAGAAGAATCCTCCGCAGTAGTACTCGCGTCGTCGCGTTTCTCTTCCTTCTCTTCCGCTTTACCCGAAGAAGAATCCTCCGCAACAGTACTCGCGTCGCGTTTCTCTTCCTTTCCCAGATCTGACATCGATGAATTCGAATTCAAATTCACATCTGCTCGTGCGTTGAACGAGGACTTTAAGAAAGAAAACGCGCGAACGAACGAGCAGGAGGAAAAGGAGAACAGAAAACACGCGAAAAGGAGTTTTACGCGTCGCGTGCTCGTCGTCCTCCTCCTCCTCTTCCTCCTCTTCAAAGAAGCAGAGGTGAGGTGTTGTTGGTGTTGGTGTTGTTGACTTATAGGAAAAGACGACATTTTTTTGACGAATGAATTTCAGCCACGAATTTTACATTTGTTTTTTCAAAATACGAGTCTTGGAACACACACAACAGAAAGAACAACACACACGAAGAGAGAGAAAATCGGAGACGGATGGTGGTGCGTGAGTATTTGAAACCCAACATAACAACACGGCCTGCGAAACGAAAGGACGAGAACAAAAGCATCGTCTGTGCGCGAAACGTTTTTTTGTAGGGTAATGCTTTGTGTTTTGTTTTTTCCCCTAGCACTACTTGTTGAGAGAAGGAGGAATAGGTGTTTTTTTGCTATTTTGACTCTGCGTATTTTTGAATTTGCGAAAAATGTTCTACGTAATAGTCTTGTTCTTCTAAGTATCATCGAAGGAAAATCTCTCTCTCTCTCTCTTTCTCTCTGATGAACGCAGCTTTTTATTTACCGCCGTTTGCGAATGGTTTTTTGAGCGGTGGTGGTTCTTTCGGAGTTCGTAGCGGCTGAAAGTTTAGTTTTCGCCTGGGCCCTTTTGCTCGAGGGAGCGCTACTACCACTATTACTATTCGCAATAGAGGTTTGATAGGCGTACGTTAATCCACCGCTGACGACGAGTGCGGCTGATATGGCTCCAGTTTGACTCAAACACTGTTTTTTAGCGTTCACGGAACAAAACGCGGCGTGCGTGAAAACGATGACCCCGACGGATCGCATGGCGTTGGATAACGACAACGCCGTCGCGCCGGAAGATCGAACAATCTTCATCATGCATTTCGCCATCATCGCTCGCGCACACGCGTTGGCCACGTAAAAGAATACAATCGAGGAAACAGCATTCGCGGCTAACGATTTTTTCATCGGTTTTAACACCCAGTCCTCTTTATTCGGCACGGTGACAAACAACGTATACGCGGCAAACGCCGCCAACCCAAACGTGCCCATGGCGAAGCTCATCTCGTCACCACTCGGTGGATTTTTTGTCGATTTCGACAAGTATTCCATCAAAATACCTCTCATAGAATAACTTATCCCCGATACGAACGCGCACAGAACGCCGAGAATCGGAATACTCGTCGTCGTCGTCTTCGACTGATTACCGTCCGCCCCTAACACCTCGCTCGCTTTCACCGCTAACCCGCAGATGACCACGGAAACACCCAACAATTGCCCAACCGTGTACTTTTTCTTTAACAATACGCTGGAAAACAACACCGTCATCGGTATTTGCATCCCGGCTAAAGTTTGGTACAGCGGTCCTCCGCATATTTCCATCGCTCGAATAGCGAGCGTTAACCCAACGAATTCACTCACCGGTAACACGTAAAACTGCCACGGATATCTCTTTTCCTCATTCCTTCTCGTCTGTTTCCTCCTCGTCTCCATCCTCGCAGTTTTACCACCATTACTACCACTCGCCAATTTCTTCGTGATCATCGCGGACAAAACGTCCGCCAAGTACACCAAGCCGGGGACTTGCATCGTGTTCTTATCGAGCAGTTGGAAATTCATGATTTTCTGCGCGGTGAGGAAATAGGAGATGCCGAAGGACACGTGTAAAGCGACGAAGAGTAAAACACTTGTAGTATTCGTCGTTGTTGCTTTTGTCGACGCCATGATGATGATGAGAGGTGATTTCTTTTTGTTTGAATACTACTAAGAAACGCGGGAGTAGAGAGATTTGTCAGGGGATTTCTCACAGTTTTATAGGGAAATTTAGGCGAGAAGTGACCGACTTTGACGCGCTCTAGATGTACACAGAAGGAATGAAAAGAAGCGAGACGCGCATTCAGTGATAAACATGGAAGAGATCTCTCGATCTCTCTCGTTTATTTGTGAGTCTCGTTCGAATTCATATCTCTTTAGAAGGCTTCAAAGTTGGCATTTTGTGGGAGTTTTTAGTGTTTTGGTCCAGAGACATTTCAAATCACATGCGAGAAAAAAAACGAAAGGCGTTTATATTTTGAATGAACAATATCTCACGCGGCATCACCACGAAAGAAGAAGAATGAGCAGCAGACGGAAAAATCCACATCCGAAGAGAGCGGTGAACGCGAGGACGGTTTTGAAGGTGAAAGAAGAGCAACCACCGGTGTTGTGTTCGAGGATTCCTGACGAGGATGATGATCTCGAGGCGAATCATCATCAGATACAAAAAGAAGAAACGACTTTTATTGAGAACAAACGAGGTCGCCTTTCCCGAGAGGCTGGTTTACCGGAAGATTCAGACCGAGAACTCTCGCCGCCGCCGCCGGAAGGAAAAACGAGAAAGTCAAAACGCATCGTCGAGAAAATCCAAAAAGGCATCATCTACGACAAATACAAACACTTGCGCTCGCCAATCCTGTCCCCAGGAAGACGACGAAACAACGGAAAGAAAGGAGTGAAGAGAAAGAGAGGGCACGAGTGCGATGTGTGCGAGAAGGTGTTTGGATATCCATCACATTTGGCCAGACACATGCATACGCATACGAACGAGAAACCATACGAATGTGATGTGTGTGAGAAGTGCTTTAGTGATTCTGGTAATTTGAAAAGGCACAAGCGTATTCACACGAACGAGAAAGCGTACGAGTGTGATGTGTGCGATAAAGCTTTTCGTCAAGCTACTCATTTGGAAATCCACATGCGTATTCACACGAACGAGAAACCGTACGAATGTGATGTGTGCGAGAAACGTTTTACTCAATCTAGTAGTTTGAAAAGGCACGTGCGTATTCACACGAACGAGAAACCGTACGAATGCCATGTTTGCGAGAAGCGTTATCGTCGATCTGATCATTTGAAAATCCACATGCGTCGCTACCATTAGCTCTTGTCAATATACTCCCAGTACACACATACATACATACTAGTAGTACAACACCTTTACGCCTTTAGCATCACGTGCTTTAAACCGAATACTTTTTAAAGAACAAAAACACCATTTTCACTGCGAACAAAACGAGAGAGCAGAAAGCACTCGTTTTTCTCCATTTCCACTTCACGCGCATTATCACACACACAAACGCAAAATCAAAATGTCCGACCCTCCTCCCGATGCAGAGAAGGAGGAGGAACAAAAAGACTTCCCCACGACTACGTTCGACCCGAAATTGGAATCGTTCTTCGACGGTTTGTTCACCGCCGACGGAAACGACGACGGAAAAACCAATTTTCGTCCTGACGGCGCCGTCACGAGTGGCAGAACGAACAAGAACAATACTAATGGTGGGAGAGGAGGAAAAGACGACGACGGAAGAAAAAGGGGGACGTCCTCCTCCTGGGACTTCTCTAAGTATAAAGACGAAGCCGAGGAGGAGTTGAAACGCGAGAACAAAACGAGCGTGGACGAGAAGATTCAGAGGAAAAGGAGAGAGAGAAAAGAGGAGAGTTCGAGCGAGGAAGAGGAATACGAGGAAGAGGATGCGCCGGCGTGGCAAGGGAACACCACCACGAGAGGAGAAGGAGGAAAAGGAGAAGACGAAGACGAAGAATTAACAACGAGCGATGATGATGATGATGGTGAAGATGATGACGATGATGATGATGATGAAGATGCGACGCGACGCGCGAAGAAGAATACCAAGAAGAAGACATCCAAATCATCCAAATCGGAAAAAAAGTACACGGAACGCGCGGTCGCAAAAGACGGGACGACATTTTCTGCGCAGTGTTTTAGTGATTTGCACTTATCGAGACCGTTGTGCCGAGCGTGCGAGAAGTTAGGATACGCGACGCCGACGCCGATTCAAGCGGCGATTATTCCAATCGCGCTGACCGGGAGAGACGTGTGCGGGCGAGCGCAAACCGGGAGCGGGAAGACGGCGGCGTTTGCGTTGCCTTTACTGGAGAGGATGTTGCACAGACCGAAGAACGCGGTGAGTGCGATACACGTCGTGATAATGGTACCGACGAGAGAGTTAGCCGTGCAGTGCGCGCAAATGATTCAGCGGTTGGGCGAATATACGAACGTGCAAGTGGCCACCATCGTCGGCGGGTTATCCATGGAAAGGCAAGCGGCGGCGTTGAGGCAAAGACCGGAAATTGTCGTCGCGACACCGGGTAGATTGATCGATCACGTGAGGAACACGCACTCGTTTGGTTTCGAGGACGTCGCCGCGGTCGTTTTAGACGAAGCCGATCGGTTATTAGAGATGGGCTTTTTAGAGGAGATTAAAGAAATCGTGAGGAACATGCCGAGACAGAGACAAACGTTGTTATTCAGCGCGACGTTAACGAGCGCGGTGGAGGAGTTGGCCAGTTTATCCATGAGAAACCCAGCGCGATTGTCCGCGGATTCCTTGGGCACCACGCCGATGACGTTAACCGAGGAAATCGTGAAAATCAAACCGCAATTCGTGGCCAAGAAAGAGGCGCATTTGTTATCGCTCTTATCGAGATCGTTCAAAGGGAAAGAAACCATCGTGTTTGCGAAAACAAAAGTCCAAGCGCACCGATTGAAAATAGTTTTAGGTCTTTCAAACATTAAAGCGTGCGAATTACACGGCGACATGACCCAAACGCAACGATTAGCCGCGTTGGAAGACTTTAGATCCAACGCCGAAACGAAAATTATGGTCGCCACGGATGTTGCCGCGAGAGGTTTGGACATCGCCTCGGTCGATTTGGTCGTTTCGTACGACGCGCCGAAGAACGTGGCGTCGTATTTACACAGAGTCGGGAGAACCGCACGGGCTGGGAGGAAAGGGGTCGCCATCACATTCATGGAAGAATACGACAGAGCGTTGGTGAAGACGTTGCAAAAGAGAGGTCAAAAATTGCAATCGAGAATCGTGCCCAGAGACGTGGTGGACGAATGGCACGAGAAAATCGAAGGCTACGCCGCGCAAATCGAAGAAATAGAAGAGGAAGAGCGAGCGGAAAAGCACATGCAAAAAGCCGAGATGGAAGCGACGAAAGCGGAGAACATGTTGGAACACGCGAACGAGATTAAATCGAGACCGAAAAAGACGTGGTTTGAAAGCGAGAGAGATAAGATGGCGAATAAGAAAGCCGCGGCGAAAGCGATGGGGAAGCAAGGCATAGATTTACTCGAGGACAACGATTTGGAATTAGGCGATATGCCTTCAAGGTTTGGTGGTGGGAAAAACGACAACGAAAAGAATAAGAAGAAACGAAAGAAGAGCGAAGAAGAAGACGAGAAAGAATCGCTCGCGAACCCGTCTCGTCTCCCGTCTTCCAAAAAAGGCCGCCGCGCGTTAGCCGCCAAACAGCGCGCGCAAAAAGAAAACGAATACGACGACGAATACGCCGATTCCGACGACGAAACTGGTAAAACCAAAACCAAAACCAACCGAACGCGAAAAGTCACGCAAGGCGTCAAATCGGTCAAGAAACTCGAACGGGACGCGAGATTACAAGGCGTCACGGGGAAAAAAGCGCTGAACGCGTTTAAAGCCATGAATAATAGTAACAACAACAACCAGAAGAAGAAGAAGAAAGAGACGACCACCGACACCAAACGCTCCTCCTTCGGGAAAAGAGGTTTCGACGAGAAACCGATTAAACGTAAAGTAAACGCGAGCAAATCTAGGCACAAAAAACGACGGTAGTAGTTAAAAAATTCCGCGTTGCAATTGAATGTTGAAGTTCGGATCGTGACTCTAACGCACCCCCCGCGAGACTAACTTCCTATGCCGCGTGCCGATTCTCAGATTTTGATGTCATCACGGATTGAACGTATATACTAGGCTTGATGTTTCGTTTTTATTTCGTATTTTGTCTTTTTTTTTGTCTTCTCTGGATGTGTCTCGAACAAACGTGGTCCCTGTTATACATAACGGTATTAATTGAGCGCCACAGAAAGCACACGTATCTTCCTTCGATCGATCTGTCCGCATTTTTCCGCCACAAAGAAGGAAAGAGCGGCTGTGTTGCACCACCACCGAGAAAGAAAAGAAAAGACAGAGGCGAGACGAGGAGGAGGAGCACAACACGACAGAGCACAACACGTCACGCGCAGAAAACGCACACACAGAGAACAACAGAGACGGAGAGAGCGGGACGACGACAAAAGCGACGACGACGATGATGCCGACGACGTGCGCGTCGTGCGTCGTTGTTGTTTCTTCGCGTCGAAATCAAAACGGGAAATCGAAACGTCGGCCTTTTCCTCCCCAGAGATCAAATCTTTCGACGACGACGAATACAAACAACGCGCGTCGTTTACGTCGCAGCAGTCCTTTCAATAAAACGCACAACGCGCTCGCCGAGGACGATGAGAACAACGACAGATCTGCCGAGAACATTTTGGAGAAAATGCCGAAGAAGCTTGAACCTCCGCAGAGAGATACCGGCATACCGAGCGAATTGGACATCAACATCGACATAGATGAAGGTACGATATTTAGGGTTTTTGGCTTTTGTGAGGGAACAACGCGTCAACTCTCTCTTTCTCTCTGTAAACTCTTTTAAACTCTCTTCGTTTCCGCGAAGAACAACACGGCATCTATATACCGAGACTGACCAAATCGCATCTTCTCTTCTTATATTACAGAACACACGAAAAAGATGAAAGGTATCGATCCGGAAACCGGGAACTCGTGGTTCCGGGAAAGCGGCGTCGATCGAGGCGAAGGCGGGTACCGGTGTCGATGGACGGTGAAAGGCGGGGCGGCGCCGGATAAGAGCTGGGAGTATAGGGAGACGCACTGGGAGAAAGCGGATTTGAGCGGGTACCGAGAGTTGGGCGCGGAGAAGAGCGGGTTCAACGAGAAAGGAGAGACGTGGTGGGAGACGTGGAGGGAGTTGTATAACACGTCGGAGAGTAGTAGTAGTAGTAGCGAGGAGAATAATAACGAGAATAATAATAATAGCAACGACGACGATCATCATCCGTTATCGGCTTCGTGTTGTCAGATGGTTGAACGCTCCGCCGATAAGTGGGCGCGACACGTGGACACGAATTCAGATTCCTCGCGAGAGTGGCAAGAGAAGTGGTGGGAACGGTTTAGCTCGGAAAACACGTGCGATCGAGGCGTGGAAAAGTCCGGACGAGAAAATAGACACGCGTGGTGGGAAAAATGGGGCGAACACTACGATCCAAACGGTATTTCCTTGCGATGGACGGATAAATGGGCCGAAAACGATAAAGGCGTTCGGTGGGGCGATAAGTGGGAAGAGCGCTTGAAATCAACCTCCGGAGACGGCGCGAAAAGTGGCGAAACGTGGCGAGAAGAACCGAACGGGGAGGTTTGGAGACGAACGTGGGGTGAAGAGGTATTCGAGAACGGCGAGGTGAGGAAATATGGCGAATCAACGACGGACGAGAAATGGGACGTGACGACGAGGACGGGCGAAAGCGCCAAAACGCCGTACTTCGACGGCGGGAAACCAGACACCTGGGAAGAGGCGCTGAGGAAAAGCGAAAAGTTATTGAACATTCAGTTAGACGATTCTTCGACGGACGAGAGCGATTACGAGTAGAATTAATAATGATGCTGCGCATATATATTTGTAATTATATAGTACTTTTTTATTAGAACGCCAACAACGCGCTTTTATATATTAAACAACAACAATTTTAGTAGCGATAACAATTTGACGATTATATGATGATGATTAAAACTCCATGTCGGCGGCGGCGTTGGAATTTTTGTTGCTCTCGTTCAACACGTTGTTGTTGTTCATCATCATCTTCTTCTTCTTCTCCTCCTCGTTGGCGACTTTCAATTTCGACCAGAAGCACCTCTCGAACGTTTCCAACGCTTTACCCATGGCG
>Ga0181555_1004251_pt1 | contig 11077 bp, 8 predicted proteins | sample 011ome_15_FD_145601 | JGI IMG/M metagenome (GOLD analysis project Ga0181555, IMG submission 145601) | Coastal salt marsh microbial communities from the Groves Creek Marsh, Skidaway Island, Georgia - 011504AT metaG (spades assembly) | ecosystem: Environmental > Aquatic > Marine > Intertidal zone >...
CTCGTCGTCGTACTCATCGTCGTCTTCGTCAAAGCGCATTCTCGTGTAGTTGTCGTCGGAAAAAGACGACGAGAGAGGGAGGACAGTCCTTTTGAAGAATTTTGAAAAAAAAAATGAAAAAAAGCTGCGAAATTTTTTGAAAATTTCGCTAAAGATCGGAATGAAGAGACGAAGCTTTACTTAGGTAAGTCTGTACGCGTTCGCTTTTATTCCTTGACGATGAATGAGCTGTGATAACGTAGCGATAAAAACGCCGCTACGGTGCGGTGTATGTACTACACACGTGTCGTAAAAAATCCCTCTAAATAATGTATTAAAAAAACGAAATCACCGCCGAGGTCGATTCTTTCTCAGAGAACTCTTCTTCGGCTTTCCAATCGAGGAACCGGGCGACGTGCCTTTCTTTCCTCCCTTTCCACCGCCGCCTCTTTTCATGGCAGCTTTTTGACCTCGTCGATCGGCGAGCATGCGCTTATCTACGGACGGTCCACCGGCGTTGCCTTTATGCATTTTTCTCGCCACCACGTGCTTGATTTGCTTTTTGCGGCCGTTGGCGAGTTTATTCGCTTTGGCGTAAATTGCTTCAATTTCTCGAACTTTCGAAACGTCAGGAATATCGTCTTGATCCATGATGGCGCCCGCGCGTTGTCGAGCTTCGCTCATTTTATCCTTGGCGCGTTTTTTCTTTCGCAATTTAGCCTCGGCGACTTTTTTGATCGACCGTTCGTCAACTTTAATGGAGACGCTCGCGAGAGCTTCCTCGTAGTCGCTCTGATCGTAAATCGGTTCCGCTTTCATGAATCTTCGCTCGTCGTCGACAAACCAATCAGGCAAGTCTCTCGGATCGTCCTCAAATGCGTACCGGTTGTACGCGTCTTCGATGATTTCTTCGCGTTGTTTTCTTCGAAGCATTTTTTTGCTAATGGCGAGGATTTCGGCTCGGGCGCCATCCGAGAGTTCGTCGACGTCTGTAGATTCATCGCTATCAGAACCATCAGCGCGTACGCGCTGACGACTTCCTTTCGCGTTTCTTCCCACGCCTCTATCAGATACGTCGTCGTCGTCATCATCATCATCATCGTCGTCGTCGTCGTCGTTCTCTCGAGCATCGTCATCGTTTCCTCTGGGAACAATATGTAAATCATCTGCCGCCGCCTCGGCACGCAGCGCTCGTCTTTTACGTCCGACGTCCACATCGTCTGAACCTGAATCGTACGTCGTGTCGTCACCATTTCCGTTCTTACCACCACTCGTTTTCTTTCGCTTCTTATCGAGTTTATCCTGTTGTTTTTTACTTTTCAGTTCACCTTCCTTGGCAATCTTCGCCGCTTCTTTCGCCTTCTCCAGTTTCCTCGCTCTCGCTTGTTCCCGTAGACTTTCGTAATCGTCTTCGTCTTCATCAACGACGACATCGTCTTTGTCGTTCTTCTTTTGTTTCTTCTTCATCATATTTTTCTCTTCTTTTGCTTCTTCCCTCGTTGTCTTTGTTATTTTCTTTTCCGCCGCCGCCTTGCCGCTCGTCGCTGCGGAGGTTGTTTTTTCAATTTCCGAAAAAAGATCGTTGGAAAACCATCGATCGACGGTTGCCTTTGAGTTTGGTTTCACTTTGCTCGGGTCGAACTCGACGATCAGATTGTTTTTGTTTTTATCCTCCTTCGTTTTTTTCTTCCTGTTCTTCTCTTCGCCTTCTACGTCTTCGTTCTTCTCCCATTCCAACGGCGCGTCGTCGTCTTCCGCGAAACCAGTCTCCTCGCTATCGCTTTCATCGCTCTCATCGACGTCTTCGTCATCATCCGAGCCAAGCTCTCCATCGCCTTCGCCTTCTAACGTCGCCCTCTTATCGCGTCTCATCGCGGATCCTTTCGAGCCTTCTCCAACCGACCGGCCTTTCTTCTTTTGCCTTTCTTTGTACTGTTTGTACAAAGCGTCTAAACTCGAGTCTAGCCGCGACGTGTCGTTTTCCACGTCATTTTCTGCGTCAGAGTCTTCAGAGTCGTATCGGTTTTGTCTTCTGCGAGCCGCGTTCAGTTCCGAGTCAGAGTCTTCGTAATAGTCAGCCGGCACAGACGGAGCGGCTTGGTTTGCGACCGTATCGACATCCTCCTATTTTTTGTTGGTGGGTGAAGAAAATGGTCAGTTTGGCGTAAAACTATATTTACTACCAACAACGCGTCGCGCGCGAGCGACGAAAAAAAGAAAGAAAAAAAGCCTCAGATGGGTAAACGGCATGTTTTTGCATAAGGTTTTCAGTTTACGCGGGTTCTAACGCCGCTCAAGTGAGTAAGCGAGTATCTTCACCGGCTTTTGAATACATACAGAGAGAGAGAGAGAGAGAGAGAGAGAGACGTTAAGAAAAAAACGAGAGAAATCGAAAGAGACAAAAAACAAACGCTCGCGCGCGGCGGCGATGCGCAATCTAACGCACCTTTGTTTTCAATCGAACCAAAGAGAATAAATCTTCCTCCGCCACGATGGCTTCGCCGTCTCCTTTTAATCCTAACTGCGCGCGTATTCTATCCTTCTGTTTCATTTTAGCCTGCTTTTTCTTTTTCCTTCTCGCCTCCGCGTCCATGTTTCCTTGCAATTCCTCCATTTCGCTCAGCAAGCGCTCGTTTTCGTCCTCGGGCACCGCCGCTTTATTTTCATTATTCTCGTCCTCCTCGTCCTCGTTGGCGTTTGTCGTCGTCCTCGGTTTCACCTTCTTATCCTCCATACCTAACCGTTTCCTCACTTGCAAACGCCACTTCAACAACATCTTAAAATCGCTCTTGTTCAAAACGCCCAAGTCTCGAAAGAGCGTCCGAATTTCCTCGTTCGTCTCCTCGCACGCGTCTAAATCCATAAATCCATCCTTTGGGGGCACCACGTTCGTTCCTTTCTTTCCTTTCCCACCGTCTAAAATAAAACAGTGGTACATCCCTAACATCTCCGCCGGTTTCTCGTTTGTGATAAAATTCTCCGCGTACGTCTCTTTATACAGCGAATGTAACCCGTCCTCGTAGCCGCTTCGATTTCGCTTCGCTTTTTCCACCTTCAAAACGTCCCTGTTCTGCTGTCCTCCTTTGTTACCTTGTCCGCCATCCTCCACGTTCGCGAATAAATACTCCGCCTTTAACAACCTCGGATCAATTTTCGTCGGCGCCAAGTACCCTTTACACACGACGAAAATCTCCGCCGACGAGTCTCTCGACGCCACCGGCTTCGTGCTCTCCACCTTCTTAAACAGCTGCTGAAACGCGTATAACAACGCGTGATACTCTTGCGACCGAAACACTTTCGTCACGAACCAACCGTCCAACGTTAAAAACTCCGTCGCCAATTTCAACGCGTCCAACGTCAGCGCCGCTTGCGAATACGCTTCCTTGGCGTAGTTGCCCCCGACGTTTGGCGCGCCGTCGTGTAACACGCAATCGTACTTCAAACCATCCGGCGTGACCCGTTTAATCGCCGCTCGACAGCTCGGTGTCGTGATATCTTCCACTAAAGTCGTGCATCCGCGTATGGGTTTTATCGAAGCTAAATCGATCCCAACGATGGTCGATTGCATCGGCATGTACTTCTGCGCCACTTGCAGCCACCCGCCTGGAGCTGCGCATAAATCCAAACAAGCCTTCGCGCTGGATAAAAAATCATACTTCCTGTTCAGTTGAACTAACTTAAACGCCGAACGCGCGCGGAATCCTTGCTCTTTCGCTAAGTAATAGAACTTGTCCAGACGATGTTTCCCTTTCGCTTTTTTGCCCATTTTTGTTCTTTCTTATTCTTGTTGTTCTTCTGCGATTGTTCTTAAACGACAACACGGAAACTAGGACTTTTTTAATAAACGACTCTCTTCTTCTTCTTCTTCTTCTTCTTGTTCTTGTTCTTGTTGTCTTTCTTCTTCGTTGCTTTAGTGGTGATGTAACTTTATGCGTGTGCGTTTATAACGCGTGTGTGTCTGACTAAAAATGATGACTCTGAAAAGCAAGGTGGCGGCTGAAATTTTTTTGCTTCTTTTGTTTGAGGAAAGAAAAAAAAAGCAAAAAAGCATCGCAGTCAGTCGTATTTTTTTTAGAGTTGTTCTTTCGTTGTGCAGAAGTACTCTCAGAGAGAGTGTATTTATAATACTGAAACGATAAAGTTAAACTACGGAAAATCAATGGTAGCCCTTTCCGTCTTCTCTTCTTCTTCTAAAACTCCAGCAGCTTTATTATCAGTCGTTTTTTGTTGTTGTTCTTTTTCTTCAAAGCCATCTTCATCAAAGTCGTCGTCGTCGTCGTCGTCCACCTCGGCGCCTTTTCGAATCTCTCGAATGACTTTCCCGCTCGTTTCGTCTATTTCCACGTACGCGCCGTCGAACGCTTCGTGGGATCTTTTTTGCAACCATCGCAACGTTTCGCCGAGTTGGTGACCGATGAGTTGCGCCTCTTTTTCGCCTTTTTCGCCGACGAAGGCTTCAACCGGGATGAAATCCGGGAGTTTCACGTATAAGCGGAGGAGGTGTTCCGCGCCGCAGATTTCCGAGGCGGGTTTGGATTTTAACGCGTCGTTCTTCGCGACGGCGAGGTCGTAGTATTTCTTCTCCTTTTCGTAGAGTAAAGCTTTTTGCAAGGCGGCGTCGAAGTAGCGTTTGAGACCGGCGACGATTTCTTTCGCGCGTTCGATTTGTTTCGGCGTTCGAGCTTTCGCGATCGCTTCGACTTCGTAATCGGAGAAGAGACTTTGGACGGTATGCGCGGCGGGTTCTCTCGGGAGCTTCAGGACGCGGTTGTGCGCGAGCGCTTCGTGTTGTTTGATGAGCTCTTTCTTTAACGCCGTCGCCAAGATGACTTTCACTTTTGGTTTCAAAGGCGCTTGTTGTTGTTCTTGTTCTTGCCGGTCTCGTTGTTCTTCCGTTTCCGTCTTTTCTTTTTCCTGCTTTTGCTTTTTCGCGTTCGTCGTTGGAGCCGCCGCCGTATCTTTCTTCGCGTTCTTTTTCTCTTTACTCGCAGCATTCGCCGGGGCCCCTTTTTCCAAAGCCGCCGCGTTCTTTCTCTTGTTGGTGTTGTTCGTCGCGTTGACGACGGCGCCTTTCCTTCCTTTGTTGGTCGTCGGCGGCGCGTTCTGTTCGTAGGCGGTTTTTGCTTCACTTTTTTGCTTCTTCGATGGCCGACCACCGCTTGGTGCGGCTTTCTTTTTCGTCGTCGCATTATTTGTTTCCGATTCGTCTTCTTCTTTCGTCGTTAAAACCGCTTTTGTCGCCGCGGCATCCACCAAGTCTCGTTTTTGCTTTTGTTGTTGTTGTTGTTGTGGCTCCCGCTGTTGCTCGCCCTCGCCTTTGCTCGTCGCTTTCTTCTTCGCGCCGCCTGTTGTCGTCGTCTTATTACTACTCGTATTAAAAATAGTATTACTATTACTCTCTTTAGTAATACTTTTCTTACCGTCTTTCCCGGTTGATTGGCTTTTCTCGCGTTTCGTCGTCGTCGCGTTCTTCTTCCTCTTTAATACCTCGTCGTCGTTCTTGTTCTTGTTCTTGTTGTTCCCAACCGCCGCCGCGGTGTTGTTACTTTTACCGCCGCTCTTCGTCGTCTGAATCTGAATCTGAATCGTCGTCTTTTCATTCGCTTTCCTCCTTTTCTCCTTATCTTCCTCGAGTAACCTTTTCTGTTCTCTCGTGTTCTCTTCGTTCATTTTCCTGCACGTTTCTTTCTCTTCCACCCACTCGTCGTATTTTTTGTTCCACCCTTGGTAGTGAATGAGCACCCCGGAGCTTCCATCTTCTAAACGTCTCATGTCGATGATTTTCGCCGGGTAGAGGAATCCATCTTTCAGGGCGAGGATGAGTTCGTTCACGCGGAACGAATTTGAATAATCGTTGTTGTTGTTGTTTGAATCGTCGACTTTCGTCGTCGTCGTCTGTTTTGTCGTCGTTAATGATTCCATCATCATCATCTTTTGAAAAGTCTTTTGTCTCCTCTAAAATCTCCTTTGTTTTCGTCTCGCGTAATCCTCCTCGCGAGAGAAACTCTTCTCTCTGCTTTTTTATCTCGTGAAGACAAGAAGAGCAGAGAGTGTTTGATGTGTGAAAAGAGTACTCTCTGAATGATGAGAGAAGTTTAATAATAATTTCGATGATGTGACAAGACTAATGAAGAGAAGAACTTCCCACAAGAATAATAAAATTGATGAGATATTTTGTGACTCCTCTCGTTTTTGTTTTGTCTGTTTTTTTTTTGGTTGAAACAACTCTCTCTCTCTCTCCTCTCTCAAAAAAAGTACAAGAAGGAACACGAAATGACACGAGAATAATAACGCACCATAAAAAAAAGAACAGAACAGAACGCTCTTTATTTACTCTCTCTCTCTCTCTCGTTCTTTTTTCAAAAACGAATAAGTTGTTTTCCAGCGTGGTTTTTGCCAAAACGTCGTGAGGAGGAGTTCTTCTCTTCTTCATCATCTCTCTTCTGTTCTTCTTTTTAACACTTCTTCTCTTGTGTTTTGACGATGATTTTGAGGAGGAGGAGAAGATGTGCTTTTCTGCGTTCGTGAGAACGGTCATCTCTCTCTTCTTGGAAAGAGATTAGAGTCGTTTTATCCTCCTCTTCAGACGCCTCGGGGTTCTCCTCCGAAAATAATAAGAAGAAGAATTTTGAGAACGACGTTCACGACGATGAGAGCAAAAAGGGAGAAAGGTTTATCGAGCGTAGCGAGGAGAAGAGAAACACTGCGAGCGCAGTTGGAGGAAAAGATGACGACGAGAAAGACTTTTAACGACGACGACGAGAACAACCGGAAAGAGGAGAACTGTTATTACGAGAAGGAGGAAAAAGAAGAGGCGGAGGAAAAAGAAGAGGCGGAGGAGAAGAAGACAACAGAGAAGGTGTTGTTATTACTGTTGTTCGAGAGAGAGATTGAGAAACATTCGGCGCGAGCGAAAGCGCTCAAAGAGACGGTGGAGGAGGAGACGCGTCGAAACGACGCGATGGAGAAGAACGTGCGCGAACGAGAGGAACGCGCGAGAAGAGAGAAAAGAGCGATGGAGAAAAGAGCGACGAAGAAGAAGAAGAAGGTTGGAGGAGTTTTCTCTTCTTCTTCGGTTAAAGAGACAGAGGAGAACGCGAGGAGAGACGAAGATATTCGAGAGTTGATCAAAATTCGATTGAAGAGTTGCGAGTTTGAGTTGCGGTGCGAACGCTCGAGACTCTTTGGAGAGGTGAAGGACGTGTTTGAGTTGGAAAGCGGAGGAGAGAGGAAGGTGCGTGGAAGGAATGACAGCATTAGCAGTTACGGAAAGTTTTTACCGGATGTGGACGCGTTCGCGTACTCTTCGAAACAATCGACTCAGAACAACAACAACAACAACAACGACAACAACAAAGATTTGGACGCGTTCATCGAAGTGCTTTTCAATAGTAGTAACAAGAAAAGCGACGACAAAATTGAAAACGAAAACGAAATTGCCGCGACGCTTTCGATGATGAACAGATTCGTCACGCTTTTAGGTAAATATAGCTTCTGCCCGTCGCTCCATCGATCGACGCCGGGCGTGACGAACGCGACGGAGATATGGAAGCCGTTAGATTCAACGACAACGTCTTCGAGCAGGAATTTCGAGCGAGGCGGGAAGGAATCTTTCGACGACGACGACGACGATTACGCGCGCGACGAAGCCGTGAAAGTGGATGAGTTTTTTAGGAAAACGTTTGGAAACGAAGACGTGGTTTTGTACGGTGACATCGCCTCGCCCGAGTGCGAGATATTACCGCTGTATTACGCTCGAGCCGCTCCAAAAAAAGGCGGTGGCGTCGGCGGCGAGGAGGAAGAAGATGCGCGAGCGCAAAAGAAACGCCTTCTCCGCGCCGTGCGTTTGCTACAGAAATCGTGCGAAATAGTCACCGCGCACTTTGCCGCGGAAGTTACCGAACTCGTAACGAGCGATATCTTCGATGACGATGAAAATCAGTATCACTTCACTCGTCGCTTGATGAAAGAATTAAATGGAAATACAAACAACGCCACTCGTGGCGGTCCGTTTTGTTCATTACTGGTGGCGTTTGAAGCGCTCGTTGAAATCGCGGAAAGGAAACGTTTGCAGGATTTATACTACCGCTCGAGCGCATCTTCTTCGTCGTCTTCGATGTCGTGCGAAGAGCTTTTCTCGTCCGAGGACGACGACGACGACAACAACAAAGAAGGTTTCGAACCGGTTGTCGTGATATCGTCCTCATTACGAAACATCGACAACACGGCAAAGTCCAAAGCGACGATGACGACGAAAAAGAAGAACAGAAAGAGCAGCCGCAAGAGACAACTCGCGGATAAAAGTAAATCGATGATAAAAAGCGTCTGGAGCTTCGTCGCCGAACCGACGAAGAAATTCGAGAAGAATTTGAAATTGACGCGAGTACCGGAAAACAACGACGACAACGACGAAATATCGAAAGTCAACCGCCCTCATCGCAACGCTGAAAACGAAGACGAAGATTGGGACGTCGTGGATGTACCACACACGCTCATCCGGAAAACGCCCTCCAGCAATAGCGGGGATTCCAAAACGAAGAACATTCGTTTACCGCCACCGCCGTGTGAGGAAGAAAATCTAAACCATTACGTGCGAGCGATGTTTACGGATAAGCAATAGAAGGTATCAGAACAACACGTGTACAACAAAAACAACAACAACAACAGCATCAACACAAGCAAACAAGCAAGCAAGCAGCTCGTAGTTAATTATTTTGTATAAATAAATTCAGAATATAGTTAAATACATTTACGACTATCTACTTCTAGCACTTGTTGCTTTACCGCCCGCTTCCTCTCTTACTACTCCTAATCTCATCTACGATGCGTTCGATATCTCTCTCCGTCTCCTCCAACGACTTCTCGGTATCCACTACCCACGTCGCTCTCTTCCTCTTCTCCTCGTCCGGCATTTGCATCTCCCGAATCTTCTCAAACTTCTCCAAACTCATCCTCGCGCCAACCGTTCGATTCATCACTCTCTCCCTTTGCGTCTCCGACGAACACGAAACGACTAAAATCCCATCCACGGTATTCTCCAACTGCTTCTCGAAGAGCAAAGGCACGTCGAACACCAACACGTCCGTTTCGTCGGCGGCGTCTTCTGCGCTCGTCTCCTCCTCCTCTTTCCTCCTCCTCGAACGAACGCACTCCTCGACGAACCGTCTCCGCTTCTCCTCCACCAGCGGGTGCACGATAGCTTCCAGCTTTGCCATCTCCTCGGGTACGCCGACGACTTTCTCCCCTAACCGTTTCCGATCGATTGAACTCCTCGTTTCCGAATCCACAACGTCTTCGCCGAATATCGCTCGTATCTTCGTCACCGCTTCGCCTTCTTCGTATAACTCGTGCACCGCCGCATCCGAGTCAAACACTGGGACTTGTAACTGTTCTTTGAACATTTTCGCGACGGTGGATTTCCCAGAGCCAATCGATCCGGTCAGACCGAGTTTATACGCGTAATAACGCTGATTTTGTTGTTCTTGTCCTCGTTGTTCGTTTCTCTTTTGCTGCGCATCACCGGAGGAGGACATCGTCGTCTCGAGCGAAATCCACCTCGGGGTGGATTTCCTCCCCGTCGGATGAGATGTCGTCCTCGCGCGCTCGACGGAAGAAGAAGAAGAAGAAGAACTTTTCCAAGAAGAAGACAAAGAGAAAGACAAAGAAAATGCACGCACACTCGACGAAGCACCACTGAGAAACGGAATAGGCATAAATGCGAAACCAACGACGAGGAGAGTAGAATAACTCAAGCGCGAAGAGAATCCGATTTCTGAAGGTCTCGCGAAAGAAAACAACGGAAGAGAGAAAAGAACGCGAGAAGAAGTTAAAGAAGACAACAAAGAAGACAAAGATTTTAAAAGGAAAAGCATACGTTTCATCTCTTTCGTGGTTTCGATGCTAGGATTATGTAACACTTTTCTTCGTCCTCGAGTTTAAGCAGAGACATTAACACACGCGCTCGTGACGTCGTTTCGTTTCGTTTCGACGCGAGTAATAAAGAGCGTACGTATCAATACGCAAAGACGCTCGCACGCGTCAAACCTTCTTAAACGCTCTCTCTTTTCATTCGTATTAAACTTCTTTTCTCTCTCTTCTGTGCACTCGTCGTCGTTTTCTCTTCTTCTTCTTTTACGTTTCAAAGTACACTTACGACGTCTTGTTAAATCCTAATCCGTTATCTTCCGCGTATCGCGTCATGAATCGCATGAATCTTTCCCACTCTTGGGAGGAACGCATGATGTATCTCGCTTCTATGCATTTCGGTTTCCCGTTTACGAATTTCGCGTTCACGTCCACCTGTGTAAAGTTATTCATCACACGTAAATCAGAGTTAAATAGAGTTTGTTTGTTAGAGAAGAGTGGGGGTTCAGAGAGAGAGACAGAAAGAGAGACGAAGATGGAAACATCGAGAACACGATGATGATTTTGAGTCAAACGGGGAAGCGATGACGTCTGACGTTTTAAGATACGAAACACATCGCGCGATGAGATGATACAAAAGACAGCAACAACTCACCGTGGTCATCTCGCCTTCCTCGTCGGACAAGTACATCCCCGTGATGTCCCCTGTCGCGCTTTCGAACACGTCCGGGTTTTCGAACGTGAAAAACGCCGTCCCGGACGTTCCGTCTCTCGACTTTGTGAGTTTCACGTCCGGGACGGATGTTTCCACGGAGTCTCGGACGAAGGAAATCGTCGCGCCGTTCGAGACGAGTAAAGACTTTCTTCTGCTGTTAAAATTGCTACTGTGTGGGTTGACTACTGATTGTTTTGCGTGTTTTCGGAAGGAAGCGAGGGTGGTGGTGGAGGCACGAAGGCCCACGCGCGAGGATAAAGTTGACATTTTTTTCTATCCGCGCGAAGAAAGATTAGTGGTGTTTCTGTCCGTATGGATGAGAAGAAACTGCTGAGTAAGCCCAATTCTCCGAAGAAAAAAGTATCAAAAAAAGTGCCAAAAATGCGTGAACGCTTTAAATAAGAAGAGAGGAGTTTGGTGTGTTTGTGTGTGTGTTTTTCTTCGGTGTACGACATACTCGTATGCGCGATGAAAGTATTCAATGTATTTCTTCTCTGATCATCTATATGTGGTACAAAA
>Ga0181555_1004261_pt1 | contig 11056 bp, 6 predicted proteins | sample 011ome_15_FD_145601 | JGI IMG/M metagenome (GOLD analysis project Ga0181555, IMG submission 145601) | Coastal salt marsh microbial communities from the Groves Creek Marsh, Skidaway Island, Georgia - 011504AT metaG (spades assembly) | ecosystem: Environmental > Aquatic > Marine > Intertidal zone >...
AGAGTTCTGACAACAGCAGCTGGAGTGCGATTACATCTGCGACGTCTTCGAGCTATGCTCCGACGAGTTCACAATACTATAAGGTGGTTGCCACGGATGGCACGACGAACTGTACTACGACAAGTACTGTAATAGACGTTACCATGGATAACATCGACCCAGTAGCGGTAGCACAGGACATCACGGTTGCGTTGGATGCTTCTGGATCAGCGAGCATTACCACGGCGGACATTGATAATGGAAGTAGCGACAACTGTACGTACACGTTATCACTAGATATTACTTCGTTTGATTGTGACGATCTAGGTGCGAATGTGGTGACGTTAACGGCAACGGACGGTAGCGGAAATACGCATGATGCTACAGCGACGGTAACTGTGGTGGATAACATCGACCCAGTAGCGGTAGCACAGGACATCACGGTTGCGTTGGATGCTTCTGGATCAGCGAGCATTACCACGGCGGACATTGATAATGGAAGTAGCGACAACTGTACGTACACGTTATCACTAGATATTACTTCGTTTGATTGTGACGATCTAGGTGCGAATGTGGTGACGTTAACGGCAACGGACGGTAGCGGAAATACGCATGATGCTACAGCGACGGTAACTGTGGTGGATAACATCGATCCGACGATTACCGCTCCTGCAGCAGTGAATGTAAATGTTGATTCGGGCACTTGTGCTGCGGCATTAGCGAATGTTACTCTAGGAACGCCAACGATTGCAGATAACTGTAGTGCGACTGCATCAAATAACGCACCAGCAACTTTCCCTCTTGGAACTACGACAGTGACCTGGACGGTGACCGACGGATCCGGCAATACGGCTACGGCAACACAAGTAGTGACCGTCGTAGACAACATCGATCCAGTGGTTGTGTGCCCGAGTGATTTCACTGCCTATGGCGCAGCCGATAGCACATTGACCTCGGTGAGCTGGACGGCGGCAACGGCGACGGATAATTGTTCAATCGATACCATCTATAGCGATGTTCAAATTGGTGCCTACTTGCCATTAGGATCTACGGTTGTAACGTATGTTGCCATCGACGGATCGGGCAATACAGATACATGTTCATTCACTATTACAGTAGTGGATACGGTGAGTCCTGTAATTACGAACTGCCCTGGTGATATTACACAGAATAATGATTTGGATTCATGTGGTGCAGTGGTGAATTGGACCGCACCAACCTATTATGATAACTCAGATTACTACACAGTTAGTGCTTCACACGCCTCTGGGGATTACTTCCCTGTAGGAACGACGACAGTAACGATCACAGTGGCGGATAGCTCAGGCAATACTTCGGTTTGTGCGTTTGATGTGACGGTTGTAGACAACCAAGCACCTTACGTCATTCCATTCAACAGTGTTGCAGTAACACTGGGAACGGATGGTATGTACACATTGGCGGTAAATGATGTCGATAGTGCATCATATGACAACTGTGGTATTACGGCCAAATACTTGAGCAAATCGTTCTTTAATTGTAACGACGTGCCTTCGGCGAGTACTTGGTTGGTTGTTGAAGATATTCATGGAAATAAGGACAGCTCACTGGTGACTGTTCAAGTAGCGCTGAATGCAACGCCTGTATTGAGTGTTGTGGAAACACTTGGAGATGTATTGTGTTATGGAGACTCTACTGGTAATGCGAGTATTGCGGTGAGTGGTGGTGTTTCTCCATATGTATACAATTGGAGCAATGGTTCAACCACTTCGCAAGCTCAGAACTTGAGCTTAGGATCATACTGGTACGAGGTGACGGATACGAATGGATGTTACACCACGGATACGGTGTTTATCGATCAACCGGATGCGTTGAATGTAACAAGCGTGAAGTCATTGTACACTGGAGGTTATAATGTGAGTATATATGGAACGTCTGACGGTGCCATTACCACAACAGTAACTGGTGGTTTGACGCCATACACGTTCGACTGGAATTCGGGTGCTTATAACACTCAGAACTTGGTGAATGTGCCGGCTGGTATTTACACCTTAGTACTGTTGGATTCCAACAACTGTTCGTTCACATTGACGGATACGTTGACGGAGCCTACGGAGTTGTTGGTGGAAGCTAGTGCCTTGCAGTATGTGGTTTGTCCAGATGATACCATTGGTACTGCGATCGCGGTTCCTTCAGGTGCTGTCCCTCCATACACATATAGCTGGGACTTTGGTGCTACGACGGATTATGTGACAGGGTTGTCGTACGGTATTTACACGGTGACGGTGACGGATACGAATGGTGCCACGGCTTCGGATACCGTATTGGTCGATGCATTGGATTACGACTGTGATGGAATTTACAACATCGATGAGGGTGGAACTCCAGGTGGTGGAGGTGGCGATGGCGACCTTGACGGCGATGGCATCCCTAACTATGAAGATGAGGACAGCGATGGTGATGGATTACCAGATTCAGAGGAGTTCGATTACGACAACGATGGTGTTGGATTTGACGACTGTGATGGTGATGGAATTCCAAACTTCTTAGATCCTGATTTGTGTGACCTATTGATACCGGCGGTCTTTACACCGAACGGCGATGGTGATAACGATACTTGGGAGATATTAGGTATCCACGCGTATCCAGACAACGTGGTACAGGTGTTCAACCGATGGGGTGAGCTGGTGTACTATAAGGAGGGATATGATAATGAGTTCAATGGACGAGCAAATACTCGGACACAGATGAATGGTGGCGATGGACTATTGCCAACAGGTACCTACTACTATGTGGTTAAGATTTATGAAACGGGAGATATCTACTCTGGATATGTCTACATCACGAAATAAGATGAAAAAGCTTCTTTCAACTCTATTGGTTATGGCTGCGGTCCAAGTTTGGGCCCAGCAAAACCCAACTACAGACAACTATTTGTTCAACCCGGTGAGCATTTCGCCGGCCTATGCGGGTCAGCAAAACGGTCAGCTACAGAGTATCTATGATGCACAGTGGATCGGGCTAAAGGGTGCGCCACGCACAGGGTCCATGTACTATGATTACATGGCGCCTAGCAGGTTTGCCTTTAACATCGGTTTGATTGATGACCAAGTGGGACCATTGCACATGCAGAACTTAGGAATCAGTACGGCCTATCATTTGCAGGTCGCGAAGGAGACCTATTTCTCCGTGGGTATTCGCTATACATTGAACCATACGACCGTGGATTTAGTGGACGAGTTTTACGTGGACAAAATCGACCAGAGCATTTACGATATCGACGGTCCTTGGTTCCAAAATGTGGATTTGGGGGGTACGCTGTATCAAGAGAATTGGTACATCGGTGGTACGATGAAGAACATGGTGCGCCAGGAGATGTACGACGCGAACTTCACGGCAAGAATTGGCCACCTATTTGGGGGCTACCGCTTTGGTTTAAATGACGATTGGACCCTGAACCCGTCAATCCTATTAAACTTCACTGAAAACGCTCCTATGGACGCAAATTTGCATGTTTTTGCCGAATACAAGTCCTACATCGGTGGCGGATTGAACCTGAGTCCAGGCGACGAGTTTGGGATGTTCTTCAAAACGAAATTGGCCGGGGGCTATCACTTGTTCTACCAGTACAACTATCCACTTTCGGATTTGGTATATGTGACCAAACAAAGCCATGTCATTGGGGTCGGAATTGACTTCATTCGCGATGCCAAAACCATTGTCTCACCTAGATACTTCCTATAATGAAACGTTCCTTAGTATTTACACTTGCGTTACTCAGCCCGTTTTTTGGTGGGGCGCAGATTCTAGATTCTCTGCAGCAGGGAGCACAAAGCGTGACTTATGAGATCATTGCTGCTTCAGAATATGAAGATTTTGGTGCGAACGTGTATGGGAACCAACTCCTGTATGTTTCTTCTCGCGGAACCAGTCTGTTCTCGGATAAATACGATTACAACAATCAGAAGTTTTTTGATTTGTATTTGTATGATTTGAAAACGAAGAAAGTAAGCCGCTATGGGGACCAATTGGAATCTATTTCAGAATCGAAGTACCACATGGGGCCATCCATTCTGTTGCCGGATTCTGCTGGGGTAATTCTGTCTCGAAACTACAGAATACCCAACGTTCAGGATGAAGTTAACTTCTTCTTAGTCTACGAAAACTTCAAAACGGGCGAGCGCTATACTTTGCCCTATTGTACGAGAGAATACAGCTTCCAACACCCGTTCTTTGATGAAAAGACACGTCGTCTATATTTCTCAGCGAACCTCGCGGGTGGTCCGGGCGGATACGACATCTATTTCTCAGATTTCTTGAAAGACGGTACTTGGGGGGATCCTGTATTGGTCGAAGGTGTAAACGGTCCACGTGATGATGTTTTCCCTACGATTCAAGCCGGAAAATTATATTTCTCAAGAACGGTGACTCAAATGGGCTTGGATGTCTTTGTCCATGACTTTAAAACTGGTCTGACAGCTGAATGCGAAGCGCCATTCATTACATCACGAGATGAATTTTCGTTGATTGCTTTGAATAAGGATAGTGCTGTATTTAGTCAAAGCCAACGTGGTCGTTACAATACAGACTTAGTTTTGGCCTACGTGGAAACGGATGGTCTAGAGCCAAAGCCTGTGATCGAGGATTTCGCGGTTATCGTTGATGTTCCTGCGGATCAGACGCCAGAAGAATATTTGGCTGCGGTTAAAACGAAGTGGACCGAAGACGAAGTATGGGTAGGTGAGCAAGATGGAAGGCCTGTGGTAGTTATTCGCGGCAAACGCCCGGAATCTGAAGCGGCTGAAGTAAAGGATCAGATCGTTGCATTAGGAATTCCAGCAGAGCTTACGAAGGACCCTGTGGACTCTATCACTTTGGCAATTGTAAATCTCCCAGTAACCGAACCTGAATTGAGTTCCACTGATCATCAGGCGGATTCGGTTGCCATGAATGAAAGAAGCCCTATTTCAGATGAAAATAAAATATCTGCTCAAGAATTGGCTGAAATTGTAGTAGACTCCATTGAGCCTGCACCAGCGCCGTTGGTGGTGATGAACACGGTTTACCCTGTGGACTGCTCCTATGAAGATTGTTTTGACCAATTAGATGAAATAAAAGCGCGCACTGGAGCAGATAGCCTTTGGCTGGGTGAGTTGAATGGGCGTCCAGTAGTTGTGATTACCACAAAGAAGCCATTTAAACAAGCGGAGGGCGCGAAAGATTGGGCGGAAGGACAGAAGCTTGCTGGCGCGTATTTGACGCCAAATATGCCGAAGCCTTTGGCTCGACCTGAAAAAGAAGCAAACAACTATTCGACTATTGTTGGGGTGTTTGAGCGACCAGAAATGGCCCAGAAGCATCTAGCAAACATCCAGAAATGGGAGGGAGATGCTTTTATATCGCTGTATAAGGGCAAGTATTATGTTGTTTCAGCAGATTACACGGGTGAAAAAGCCGCTGTTGTCAATAGAGGCGTTGCGGTCGATAATGGCATTGCTGATGCATGGTTATTGCCTGAGAAATTGTACCCGATGGTGCTTCCTGACCTTAGTGGCTCGCCAGACTTGATTGTATATTTCCGTTTTGACAAATACGATGTCATGGAAAAATACCAACAACAGATTGACGATGTAATTGCGCAACTTCCTAATGGAGTAGAACGCGTCTTCATGGTTGGACATACCGATTCTCGTGGGACCAACGCCTACAATGATCGCTTAAGCCGTAATCGTGTCGAAGCGGTTGCAGCATACATGACTTCTGAACATCCAAAGTTCACAGCGGTGAAGGAGTTGGACTCGAAAGGTGAAAATGAGTTGACGAATGACTGTGGCGATGGCGTAGAATGTGATCCTTATGCACACTTCCTCAACCGCCGTGTAGAGGTATGGTTTTATTAAGATTTAGGCTCTTTGTTGCCTCAAGTAGCAAGGGTTTATTGGTTGATAGCCCGAGAAGAAATTCTCGGGTTTTCTTTTGTCTCGAATATTCGAAAGATGCGGTATATTTGCCTCCCACGATGGGGATGTAGCTCAGTTGGCTAGAGCGCTTGACTGGCAGTCAAGAGGTCGTCGGTTCGAGCCCGATCTTCTCCACTCTGAAAATGAAGCACTTATGTCAAATGATGTAAGTGCTTTTTTTATGGCGCACATACAATTTGCATACAGAATCGGTTTAGAGCTAGATGAATGGAGCATATTCAAATCAATACAGCAGCTCAAGGCCAGGAATTTGAACTCAAAACAGCTTGTGATTGTTCTTTCAAAAACGTCCCAATGAAACGTACTCTTTTTGTCTTGCTTTTGTGTGCCAATACACTCGCTGCGCAAGTAGCCAATTATCAAAGTGAGTTCAATACCATCAACAAGAACCTTATGCTGGGGCTGGGGTCTTATGCGGTTTCGAATTTTGTGTTGAGTGGTATTGGGTATGCCACGGCTCAGGACGAGTCCATAAAGCGCTTTCACGAGATGAATGTGATGTGGAATACAGTCAACATTGGGTTGGCTGTACCAGGATATCTCAAAGCCGTTCGAGGCGGTGATGAAATGACGTTTGAAGAGATGCTCAAAGTGCAACGGAAGACCGAGACCATATTCTTGATCAATGGCGTTTTGGATGTGGGCTACATAACGGCGGGTTTGTGGATGTGTCAGAATTCGGTCAATTTTCCAGATCAGGAGGCACTTTACATGGGGTATGGGAACAGTTTGATCTTACAGGGAGGCTTTCTATTGCTTTTCGATGCCTATGCATACAGGGTACATCATAATCACGCCAAGCAACTTCCAATATTGGATAAAGTATCATTCAGTCCGACGATGAACGGCTTGAGCCTTCGCGTTGCGTTGAATTGATTTTCATTTATACGAATGCAAAAAAATCCCCCCGGCGCGCAGGGCCGGGGGGACACATGGTTTTGTGATTGGTCTAGGTTCCAGGTTTAAAAGTGTAAACTGCGCTAAGACTAAGTAAGCAAGTGAATTTTGTGAAAGTGTTACCACAATCAGGGTTCGCTTTTTATGATGAATAGATGTGTTTTAGTGTTGGTTCATACGGAAATCAGCATAAGCCGTCATGCCACCATGCTCTGCTTGGTCTAGACCATCGAGTTCTTCTTCGCGGTCGACGCGTAATCCCCAGACCTTCCCAATCACAGCTAGGAATGCCCAAGAACAAGCGACGGACATAAGTCCGACTAGGCCGACACCTGCGAGTTGAGTGAGGAATTGGTTCCAAGACGCCAAAGCGCCGAAAATTCCAACGGCTAAAGTGCCCCAGATCCCAGTGCCAAGGTGAACCGCCACAGCTCCTACTGGGTCATCTAATTTAAGGCGATCCAAGAGAGAAACGGCCAGTACAACGATAACTCCACCGATTCCACCTACAAGGACGGCATCCATAATGCCCATTTGATCGGCGCCTGCGGTGATGCTCACTAAGCCGCCAAGTATCCCGTTCATAAACATGGTGAGGTCGAAGTTTTTATAGTAGAGATGAACGAATCCCGCTGCGGATAATCCACCGGCCGCTGCAGCTAATGAAGTAGTCGTTAATACGAGGGATGTAAGTCCAGGGTCAGCGCTAAGCACAGAACCACCGTTGAAACCGAACCAGCCTAACCATAGGATCAATACTCCTGCTGCTGCGAATGGGATATTGTGACCTGGGATTGCACGTGGCTTTCCGTCTTTGTCGAATTTACCAATGCGCGCGCCAAGCTTTGCTATGTACAAAAGGGCCGCCCATCCACCTACAGAGTGAACAAGGGTTGATCCGGCGAAATCGTAAAAGCCCCATTTGTCAAGGAATCCGCCTCCCCATTTCCAAGAACCGATAATAGGATAGACGATACCAACATAAAGCATAGAGAAGGTGAAGAAAGATCCGAGTTTGGCGCGTTCTGCGATGGCACCAGATACAATGGTCGCAGCAGTTGCGGCAAACATGCCTTGGAATAAGAAATCTGTCCAATAGGTGTATCCCTCATTATAGTTGAGGTCAAGCCCTACTTCTCCAATTGGACTTTCTAGACCAAAGAGGCCCAGGAAATAATCCGGCAAGACTCCGTGCCAAAAACTTGCCGGGTACATCAGATTAAACCCAATAAAGGCGTAAAGGACGAGTCCTATGCTAATAATAAAGAAGTTCTTGAAGAGGATGTTTATTGTGTTCTTTTGTCGAGTCAGGCCTATTTCCAAAAGACTAAAACCAAGATGCATGAAAAACACCAATGCGGTGCTGATCATCATCCAAAGGTTGTTTACGGTAAGTGTAAGTGATGTCTCCATGTGTTGTGAGTTATTTCAAGGTTAGACCGCCACTTTCGCCGGTTCTTATGCGGTAAGCTTCTTCTACGGGTACTACGAAGATTTTTCCATCGCCCACTTCTCCAGTTTTAGCCGCGCTTAGAATAGCCTTTACAGTAGCATCTACGAAATCGTCATTCACCACAATGCTTAGGAATCGACGTTGGATGTCTGAAGAGCTGTAGGCTACACCTCTATATAGATGTTCCTTTTTTTCATGACCTACTCCTGTTACGTCCCAGTAACTAAAAAAATAGACATTGACTTCGTGAAGCGCATCCCGCACCTCATCGAATTTGGATTTTCTGATGATTGCTTCAACCTTTTTCATAATTCCAGGGGGTTATTTGAAGCAAACGTAGCAAATTCATCCATATACCCCCTAAAAAAACAGGGTAATGAATTAAAAATTGAATTAAAATGAGTTTTATACCCTATAAATTAAGGGGTGTGTAACTGGAAAATCAGATAATAGAAGTATATGCCCCCTCAAAAAGAGGGGTGGTCTTTTAAAATTGTAGATGTTTTATGGTTATCCTGCCATAGGATAAGGAGATATCTACAATGAATCGCATAGAATTACTCAATTGCTTTTAACGGGAAGAAATTAGATTCCGTCGGTTAAGTGAAACTCTGAGTCTAGAAGTTCTCAATAAAAGCTGGGACAAAAAAAATCCCGACCAGAGACTGATCGGGATTCCAAAGGTTCACTAGTTTGGTCACGCGACAATTGGTTTGAAAGCGTAACCTAGGGTTATTGGTTTATTCAAATGTCATTTAATCTTGGAGAAGGTTTTATATATTTGTGTGTAAACGTATTTGTAACATGTTTAAAAAACGCAAATCACACATAGTTTTAGCTGTTATTATAATGGCTTTAACATACTCAAAATCAGCATATAGCGAAGGTTTTGTCTCCTGGTTTTCTAAAGCGGATCGCAGTATTCATAGAATTAGTGTTTTAAACGGAAATTACGTTGTGTTTTATGAGAATCACACAGATACTTTGCCCGATTTTAAGGTGAATTTTTCAAATGAAGGCATCCGTTTAAACATTAGAGGTCACTTGTATGAAATAGGTGATCGTTTATTGGCAGTTTTTGGTGGGAGCGGAGCGGTCTTCCACGTGGACACAGCCAAAAAAGAAATTAATAGGTTGGATCGAACCCTGTTTGCAGGTTATAACTTTGATTCCTATAGTTTTGAAAGACGGGACACCATATACTCATTTGGAGGCTATGGTTTTTGGGTTGAGAATAACCTACTCACCTATTATTCCGAGGTGCGTAAAGAGTGGAGTGTTTATTCTGCAGGGCCCTTTGCCCCATATAATCCTGATTTTACGGATCAGCGGTCCTATAAGTTTTCGTTTTATGATCCCAGCGAGGATATATTATACGTTTTAAGGCAGAGTGTTTTCTATGCCTTTAATTTTAGTTCCAACAAATGGGAAAGATTGGGTCAGGTTCATGTAGATGATTTGTTCGCTGAGAAATCTTCTTTTGCTGAGAGAATGGCTCATAGGCTAAACGATTCTACGGTAATTCTTTTTAGCGGTACGCGATCGTATTATGTCATACCTAGGTCTAATAAAATTTATGATGTAACTCTACCAAATGGGTTAAACACGAACGGACAACGTACCCAGAACATTTTTGGTTTTGATTGCGGGTACGATTTAGAAAACGAAATTTTGATAACCAAGTTCTCAGATAAGTTGCCTCAAGGTTATTTGTGGGAATTCGTAAATCGTATTCCAAGAAAATACAACAGTGAGTCGGCGCTATACGATCGAGTATTCTTATCCACACAGGCAAGGCTGAATATCTCTCTTTTCGGATTCTTGCTCCTAGGTGGACTCCTGACGTTCAAAATCAGGAGTAGATATCTTAAAAAGCGATCGCAATATTATTCAGAGGAGCAATGGAGGTTTATTCAGGCCATCGATAAAAAAGCACTTTCTACGGATGAATTGAATATGATTTTGAATCTCAACGATTCTTCTTGGGAAGTTCAACGACGCCGACGAAGTGAGTTCATTAAAAACATGAATGAGTTGAGCATGAATCAACTAGGGTGCGAATTGGTCGAGCGTAGAAGATCTTCTGAGGACAAACGACAAGTGGTGTATACCATGAATGCTGATGCTAAGAGCAAATTGGCACGATTGATGTAATACACAAATCCTAACCTATATAGTGATATGAAACGAATCGTTTTAGTCTGTGCCTTGGCCCTTTTGGCCCAAGGAGTTTCCGCCCAAAGTCGCTGGGGATTGCGCACGGGTTTGAACTACAATTTAAATGGTATTGAATTGAACCAAGCGTTGAATTCGGCTCAAGGAATTTTTGAGGGTCAAACTCAAGACGATGGTTACCACCTTGGTGTTTTTGGCCGCCAGTTTTTAGGTGACCAATTGTTTGCGTCGGGCAGTCTGTTATACGGAAAGGACATGCAGTTCATAACACACACAGTTGATGGCGTTTCTACGAACGCCCGTTTCGACAACCAATTTGTGCAACTCGATGCAGGTTTAGGTATCCGATTACTGAAAACGGCTCGCGCAGAAGGTGGGATTCATTTCATCAATGCTATCGGCAATACAGCCTACAGCCAAACATTCGAATCGCCAAGTGCGGGATATAATCTTGCAATAGGCGTGGATCTATGGAAACTAAGCGTCGACCTTACTTATTACAGCTCATTACAAAATCATCAAGGGGATTGGAATGGAATTCCGCTGAGCTATGAGCGTTCTCAGTTCATGTTGAGCGTTGGAGCCAAACTTT
>Ga0181555_1004269_pt1 | contig 11048 bp, 9 predicted proteins | sample 011ome_15_FD_145601 | JGI IMG/M metagenome (GOLD analysis project Ga0181555, IMG submission 145601) | Coastal salt marsh microbial communities from the Groves Creek Marsh, Skidaway Island, Georgia - 011504AT metaG (spades assembly) | ecosystem: Environmental > Aquatic > Marine > Intertidal zone >...
AGTTTTAACAGTAATCATGTAATCATACAACTTAGACTTATTGGTTATGAGAAGTTCCCCTTTGTAATCTTGACTGAGTGAATCTGAACTAAAAAAACTGTAGGTTTTTGTGCTATTCAGACTAAGCGCATCACTTGAAGAGTTTTTAAAATTAATTATCAAATTTTCGTCTAAAGAATAGGGTAATTGGATATTTAAACCAACTTTTGTTAACTCAGATTTTGCAAAAAGTTTAAGAGGGTCATCAAGAATTTGATTGAAAAGTTTGTTGTAATTGTCAATATCTTTTTCATTTAATCCAATCCAAAACCCCCATCCTAGTAGATTGTCAAGATCATCTACCGAGAGTGGCATTGTTAACTGGTGCCCTTTTGTAATATCCAATTGAGGAGCTAGGGTGTATTGCTTTTCATCCACAAGGTGATAGATCGTATCCGCAACTTGTTTTACTACCATTTTTGTTTCCTCCAAACTATCTGTTATCTTTTCAACAATCAAGTTAGAACCTAAAGTCTTTTTAACTTTGACTTTCAAGGCACCTTTGGTAAATCCTTTTTTTGTGATGTTTAAGATTACAGGATTATCCTCCAATATCTTGAAAGAACCCTTAATATTATCTTTCTTTTTCAAATCAAAGTGTTGGTATCTAACCTCAGCCCCTTCAATAAATTCAACATCAATTCCTCCATAAATCAATTCTGACAAGGCGTTATTTTTAAGACATTCAATTTCAAAATAAAACTTGTCATTTTTGAGAGCCGAATATTGAAAACTTAAAGGAATTCCTTTGGATTCTGTCTGAGTAACCAAATTAGCTAGATAAACTGTGTCATTTTTTATTTGATCTGATAAAATATCTACCAAAAATGCTTCGTAGCCTTTAATTTTAACATAACCAGAATCTTTTAGTTTCATTTTTAAACTGTCCAAATAATTTTCATAATAGGATGTTAAATCCGTTTCTGTTGCCCGGATTAGTGCTTCTGCTTCTCTAGTAAAATTATCTTCTAAGGTGGAACCAATATTTTCTGGAACCGATACTTTACCAGTTGATAATTTATCCAATGACACAGAAGGTGAAAAATCTGTTTCGACTGGGTTTAAAAGGGACTTGCATCCGATAAATAAAAAGATAATTAAAATCAAATGCAGTGGCTTTTTTTTCATTATCTCTAGTTTTTGGAAATTTTATTCTCAAGATCGGTACGAATCTTTTCATACCGATCGTAAGCATCTTGTTTTACAATGTCCTGAATTTGTTTTTCTTTTGATTTTATTTCAAAGCGAGTTGACATTTCTTTGAGTTTTTTATTTTTTACTCTCTCATGATCCAAGTTGTCTAGGGCTTTTAGATAATTTACTTCAAACTTTTTCTCGTACTCTAAAATTAGATTTTCGTAAGGACCTTTACTTGACATTATTTTAGTCAAAATAGGCGCAATTTCGATCATTACAAACATCAATACAATAAACAATGAAGAGCTACTATCGAGTCGATTTAGTGCTCTGATTTGGTCCATCAAGCCATAAGACAAACTTGCCTTGAGCATTTGCTTTTCAGCTTGCATTTGAGTTCTAATTAAAGCTTCATCATCAGCCAGTTTTGTAAGGGCTGCATCTCGTTTGGATTTTTCTGTTCTTAGCTCTTCTTGGAAGGTTTCGTATTTTTCTTTTTTACTAAAACATTCAATTCCCCTACCTCTCTTTTTGGTGCCACAGGTTCCATCACATTCGCATTTGTACTCTTGATAATATTGCTCTCTGATCAATAGCAACTGACTATATTGCTGTTCTGTATTGTTTTTTTTAATCGTGTTGTCTTCCAGTAAATTGGAGTATTTTTTATCAACATCAGATATCAGATTTGTGTTTTCAATTTTTAAATACGAATTAATCTCTGTTTTAAAAATTTGTATTTCCATAGGCTTCGAAATAATCAAAGCAATAATAATGGCAATAATAAACCTTGGAATGGCTTTCACTAAATCATTCCACTTATTGTTTGAAGATCGCATGCTGGAAATTATGTATCGATCCAAATTAAAGATGATTGCGCCCCACAAAAAGGCTAAAGAAATATTTAATGGTAAAGAATCGAAAATAATAGAAAGGGCAAAAAATGAGGAAACCACAGCAAGTATTGCAGTAAAAACAATGGTCATCCCAATACTCGTGTATTTTGTTATCTCAAACCGAGGGCAATTTTTCAAAAGCTCAAAACTAGCTCCTGAACAACTAATCAAGATACGGGTAATGAAATTAACCTTATTAGTTGGGTTTGTCATTTTAATAATTTTATAAAAAAATCTATTACTAAGTAAAGAAAATTTTTAGTTATAGATTTCTTTTTCGCAGATTTTATGGGAACTTCCACCTCCTTTTCTTTAAATAGGGAACTATCCTTAAAACAATGAAGTGAAATAATCTTTCTCTGTGTACTTTTTAGCGATTTAAAAAGAAAATTAAAATCAGTATCTTTGAAAATCTCAAATTCGTGAAATCCAGATAGAGGCAAATTTCCCAATCTAGACTCCAACAGTTTACCTAGCATTTTAATATTCCATGAAATCTTAACTTTTTGCCCCAAATAAACCGCATATCTTTCTTGGTCAATCGCTGAAGAATTCAGTGAAATGTATTCATTGATTACTGGGTCTAGTACTTCAACATCAAAATGAATTTCCTTGATTTTTAAAACGCGGACAAATACACTTTTTTTCTGGACAGTGCCTTTGTTTTTTGCTACCAAAGTAAATTTTGTGTCCTCCTCTATTGAAATACCTAGAACACCTTTAATATCAAGCTTTTTATCAATTGGATCAATCTCAACTTCATGAGCATTTAAGACCTCCCATCTTAAAATTATTTCTTCCTTAGGATAAACAATACCCCTGTCAGATTCAAACTCAATTTGAATATCTCCATCAAACATGCTCAACTTTTTAGAATCCAGCGCTAATCCATTAAAAAAATCATTTTTAAACCGAATAACACCTTCTGCGTCATCAAAATTTGGCTGTTCTAGCTTAGAAATCAAATATTCCTTATCAAAAATGCCAAAATAATCTTCCTTTACGAATAAATTTTTATCCACTTTCCAGAAAATCTGAACATTGAGGTCAATCAATCGTTTACATAAATTAACCAGTTTCATTGATTTTTTATGACTGGTCGATACGACTACTATTTCAACCGAAATTCCATTTTCAACTGCCTCAAACAAGGCCTTTGAGATTAAAAATAGATCGTATTCATCCAGCATCAGTTGAACAATTCGATGATCCCTTAAAAGCTCTTTCTCAAGTTCAGATATTAAATCATTTGTGTTGTAGAACCTGAACATTATTTATTCTTTAATTATTTTCATAAAAATACAATTCCAAATTCAAATTTTGATAAATTTGAGGATAATCGAAGTTTGATGAATCATAAAAGTAGACTAAAAGGTTTATTACCTTACAAGGAAGAAGATCAGTCTTTTTTCTTTGGTCGTGAAAAAGAAGTTGAGAATTTATTACAAATTATTCAGAAAAATAAACTCATCACTTTAACCGGTGCCTCAGGTTCTGGAAAAACTTCACTCGTAAATGCTGGACTTATCCCCAGATTGAAGAAAGGATTTTTGGGTCAGGCTGGAAAAGAATGGTCTGTTTGTAGTTTTAGACCTGGGGTCAATCCAATCGAAAACATGATTGCAGCGCTAACTAATAGTGGAGTTTTTAATAAAGATCTGCGTTCCAATACAGAAGATTTCTCAGATTACAAAAAGATCATTGAAGACGATAAAAACTTGTCTCTTTCAAAAATTTATCGAGACTCCGAGATCTATAACAAAAGAAATTTATTAATTGTTGTAGATCAATTAGAGGATATTTTTGTTTTTGATAAAATTAATCAAGATAAAAACAAGGACGATCAATTGCTTCTAGACATCGTCTCAAGAACAGTCAGAATAAGAGAAACTTCTATCTATTTCTTAATTTCTATACAAACAGAATACATTTCAGAACTAACCAACTATGCCAGTTTACAAGAAGTCTTTAGCAAATCTCAATACGCTATTCAAAATATTGGTTCTCAAGGATTAAAATCTTTAATCAAAAATAATTTCACTGCCAACGGAGTCGGATTTGACACTGCTGCTTTCAACCTTATTCTCAATGAATCTTTAAATGATTTAAGCTTATTACCCAACATACATTTTTTACTCTGTCAACTTTACAACTCTAACAGTGAAACCGTCACCGTTGAAATGATTGAATCTAAAGGTGGAGTTTACAACAACATTGGAGCAAAATTTGAAGAAGTTTTTCAATCCTTGGCTAAAACAGATCAGTTAATCTTTGAAAAAATCATTAAAGCAACTATCAATTTTGAAAATGATAAAAATCATGTCAATGCAAATTATTTTGGTGACATCCTAAAAATTTCAGGTCAGGAAAAAGTAAACTCTATTAAAATATTAAATTATTTCATATCTGAATTAGGGAACTCTATAGAGTTTTTTGAAAATAAAATCTCAGGGATTCAAAGGAAATACAAGAAAACGATAAACCTGGGAGATGTCATCAGTTTTAATTATGAAAAAAACAGAAATTGGAAACGTGAGCAAAATTGGATTGAGGAGGAAAAACTAGCCTATCAAAGATACGCCGACTATGCAATTTTGGCTGATAAAAATGCTTTAGGCGAAATTAGCTTAATGAATTCTCCCGAACTTGAAATGGCAATCAACTGGAGAGATTCCAATACTATCAATGAAAATTGGGCTAAAAAATATTCTTTGAACTTCAAAAAGACTATTAACTATATTAATGAAAGTGAGAAGTTTTTTAATTTCAATAAAATCAAGGAAGAACAGCGAATTAAACGAAAAAGGCGTATTACAAAAAATGTGATTTTTGCGATAAGTTCGCTTACAATAATTGCCATTTTCATGGCAGTTGATGCTTACATAAGCAAAGCCAAAGCAGAAAAGAATTACATCGAAGCCAATCTGGCTAAAGATTTGGCCGAAAAAAAATCCATCGAAGCTCAAAATGCAAGGAAAATTGCCGACGAAAGTGCTGCTATGGCAATGAAAGAAAAGAAATTAGCTGATTCGGCAAAAATTATTGCGCAAAGATCATTACGCAAAGCAGTAATTGCTCAAAGACAAGCAGTAAAAAGTGCATTAGAAGCAGAAGAACAAAAAAAATTAGCCAAAGCCTCGGAGCAAATAGCAAAAGAGAAACAAAACGAAGCTCTAATACAAAAAGACAATGCTACAAAAGCAAAAGAACAAGCAGAAAAACTAAAGCAAATCGCCCTTTTGGAAACAGAGTTTTATCCCATTATGCTTAGACTCGAAAATTTGATCAGTGAGTCTTCAGAGGTTGACTCCAATAGTATTATACTAACTACAATCCGGGAAACACTCCTTAAGTATTACACTTATGAAAAGTTGATGATGGAAACTAATTCTGGAAAAATTGTCACAGAAGGACTCTTCATTCTTTTACAAACCGCTTTAAAAGCAATGGAAAATAAGGCTAGCTACAGAGAGACTTCTATGCTCATAAAAAAAATCAGACCCAATGCCTCAATTAGATCCATTAGTACTTTTAATGACAACATCATTGCCATGGGTGGAGATGACCAATATCTTTATATTTTAAATGGAGCTACTAAAAAAGAAATTGAACCTATAAAAATCAATGAGCGCATCAGGAAGGTTGTTATTGCTAATACCAACCTAATTTATGTTGGTACTTTTACAGGAGATGTTTACGAAATTGATTTAAATGGACAAAACACAAGGGATAGAAAAAATAGAATTTATAAAGCTTCAAGTCCGATTAAAGAACTGCATTTCAATGCCAATACCCAACAACTTTATATCATTTCAGCAAATGATATTTTCCTGTATGATGGACAAGATACTGCTCAAATTTATGCAACGAAATCCATCAATTCAAGTTTTTACAACCCAGACATAAACAAACTTTATGTGGCTACAGACGAAGGACTTTTCTCTGTTTTAGAAAATGAATTATTACCGGTTTCACTTCGTGAAATTAATTTCAATAAAGATAAAATTTCAGCCATCTCATTTACAAAGGACCGTTTGTTTTTAGGAACTAGAACTGGTGAATTGTATGCCTATAACATAATAAGCCAATCAAAAGCTAAAATCGCTCTATCATTTGATAATAAAATTGTACTTCACCGATCAGAAATTACAAAACTCTTCTACGACAAATCAAATGACAATTTATACTCTGCTAGTTTTGATAATCAAGTTTTAAAGTACAACACAACTTTGAGAGATCTTTCCAAAATAACCAATTCAGCTATTTCCCTGAAAGGACATCAAAAATGGGTTTGGGATATTAATTTGATCAAAGATCAACAGGGTAATTACTTAGTAATAACTGCTGATGAAAATGGAAATCTGATTTCCTGGTTTGATAGGATAGGCAAGCTAGTTCAAAAAGTTGAACAACTTGTTCTAAAAGATTGAGGCGCATTTTTAATTAATAGACACTCTATGAAGTTACTTTTAATTGGTAAGAGTGAAGCCTCCCAACTTTTTATTTTAAATGCCTTATCTAATGCTTTAAAATCATTATTTGAAGGACAGGACTTAAGTTTAAAACTCATTTTGATCTCTCATTTAAAAATTGATGAAAACTTTCTTTTCATTGAGAATACTTATTCTGAAATTCAATACCTAGATCGGCTATCACAACTCAAAAAAATAAACGTAGAAAGCTATGATTATTTGATTTCAATAGAAGACTCTCTTTTGGGTCTGATTGCTAGTAAAAAAATCAACGCAGCGTCCAAAATAAGCTTTAAAAGAACCTTGGGTTCTTTTATTTTTACCAAAATAGTTCGTCAAGCGCAGAAACGAAAAATTCATTTTTTAAGTTTAGAGGACCTTTCCAATTTGGTTGTAAGTATTTTCTCGCATTCTATGGAAATTAAACCTAAATTTCATCTTGAAAATGAGCTTGTTCGAAAAAATCATGAAATGATTCATTGGATCTTCAATACCAATTACGCTGTTGATTTAACCAATGTAAATTATGTTTTGATAGACTTCAATTTTTCTACGATCTATAAAAATTGGCAATTGCAGCTGATTACCAACCTTAGCGAACAATTGATAGAAAAATTCAAACTGAAAATAATTTTTGCTTCCCATCACACAGAAGATTACAATCAAATAATTAGTTCAGGCAAAATATTGACAAAAGAAAGTTTTATCAACAGCAAGCAAAAATCAATAAATGTAGTTACACATTTTCCCCTTTTTAATCATTCTGACTTAATAATCACTAATATATTTGAAAATACTTCTATTTTAGAATTACTCAACAAGCCGTTCTACTTAATAGAAGATAAAAACACTGTTAGTAAATTATTTACCACAAAAACCTTTTTTAAAAAACTGAAAAACAAAATAATAGGTGAAGTAAATTACATGCTTAAAAGTCATATTTATGAGTTTAGAAAGAAAAAATAAAGAATTGGAATATCGTATTTTTAACCTAGAGAAAAGCTTGGATATTGTTTTAAAAAAACTAAATCGAATCGAAGAAGCACTTCCTTTTTACTACGATGAATCTCAAGAAAACGAAAATCTAAATTCAGAAAACCTTTTGAGTTTAAAAAACGCATGTACCTTATTAAATATAAATGAATCTAAATTAATGGAATGGGTTCAAAAAGATGTTGTATCCTCTAAGCGTGTAGGAGAGATTACCTATTTCGATAAAAGTGAACTGAAGGCCGTTTTCAGAAAAATGATGACACAAAATTTAGAATAAAGGTAGCCTTTCTAAATTGATTACCCATTATTGTGCTATAATTTAAGAATCTTGTAAAGTTCATTTCAACGATAATATATTTTCAATCTTCTCTGTAATTTTTTCCATTTATTATTTGTAGAAAATCCGTAATGATTAGCTTCCAGATTATTATAAGTATTGGTAAGAAAATTATTCATTTTATCAGGACTTTTCAAATAATGAACAGTGTCTTGTAAATAAAGTGTCATTGGTAAATCATAAATGTCTGATGCTAGGTGTTCAAAATTCCCTTCTGACCATAGTTTAGTATAAGGCTTAAACAAAAAAAATGATTAATTTCTTATCTTTATTATCGTTGTCTAGATCAATATTCAAATGTATTTTCCCCAAATGGCTCTAAAGGTTAATGGATGGACGTATCTACATATGGCAAAATATACATGCTGAGGTTAGGGATTTGAAGCTGGAAACGCTTGAATGCTTTGATTAAGTTTCATAGTTTAAATAAATTAGTGAATTAGAAAAAATCTATTTAAATAGTCCATTTTATAAATCTTCATAGAATTGACCTGAGGGAGTAATGATTTTAACAAAAGCGATCTTCAAAAGATATAACTAAATATTTAAAAAGCATAACCTTTAAAAAATTTATATAATTTTATATAAATAATATGGTGTCTTACAATAAAAAAGATGTTTAAATTCATTAAAATAATGGAATCAAAAACTTGGGATAATTTCAGTAAAATTGATGCTTCAACAAACTTAAAAGGTACAATTAAGACTCAAAATGATGTTCGAATTGATGGAGTTTTAGAGGGAGATATAGAGACTTCAGGAAAATTGATAATTGGCAAAGAAGCAAAAGTTAAAGGTAAAATATCATGTGAAAATGCTGAAATAGAAGGTGTGTTTAAAGGAGAACTGAGAGCTTCAAAAACATTAAGCCTTAAAGTAGGATGTGAGATAAGAGGCAGGATCATTATTCAAAAACTGATAGTTGAATCAGGTGCCATTTTAAATGCTAGTTGTACTATGGATTCCAAAAAAAATAATAAAAAAATAATAAAAATTGATCAAAAAACAATAATATCAGAAGATAAAGAAGAAGTAGAGACTTTGAATAAATCCATTGATGTTGATAACCATAGCTTTTCAAAATTTAATTCGATTAAAAATAAAAAAGAAAAAAAAAAATTGAACTTGAATCCAATGAAGCTGTAAAACAAACCGTACTCGCAGATATTGGCATTTCTATACTCCCATTAATTGGATTAAAAAATGAACTTAATGACCATCAGCTTCAAATCATACCTTAAAAGAAATTACCGATCACAACCCAATGGCGAATTGTTTGGCGAAAAGATAAAAACCTTTCTCCAGTGGCAAATGTATTTTTAAATTCAATCCAATCAAATAAGGGAGCTATAATTAAAAGTACTTTAATCGGTATGATACTTATTAATTGGTTTTCATCTTTCCAATACAGATGTTTTTTCTTTTACAAACTTTTGGATAGGATAGGGTGTTTTTTGGCACTTGTTTGGCAATTAAATTAAACTTCTATGTTCAATCTAACTGTAAATGCTTATATATGATTTAATAGACTCTTTAAACATAAAAGAACTAGACGCTAATCAACGTATTAAGATGCTTCAAATAGCCTTACAATACACTCTACCAAAAATGAAGCATAATGCTATCGAAGTAAATGAAGATTTACCTTTGTTTATGGAAGACTTATAGAAGTAATTCAAACCATCAGCATATCCTCTTAATTAATTTCAGAGAGTAATTTGTATATTTATAAATGTTAACCATAATTATAGAGTAATGAAATATTCCTTTTCCTTTTTATTCGTTTGTTTATTATCATTTTTACTTATTTACAGCTGTTCAACTGAAGAAGAAGAATCTGTTGCTCCCGTTGTTCAAACACCTCAACCACAACCTGAACCAGAGGAAGAAACCCAATCCGAAACTGAAACCCAAGATGATGCTTCAAATGAAACTTTAGAAGTAGATACAGATGGAGACGGTGTTGTTGATTCAGAGGATGCTTGGCCATTTAATCCTTTTCTTGATGAAGACATATGGGGGCAAGATGTTGAACCTGAATTGTTTTTTGCGAGTGACGTTTCTGAATATATTCAAGAACAATTTAGAAATGATTTGAATTTAGCAATTGAGGAGTTCGGTAACTTTGGTCCTCTTGAAATTTGGGTTTTAGGTACCGATAAAAATGCAATGTTAGAACTTGCTGAAATATATTGTGAAAGAAGAATATCAAGAGGTCAAATTTGGGAAGCTGATGGTCTTCTAAGTCAGAACGAAGGATATGATTTAACTGAAGATTTCTCATTATTTAATTCAGCCTGTTTATCAGAATTAATGCATCCTTATGCTGATGTTAGTTGGTATAATGAAGAATCTAGAGTAGTAAGCCAATATATTGACCAAGCAGGATTGGATAATTATACTGGAGGTTGGTATGAATGGGGTGTTGAACCTCCTATCATATTGGCAGGTGTACAAGGCCACAGAGGATTTGGATTTCACTATTGGCTCAACTCTCTTCCATATATGTATGAAGAAAATGAGTATTTTATAGGTAAAGAGGATATTGCATTTATTATATTTCACGAATATTTTCACGTTGTCAATTATTCAAATGTTTTTGAAACAGAATCCGTCGAAGATGAAACAGGTAACAGTGTTGTACCTGACTATGGACCTACTTCTATGAGAGAAGGTTCAGCAGACTATATGGGTTGGTATGCTTTATATAAATTGATTGATGAGGGTGAATATAATAAGAGTGAAGAGTTTCAATCGACACTTGGAGAAGAAATGAAAAATAGAATGAATACAATTCAAGAAAATATTATCAATTGTCCAAACTTTAATCTTTCTAATTTAAATGGAGATATTTGTGACCCTTACATTTTTGGTTCTTGGGCGATTGCTTATCTAAATAATCGAGCTGAAAATCAAAATGCTTATCAAGAATTAATGTTTCCTTTAATTAATGATTTAGGTTATTACGGTGCATTTGAAGAGGCATTTGGAATTACATTCGAAACATTCAATCAAGAGTTTTTAGAATTTCTAGAACTCCCAATAGAAGAACAACTAGAAATCATTCCAGATATTTAAATCATCGGCATATCCTCTTCATTAAGTTCAGAGAATAATTGAATAATCACTTCTAAATTAAACTTTGCTATTAAATTTTAGTCTAAAAATAAAACC